>Ga0181598_1004050_pt1 | contig 12314 bp, 9 predicted proteins | sample 041ome_4_FD_153295 | JGI IMG/M metagenome (GOLD analysis project Ga0181598, IMG submission 153295) | Coastal salt marsh microbial communities from the Groves Creek Marsh, Skidaway Island, Georgia - 041404US metaG (spades assembly) | ecosystem: Environmental > Aquatic > Marine > Intertidal zone >...
TGTCGCGACGCGCGACGACGGCGCGGCGCGACGCGACGACGGGACTGTTCGACGACGAAACGTTCGCGCGCGAGACGGCGGCGACGTACGAAGGCGCGCGCGGGACGGCGGCGAAGGAGGCGACGACGGAGGAGGCGCGCGCGCTCTGGGAGCTCGGGTGGTCGACGCTGGACGTGCGCGCGGACGCGGAGATCGAGCACGAGGGGAAGACGCCGAATCCGCCGCGGCCGGGGGCGAGCGCGGGCGATCGCGTGATCGCCGTGCCGTTGGTGCGCGCGAGTCGAGTGTACGACGCGGCGGCGGGGAAGAAGGTGTACGCGCAGGAGGCGGTGGACGCCGAGGCGTTCGCGCGGGCGGTGACGGCGGCGTGCGACGGCTCGAAAGATGCGAAATTGATGGTGATGGACGACGTCGGGGGGTGTCGCGCGGTGAGAGCGAAGGAGATTCTCGAGGCGAGCGGGTTTAAGCGCGTCGTCATCGTGCGAGGCGGCGCGAACGCGTGGAAGAGCGCGTGGGATTCGAACATGCGTCGCCGACAGCTTCCGGGCTCGTTCAGTCGCGGGTTCGACAATCCCATGTTTGCCGACAGTAACGTCGTCGCGGAAGAGTTCGGGGCGTCATCGGATGACACCGTGTGGATCGTGTGAACGGTTCGCTAGACGCTACATTTTCTAATGCTAACGTTAGTACAATTTCTAGTCGCGCGAAACGCTACGAGACTTGCGAAAACCCGAGATCGTTGAGCTCTTCCCAAACGCTTTCAAACGGATCGTCGTCCAGAACGCGCGAAGATTCGCCGGCGCGCCGCGCGAAGGCGTCGTTTTTCTTCGATGCCGCGCCTTTGTTCTGCCCACCAGACACCGGCGCCGGGGACGCCGCGGCGAGGAACGACGGTCGCGCCGAAACTCTAGGATCAACGAAGACGCGACGCTCGAGCTCGCGAGCAGTCTCGGCAGCTGATGCGGCGGCGCCACCACCGCCCTGAGCGTACTCTTCGTTTGTCGCCAGCGCGGCGCGGATGGCTTTCGCGGCGGCGAGCGCGGAGTCTGAAGCGCGATCGTCGCTCGTCGCCGTCGATTCGGCGTCGTCCTCCGCGGCCGGGGCGACGACTTTACGACCGACGAGGTCGAGTGTCCACGTCGTTCGTGCCTTACGCTTAGCTTCCTCCTCAGCCTCAGCCATTTCCTTCGCCTGCCTCTTTAGCTCTTCGCGTTCGGTCTCATCGAGCCAGGCGTTACCGTCGATTTCGTACCACTCGGACTGGTCGTCGATCACCGTCGTGCGCTTGGCGCTCGTTTGGTCGAAATGTACCAAACGATCTTTCGCCGCAACCGCCGCGGCGGTGGCCGCATCACCATCCGCCCGAGCGTCACTCGTGACTGTTCCCAAAGAAATTTTGCTCAGCTCTTCGAACACGTCTCGCGCCGCCGCCTCAGCTGTCGGCTTCGCGCCGCCGTCTCCCGCGTCCCCGCCGCGAAATCGCGTCACGCCGTCCGCGAGCATCACTTCCACGTACGCCCCGCAAAACGTACACCGCGCGCTACCCTCTAAAAATGCGAGCGCCGTTTGCGAAAGTACGCCGTCTTTCGCGCGTAAATCAAAAATTTTCCCGCACGCCAGACAGTTCACGCACGACTTGGCCAAGTCCCCGGGCGCGAGCTCGTCCCCCGGTCGAATCGCGCGCTCACCTCGCGACGGCCCGCGCCGCGCTTTCAAAGTCTTTTCGACGAATCGCAGCGCCTTCGATTCCCGAGCGTGCGCGCGCTCGCGCGACGACTTGCCCGCTTTCGCGTTCGCGCCGGCGCCGTCTCGACTCGCCGCCGCCGTCGTCGTCGTCGTCGTCCCCACCGTCGCCCCATCGCCCGCTCGCGCGTCGTCGTCGCGCGTCGACCCGCTCGCGAACGCCGGCTCGCGCGCGCGCCCCCCCGCCGCGCCCTCGCGCGCGCGCGGCGCCCACGCGTCCGCGAGCGTCTCCATGGTTTCGCCGTCGAGCTCGCCCAAAAACGACCCGAGCGTCTCGCGCACGCCCGCGCGATCGCCCCGCAAGCCGTCGAGCGACGCGCACACGCCCTCGAGCATCCACTCCTCCGCGTCGGCGTACGCTTCGCGCAGCGCGGCGAGCTCGGCGGACGACATGCCCGCGAGCGGCATAGACTGACGCGATGCCGCGCGACGACGCGAAAGAAAACGTCGGCGTCGTCGACGCGGACGTCAGGGCGAACGCCAAGGCGCTGAACGCCGCGCGCGCGGACGCCGTGGCGCTGGCGACGGAGCTCGGCGCGACGGTCGAACGCAATCAAACGCTCGAGCGTTTGGCGCGCGAATTGCGACGACGAAACGAAGAGCTCGAGCGCGCGAACGCGACGCTGGTGAAAACCATCGATGAGGATTTAGTCGCCGTGCGCGAACGAGCGGAGGCGCAGGACGCGATGCGCGAGCGGGCGGTGTCCGAGCTCGCGCTGTACGAAGAGAGACAAAGTCTTTTGGAGACGAGTTGCGCGACGCACGAGCAGCGCGCGGCGCGGACGATGGAAGCGATGGCGAAGATGGAGGAACTGTGCGACGCGAGGGTGAAGATTATGGAAGAGCGCCAGCGCGCTCTGGAGCTGGAGCTGGAGGAGGCGCGAGTGGAGATTGCGAAGCGACTCGAACGCGAAATAGAGCTGACGAAGGAGTTGAAGACGTTCGGCGACAAATTTGACGAGTTCCGAGAGGCGGTGAAGACGAACGAGTCGACGTATGACACTCTTCACGAGGAACTGGCACGGGCGAGGAACGAAGCGCTCTCGATTGAGAAGGCGAAGTTGGAGGCGCAGTTGATGAAGAAAAAATCAGACGCGGCGTTGATCGAACTCGTCGAAGAGCGCAACGCGCTGCGAGACAGAGTGGTTCGCTTAGAGAAACAGAATACTAGCTTAGAGGGATTGTCGCGATCGTTGACTGAGCGTCTGAAAGTTGACGAAGAAGCGCGCGGGTGACGAGAAGGGGATTTGTATTTTTATAACAAACGCTGCTGCACTATTTGAACAAGCGAGCGCGCCCGCGCGACTTATTTTTGTACGATCTACTACCGCTCTTCCCAACGAACCTACGGATCCTTCGATCGTGGAGCATCCTTCTTTAAACACTCGCCGTTTGATATAGATGAACACGCGACGGGTCTTGGTAACGACGACGAGGGCACAGCCGGCGCTTACATGGCGAAAGCTTCCTCTGCGTCTTCTTCGTCGAATTCGCCTTCTTCCTCCGCGCTCGCGTCTTGGTACTGCTGGTACTCGGAAACCAAGTCGTTCATGTTCGATTCGGCTTCGGTGAACTCCATCTCGTCCATACCCTCTCCCGTGTACCAGTGCAAGAAAGCCTTGCGACGGAACATGGCGGTGAACGCCTCGCTGACACGCTTGAACATTTCTTGAATCGCCGTCGAGTTGCCGATGAACGTGGACGACATCTTGAGACCCTTGGGGGGGATATCGCACACCGAACTCTTGACGTTGTTCGGAATCCACTCCACAAAGTACGAAGAGTTCTTGTTTTGGCAGTTCAAGAGTTGTTCGTCGACTTCCTTGGTGGACATGCGTCCGCGGAACAAGGCGGAGGCGGTGAGGTAACGGCCGTGACGCGGATCGGCGGCGCACATCATATTCTTTGCGTCCCACATTTGTTGCGTCAACTCCGGCACCGTGAGGGCGCGGTATTGCTGGGAACCACGGGACGTGAGAGGAGTGAACCCGACCATGAAAAAGTGCAAGCGCGGGAACGGCACCAAGTTCACCGCGAGCTTGCGCAAGTCGGCGTTGAGCTGACCCGGGAAGCGCAAGCAGCACGTGACGCCGGACATGACGGCGGAGATCAAGTGGTTCAAATCACCAAACGTCGGCGTCGTGAGCTTTAGCGTGCGGAAGCAAATATCATAAAGTGCTTCGTTGTCAAGGATCATGCACTCATCGGCGTTTTCGACGAGCTGGTGCACAGAAAGTGTGGCGTTGTACGGCTCGACGACGGTATCCGACACCTTGGGCGACGGAACGACGGAAAACGTAAGCATCATGCGATCGGGGTACTCTTCGCGAATCTTCGAGATGAGAAGCGTACCCATACCGGAACCGGTACCGCCACCGAGAGAGTGGCACATTTGGAAACCTTGCAAGCAGTCGCACGATTCAGCCTCCTTGCGCACGACGTCGAGCACGCCGTCGATCAACTCGGCGCCTTCGGTGTAGTGACCCTTCGCCCAGTTGTTTCCCGCACCGGTTTGCCCGAACACGAAGTTATCCGGTCGGAAGATTTGACCGTACGGCCCAGAGCGCACCGAATCCATGGTGCCCGGCTCGAGGTCCATGAGCACGGCGCGTGGCACGTAGCGACCTGCGCGAAAGACGGTTAAAAATACATTCGGCGCGTCGGTCAACGCGCGTACCTCCGGAAGCTTCGTTAAAGTACACGTTCACGCGTTCGAGCTGCAAATCAGCGTCTCCAGCGTACGTCCCAGTGGGATCGATCCCGTGTTCATCGCAAATAACCTAGTCACCGTCGATCGCGCACAAAGTCAGTCGAGCCGTCGCGCCTCGCCGCGTTCGAGTTGACTCGCGCCGAGCGTCTCGACTCTCCCGAGCGCCCGCGTTCGATCGCCGCCGCGCGCGCGCGCGCACCTCCCAGAACTTCGCCCCGATTTGGTTACCGCATTGGCCCGCTTGAATGTGCACGATTTCTCTGCGTCCGTCGTCCATCGTCGTCGTCAGTCCCGCGTCGGTTAATTTTAGCCTCGCCGTCATTGACTTTCCCTCGACGCGCGCGCGCGCGTCTCCCGCGCGTCCGTCGTCGTCGTCGCGCGCGCGCGCGCGTCGCTTCGCGTCTCGTCGTCGTCGCTTCGTCTCTCTTCGCCCGTCGCACCTCATCTCGCTCGGTGTCTCGTCGTCGTCGCGTCGTCGTCGGTCGTTCGCGCCGAACAGTGCCGGTTCGCGTCGTCGCGCGCGCACTGGCGACGCGCCGCCGGCGCGAAAAAACCAGAGAACGTCGACCGACCGTCCGACGGCGGCGACTCGACGACGCGCGGTCGACGACGCGACGGCGACGATGGCGCGCGCGCGCGCGGTGACGCGCGCGGTGACGGCGCGAACGCCGACGACGCGCGCGCGACGCGCGACGGCGCGGACGGGACGCGCGCGGACGGGACGCGCGACGCGCGCGAGCGACGACGACGACGCGAAGACGTCGACGTCGGCGACGACGTTCGACGCGGCGACGGCGGTGAAACTGGCGGACGCGGAGACGGTGCGCGTGGCGAACGATGGACACGCGGACGCGCGGATTCCGGCGACGGCGGGGGTGTACGCGGTGTACGACGAGCGGGACGCGCTGCAGTACGTGGGACTGTCGCGAAAGGTGAACGCGAGCGTGAAGGTGCACGCGTTTGAGATGCCGCAGTACTGTTACGCGGTGAAGTGTATGGCGCTGCCGGACGCGAGCAAGGCGGATTTACAGGCGGCGTGGAAGACGTGGGTGATGGAACACGTGACGACGGCGGGCGGGTTGCCGCCGGGGAACGCGCCGGGGAATAAACTGTTTAGCGAGCGACGGGCGCGGCCGAGCAAGGCGTGCTTGCGATTGAGCGATGGAAAAACTCCACAAATGACCGCGGACGCGCTGAAGGAGGCGATCGGGACGTGCGTGCGCGAACATAAGATTGTCGCGTTCATAAAGGGAACGCGCGAAGAGCCGGATTGCGGGTTTTCGCATCGCATGATTAACATCTTAAACGAGCTCATGGTGGATTACGACACGGTGAACGTGTTGGATGATTACTATAACCCCAACTTACTGTTCGTCATCAAGGACTTTTCGGATTGGCCCACGATTCCGCAACTGTACGTCGACGGCGAGCTTCTCGGCGGGCACGACATCGTGAACTCGATGCACGAATCCGGGGAGTTGAAAGCGCAACTCGGAGCGTGATTGACGCGCGCGCATTAGCTATCGATGTGTGTCAATGTATGACAGAAATTCGTATTAACATGCCGTTAAAGACGTTCGCCGCCTACTTAGCCGAGACCCCCCACGACGCCTTCTTGCCGTCCGGAATGCTGAGCAAAACCATGGGCGTGTCCATGTTCACGTACACGCGATCGACGACGTAATAGCCCTTGCGTTCGATTTGAATGACGGTACCTCTGTTGTACGCGCGCAAGTTTCCATCACCCTTCGCCATCGTGACGACCTCGGTGGTCGGGTTGACGATGTCCTTGAACTCGTCAGACTCTTCTGGTTTTTTCTTCGTAATCATGTAGTCATAGTCCTTCAACTCGACCGGCACGAGCTCGTTCCAGTTCGCCAACCAAGTCATCTTTAACTTGGTCGTCTTCACGTCGCCTTCCGGATTGATTTCGCAATCCATGGATTTTACGACGTCGCCCTCCTTGACGATGTTTTTGAAAAACGCGTTGCCCCAGCCCATCAACGTGCACTCCTCGCCCTCGCTAATGGCGCGCGCATCGGCTTGCTCGATGATGACTTCGTTCATGCGCAACACGACCTTGATGCCCAAATCTGGGTTCTTTTTGTGTTTCGGAGTCGTGAACCATTCTTCTCCCTCGGGTCCGTTGAGCACCTTGACGACTACGGCGTCGGCGTTGTCGATGCACACGTGGCGCGGGGCGATCGGATCGATGATCTTCTTATTCATCGCCCAGATTTTTGTCCACTCCATCAGGTTGTTATTCTTACTCGCACCCTGCGAAAGCATGAACTCCTTGAGCGCTTCGACTTGCATACCTCGACGAACGACGCCTTGCACCGTCGGGAAACGCGGATCGTCCCATCCAGTCGCGTGCTTGTTATCGACGAACCACTGAAGCTTACGCTTGGACAACGTGGTGTACTCCAAGTTCAATCGACTGTACTCCCAAATGTGCACCTTGCGCATTCCCATCGCTTCTTGAATCCACTTGTACTGATCTTCGCGATCGGCGTACTCTGAGGTGCGAAGCGCGTGCGTCACGCCTTCGTGCGCATCGACGAAAGGGCACGCGCAGTCATAGGTCGGATAGACCTTATACTTCGTTCCCGTACGGTGATGCGGGGTCTCGACGTTGCATCTGAAAGCGACGGGATCGCGCATGCAGCCATTGTTGCTGGACATGTCGATTTTGAAGCGCGCGGCGCACTCCGCGCCCTCCTTGGAGCCCGCCTTCATCTCCTTCCAAAGTCGCAAGTTTTCCTCGACGCTCTGGCTTCTGCACTTGGACTCGATCTTCTGCATACGCTCCGTACGCATGGTGTCGACGTCCGTGGTATCGATGTACATCTTGCCCTCTTTGATGAGTTTTTCGCCCATCTTGAGAATGGCGTCGAAGGAGTCTGACGTGTACGTGACGACGTCCGGATCCAGACCCAAAGTCGCGATGTCGCGCATGATACCATCGACAAAGTCGACGTTCTCTTTGTCCGGATTCGTGTCGTCGAAACGAACTATGAGCTTACCTTTGTATCGTCGAGCGAAGTAATGGTTGAGCAGCGCCGCCTTGGCGTGGCCAATGTGCAAAATTCCGCTCGGTTCCGGGGGAAATCTCGTGACGACTTTCCCCTCCTCCGCTCCCGGAAGATCGACCTCGAACGAACCTGATGTCTTTGCACCGACAACCTTACCGGTATCCGACACCGTCGTCGCCTTCTTGCTGAGAATCGGATTCCCCGCGTTTGCCGCAGCCACGACCGCTTGCGTTTCGGCGTCCGCGTTCATCGTAGCCAACCATCTCGCGAGGTTCCCGCACTTCCCTTTCTTCTCCACCACCGCCCACTGTCGATTCGTCGTAAACTCCGCCCAAAGCGCCAAATCCGCGAGCGTCACGTCGTGCCCGACGAGATACGTCCGCGTGGCGAGGTATTCGTTCACGCCCTCGCACTGCTTCTCGAACCCGCCCCCGGGCGCCAAGCTTCGGCATCTCGTCAGCCACTCAAACACCTCCTCCCGCGCCGCCGATCCCGCGCCGAGCAACCCCGTGCCCTCGCACGCGTCCTCCAACGCCTCCAACGCGTCGATCGCGCCCGAGACGTCCACTTTCCCATCCTTCGTCGTCGTCCGCGCCTCCGCCGGCGCCGTCTTGACCTGCTCGCCGCACGTCGTCTTCACCCCGATCTTCGCGCACGCCGCCAGAAACGCCAGCGGCGCCCCGAACGGTCGGAACGCGACGTCCACGTCCGAGTTCGCCGCGATCTGCGTCGCTCGCTTCGTTCGCGTCGCGATCGTCAAGGTTTCGACGCGCGCCGCCGCGTCCGCCGCCGCATCCAACGCGCGCGCCGTCGTCGCGACCGTCGCGTCCGTCGCGTCCGTCGCGCGCGCCGTCGTCGCGGTCGCGTCCGCGGTCGCGTCCGCGGTCGCGGGCTTGGACTCTTCGCCGCCCATGTCGCGCGCGCGGCGTCGCGTCGCGTCGGCGCGTCGCGAAGTCGCGATCGACGCGACGCGACGCCGCGTTCGCACACGCGCGCGCGATGGCGCGGGCGACGACGCGCGCGCGGGCGACGACGCGCGCGTCGCCGCGCGCGCGATCGACGCGCGTCCGCGCGCGACGGCGGCCGGCGCCGGCGCGCGCGCGGGCGACGAAGGATGATTTCGCCGCTCGAGATAGCGCTGGGACGACGACGACGACGACGACGGACGACGGCGCGCGGTGCGATTGCTCTTACGCGTGGCGCGGACACGACGTGCGGTACGAACGCGCGGGACGCGCGGACAGCGCGAAGCACGTCGTGCTGCTGCCGGGGTTCGGCGTCGGGTCGTTTCACTACGACGCGCAGTTGGCGCGAGGCGCGCTCGGCGACGACGCGTGCGTGTGGGCGCTGGATTTCGTCGGACAAGGACGGTCGTGGCCGAGCGAGGCTGGTGACGTGGAGGGGTTTCAGTACTCCGTGGACGCGTGGCGGGAGCAGGTGGAGTATTTCTTGAGCGAGGTGGTGGGCGAGCGAGCGTACTTGACGGGAAACTCGCTCGGCGGATTCGTGGCGACGTACGTCGCGGCCATGGCGCCCGAGCTGACGAAAGGGTTGATTTTAGTAAACGCGACGCCGTTTTGGGCGTTCGTGCCGAGCGATCCCAACGCGTGGGGAAGTAAGATCGCGCCTTGGCGAGGCGCGCTGCCGGCGCCGAAATGGATTCGCACGCCGATTAAAGCGTATTGGGAAAGCTTTCGAAGCGCGGCCAACGTGCGAGGATTACTTTCACTCGTCTACGCAAATTCCGCGCGAATCGACGACACGCTCGTTCGTCAAATCATCGAACCTACGGATAACGTTCACGCGCTGAGCACGTTTTGCTCCGTCGTGTGGTCGCCGAAAGCCGCGTTGAGCTTCGACGAAATGTTGAATCGAATTCCCGCCGATCTCCCGGTAGCCATGGTGTACGGAAAAGACGACCCGTGGGTCGTGCCGCTCTGGGGACAACGATTAAAGCGCGTGATCCCTCGCGCCGATTATTACGAGCTCACGCCCAGCGGACACTGTCCGGCGCACGAAACGCCCGACGCGTTCAACTGCATCGTGAAATCTTACTTGGCGCATCGCGAAGACGGCGCCGAGCGCCCGACGCAATCGTCGTGTGGCACCGCCAAACTCATCGACGGCGCGCCCAGAAACATATTCGAACGCCTGGACGCCATGCGCGCCGCGTGACGCGACGACTAGTCACATCTGTAACTGTATTCCGAGCCCGCGCCCAGTCGACGCCACTGCGCGCCTCCTCGCGCGATGCGCGACGCGCGCGCGAGCGCCTCGACGTCCGCCGCCGTTATTCGAATCACCGCGGACGACGTCGCGCACTACGCCTACGCGCGCGAGGGCAACGCCCACGTCGTGTTTCGTTACACCGGCCCGCGTCCCGAGCTTCGCGGCGCGCTGCTGCGCCTGTTAAAGACTCCCGCGGGCGCCCGCGGCGATCGCGCGTGGCGGTGTCACACCGTGGACGCGCTGGTGTGGGGCGCCGACCGCGATGAGGCGTCGTGGACGACGCTCGACGCGGCGGCGCGGGACGCGTTCTTCGCGAACGCGCCGACGACGTCGGGACGCGCGGGATGGCGGGACGATCGGGCGGTCGTGCGCGTGGACGGCGACGCTTTGAATGCGTTGGCGCTGAAGACGACGCGCGATGCGGCGCACGAGACGGCGAGGGCGGAAGGTCGCGATGGACGCGTCGCAAACGCGGCGGAGGCGTTCGGGCAACTGTCGGAGGTCGCGGCGGAGACGAGCCGCGTCTTTGAGGACGACGTCGAGAACGCATGGGTGATTGAGATCAAGCCGAAATCGTTCGTCGGGGCCATCGTCAACGGGAGACGCGCGTGGAGATTTCCGGCACATCAGCGGTTGAAAGTCGCGCGCGGCGAGCGCGAGGCGGCGAGCTCGTACGTTCCGGTGGATTTATTGGGTGGAGACGCGGATGTTCGCCGCGCGTGCGAAGCGTTGATGGCGTGTCCGCAGAACAATCTGCGAGTCACGCGTGGTGCGCGTGTGTTCGTCGACGCGCGAGGTGTAACCGCCGACGCAGATGTTGTGTCCACGCTTTCTCGCGTACTCCCAAATCTTGTCATGAACGCGAGAGAAGTGTTCGAGTTTATATTTCACCACCAATTACGAGGCGGAGATGACGCCGTGAAGACATATCGTGACGTCCACGAATTATGCGAGCGACTGAATGCCACGCGCCAACGCGCTGGTGAGGTATCGGAAGATTTACTCGAGCGCTTACGCTCATTCGTGCTCGGTCAAATGGCGAAAGATTGCAGCGTGCTCTTCACCGTGACGTTTGATGTCAATGTTTCGGATATTGAATCGAGGGACGACGACTTGGTACGATTCGCGACCTTCGTCGACGCCAATGGAGCGACGCGCGCGTGTGCATATCGTGCACAAATCATCGACGCCTCATTAAAGTCCCTCGCGAAGACGTCCGCGTGGCTTCGCCTCGCCGAAGACATCGACGCCTCGTGCGTCGCCGACGCCGACGCCGACGACTCACGTCGCGATTTCGTCAACGCGCTGTTCGCTTCGACATAGAATTAAAAATCGACGAACTTCGCAGTGAACTCAGTGATACTGTGTCGAGACTGGAGGCGGTGGAGAGCGGCTAGTTATCGTTATTCTATATCGCGCCATTCGTGGACAACAAAATATACGTCCACATATATTAACTCCCCGTGCTTGCTTCGTCCAAATTGGCATCGCCCAAGCGCCGTCGAAGCGAAGACGTGTCATCTCCCGAACCACTGAGCGCCTTTAGCGCGCCCTCTACGCCACGAAGCGCGCTGTAAAGAAGGTCTTGGGCGTCGACTTTGTACCACTCTTGGAAGCATTCGCACGCACACATTTGCTTCTCAGGTCCCCATTCAGGCTGCCATTTTGGTACGTGAATTGGTACGTGAGTTGGTACGTGAGTTGGTACTTTTTTGTCACCATAACCATCAATCGAAACACGTCCATCAACGCTCAGGTTACTGCCATCGCAGCCAATGACACCCACAGGATGAACAATGAAGCTAACGACTTCTTCACGACCAGAAAGTCTGCATGAGTGGCGAACATACTGGGATGGACATGACCCATGTTTCCCACGATAATCGGTAATTGTGAGCCTCTCCTGTTCTTTTTTCGCCTCGTAGCTGCGCAGCGCATCGCTCAGCTCCTCGAGGTTGCGTTCCAAAGATATACTGGTTCTTTTTCTTTTGTGTTGCTGAAGTTGTTCAGAGGCGTGTTCTTTTATGTCGGCAATTTTATCGGGCAAGCCTTTCAAATCTGCGATAACCGCATCCACATCGGCGCACAGCGCGTTCAATGAATTGTCTTGCTCTTTTAATTTCGCACGAGTGTCCTCGATGTGCTGCGGGATAACCGACCGTCGCGTTTCAGAGATATTCTCGTCTTGTAGCTGGGCCTCCAGAACTTGGATATCTTTATCGATGCGCTCTACGGTGCGAAGATAACTCGCCCGTAGGAGACGCTTGAACTCCTCGAGGCCGTCGGGCGTCGGTTTATCATACTCGTCTCGTTGTCTGGCGAATTTCTCGTAGCTTGGGTCCTTGAAGAATGGCTTGTTCTTGTACGAGCGCTCGAGTTCATCCTCCGCTGTTTTGACCGCCTCTACCTCCGCCGTGCCGTTCATCCAGTCCGGTTGCAGCGACGGGTCTAATGAGTACGTTCTCCACGTCGGTGAGGCGTGCGCGACTGAATCGGTCATCGTATGCGGCGACGAGTGGCGCCGACGGCGAGATCTCCGCAGTCTTCGTCGCTCGCTGACTCGCACGCGAGCTCGAACGCCGCGCTCGCGCGAACGA
>Ga0181598_1004068_pt1 | contig 12271 bp, 12 predicted proteins | sample 041ome_4_FD_153295 | JGI IMG/M metagenome (GOLD analysis project Ga0181598, IMG submission 153295) | Coastal salt marsh microbial communities from the Groves Creek Marsh, Skidaway Island, Georgia - 041404US metaG (spades assembly) | ecosystem: Environmental > Aquatic > Marine > Intertidal zone >...
TGGCCGACTAACGAGCTTCTTAACTCCAACATGACGATCATCACGACTAATTCGCATGTAGGCAGCATGAACAGCCTCTTTAGAACCTTCAAGTAATTGCACATAAATGTCGTGTCTACAAACCAGCGCACCGGAAATACCATCTCGCGTGTTGCATCTCCGTGCATCATTTAAGATGGTTTGTAATGTTGTGCTATCATACCCAAATGGTTGAGATGAATAAATGAGCTGCAATAATTGTGCGATAATATTTTTCCTTTTATGGCCATTAAAACCTAGTACTTACCAACAGTAACTCAGCAGAACTAATTGTATAAAAACACTACCGAAAGTTAGTATAGATGCAACAGAAATCCCCTTGCGGTCATCTTTACAAAGAGCAAAAGCGCGATGTTAACAAGCGGGCTCTGAATGCTTGGGAAGCTTCACTTCGAGGCCTCCGTGACAAATCTCATGACAACTTACTTAAAATTGTTGATGGTAGTGCTAAACTTTGAGTGAACAGACTTAAGCGACATCTAAAATCTGATGCAAGTTCTTGCTAGGGCTTAAGCTTCTTTTGAAGGAATACTTTATGACTAACCATAAGAATGGCTCGAACGGAAATCCATCAGCTATGCTTTTACCTGGTCTGGACGGCAAGCGAGTTGTCGTTACAGCAGGCGCTAGCGGCATTGGTTTTGCTATTGCGAAGCTACTTCATGAACAGGGTGTAAGGGTTGCGATCTGCGATATCGACTCTGCAGCGCTAGATAAAGCTAGCCTAGATTTAGGGGGCTGTATCGCTGAGAAAGCGGATGTATCTGATAATTCTGCGGTGGAGGCGTTCTTTTATAAAGTCCAAAATGAATTTGGTGGGCTTGATGCTTTGGTTAATAATGCCGGTATAGCCGGGCCAACTGGCAATCTTGAAGATCTTTCGCCAGATGATTGGCGCCGGTGTATTGATGTTTGCCTGACCGGCCAATTTCTCTGCGCGCGTCAAGCCATTCCTATGATCAAGGCTAGTGGGGGGGGCGCAATAGTAAACATGGCCTCGGCTGCGGCGAAGCACGGTTATGCTTATCGGACTCCTTACTCGGCAGCGAAATTCGGCGTTGTCGGCTTAACTCAAAGTCTCGCTAAAGAGTTGGGCCCAGACAACATCCGCGTCAACGCTGTGTTGCCTGGTATTATCGAGGGTCCGCGCATGGAAGGGGTAATCCTTGATCGGGCAGAGGCGACAGGCGTTAATATTGATGCCATGCGTAATACTTATCTTAAAAGCATTTCATTGCGTCGGATGACATCGCCGAAAGATGTCGCCACGACTGTGGCTTTTTTGGTTTCTGATCTTGGGTTTAATTTATCGGGACAATCACTTGGAGTCGATGGCAACGTCGAAACTCTCTGAGAAATAGGAGAAAGTCCGAACATGAGTACGACTAATACACATCAGGGTAAGGTTATTATCACCTGTGCAATTACAGGAGCTATCCATACGCCATCTATGTCGCCGTATCTCCCGGTAACGCCTGAGGAGATCATTTCAGAATCGCTTGCGGCCTCCGAGGCTGGTGCCGCCATCTTGCACTTGCATGCTCGCAACCCTGAAGATGGACGTCCTGATCAGAGTGCTGAAGCCTTTGCTCCGTTCCTGCCGAGGATTAAACAAAGCACGAACGCGGTTTTGAACATTACCACGGGTGGCAGTCCTTATATGAGTGTTATGGAGCGCGCTTCCCCCGCGGCTACCTATCAGCCGGAACTCGCCTCGTTGAACATGGGTTCAATGAACTTTGGGCTCTACCCGATGCTAAACCGCTTTAAAGAATTTAAGCACAAATGGGAACGTGAGCATCTGGAAGGTTCGAAAGATCTCGTCTTTCGTAATTCATTTAAGGACATCGAATACGTTTTGAAGACTTGCTATGGGAACGGAACACGCTTTGAGTTCGAATGCTATGACATCTCACATCTTTACAATTTGGCGCATTTTGCTGATCGCGGGTTGGTCAAAGCACCCTTTTTTGTTCAGTCTGTTTTCGGCCTACTTGGTGGCATTGGCGGACATCCCGAAGATGTTTTGCATATGAAGCGCACGGCCGACCGACTTTTTGGAGAGGAGTACCGTTGGTCTGTGTTGGGTGCGGGTGCAAATCAGTTCCGCATAGCCACACAGGCCGCCACGCTAGGCGGTAACGTTCGTGTAGGTCTCGAAGATAGTCTCTGGGCTGGGCGTGGTGAGTTAGCATCATCGAATGCTGTGCAGGTCAAAAAAGTCCGCACCATAATTGAAACACTTGGTCTGCAGGTCGCAACTCCAGACGAAGCGCGTGAAATTCTTGGGCTCAAAGGTGGGGATCAGGTCTCTTTTTAAGAAATGCTGTTCGAAAATTTAATTTGTTTGAGATTGGTGGGTTTATTTGCAGCGTGTTCGGATGAGAAAAGTCCCCCATTTAAGTAAACTATGCCGCTGCTCTCGCTGAGTGGTGCCAGTTGTTGAGCGCATAGATTTAGGCTGCACCAGCAATCCGATGCGAGTTCTCATTCGTCTGACAGCACCAGCTAGACGCCTATAGAGTTCACATATACTGGAATTTTATCATATTGTAACGGTTCAATCGATCCATTAGCTCTCGAGCATGAACCTATCAGCCTTAACCTTTAAAGATTTTCGAATTTATATTTGTGGTAATATTTTTGCATCTAACGCTGTTTGGATGCAAAGGGTCACTACAGGTTGGATCGCATGGGATTTGACCACATCGGCATCTTTTGTTGGCATGGTTGCGTTTGTAAACTTCATACCGTCGTTACTTGCCGGCCCACTTTTTGGCGTACTTGTGGATCGAGTAAGAGTTAAGCAAGCTGCCATCTTTACTCAATTTCTATCGTTTATGATCGCTATCAGTTTTTATGCATTTTTCGTTCTTGGGATTTTGAACGAGTTTAATTTATTGTTTTTAACGCTGTGTGCTGGAACTGTGGTCTCAGCACATTCCCCCGTTCGAATGTCGCTGGGACCACGCCTAGTGGACAGTACTTCAGTCGCCTCAGTTGTGGCTCTAGGCGCTATCAATTTTAATTTAGCAAGATTAACAGGACCAGCAATTGCAGCATGGATTATTGCGTTTTATGGAATACAGGCCTCACTTTTCGTTCAAATATTTTGCTACCCACCATTTCTCGTAGCTTTAAGCTTTCTGCGACCACGGCGTGAATTGGCTTTGAATACGCAAAAAGAGGCATTCATGAAAGCACTCACTTCAGGAATTTTATATTCATTTAAAAATCCATTAATTTTAAAGGCACTTTTAATAACTGCATTGTCTTCTTTTTTAATGCGCAGTGTTCTCGAAATTTTGCCCGTGATCGCGGATGGCTTTTTTGGACGTGGAGCAACTGGGCTGGGGCTTCTGACGTCATGCGCTGGATTTGGCGCACTACTAGCGGGTATGGTTAAAGCGTGTTCCTCTGGTCAGCCTTCTGGGATATTGCCCAAGTATGTGCCTGTAAGTATTTTCTTTGGTTTTGCATTTATTCCGCTCATTGGTCTGTGCGGTTCGTGGTCTCTAACGCTAGGTTTTATTTCTTACTTGGGATTTGCTGGGACTCTGTCCGGGGTATCGCTCCAAAGTGCTATCCAAATGGAACTGGAAGACAGTTTGCGTGGGCGTGTAATGAGCCTTTGGACCATGGCTGCAATTGGTGGTTCAGCATTAGGCGCAGTTTTTTTAGGATGGTTCACTGATTACCTGGGGGTAGTGCCGGCGCTTGGATTGACTGGTTCGCTTGGTTGTTTGTTATTGGTTATCTTACTGCGTATTGCCGATAACTAAGCCAACTCGGGCATTTTTAATCAAAAATTCGACAAATTTCTTCTTAAATTTTTGAACAAAACATCTTTATTATTGGTAATATACAAATGAAACGGTTTAGGAATAACAATGGAACAAGCTCACGATTACCTGGCCGAGGTTGACGAATTATCAAATTTGTTGCGCGATCAACTCGAAAGTATCTTTTTTAAAAAAACTCTTTTTAAATCCTGGACTGTGAATGACGTGATTGGACATTTATACATGTTCGATTTGGCAGCTTTAAAGTCACTGCAAAACGAAGATGAGTTTGTAAAGATCTATTCAAACGTTTCATATCATCTAGATCAGGGGATGTCACTTTTAGAGAGCCAATATCCTTTTTTGAATGAGCTCAGTGGGAAGAATTTGTTTGAGCGGTGGTATGGTAACAGCAGAAAATTGGGGGTGGCTTTTACTCATGCGGACCCCAGTGTGCGTCTTAAGTGGTTTGGACCAGAAATGAGCGCCAAATCGAGTATAACCGCGCGTCAAATGGAGACATGGGCGCATGGTCAAGAAATATTTGATGCTTTGGGAGTAAAGCGTACCGCGCATGATAGAATAAAAAATATTTGCCATCTTGGAGTCGCTACGTTTGGTTGGAGTTTCACTAATAGAGGCCTTAAAGTTCCAGAGCACATTCCGTATGTTAGGTTAATCAGTCCCTCCGGGAAGATATGGGAATGGGGTGACAGCATATCACCATCATCGATCAAGGGAAAAGCATCTGAGTTTGCAGAAGTAGTCACGCAAGTTCGTAATATTCAAGACACAAGGCTATCATCCGAGGGTACAATTGCGAAAAAATGGATGAAAATAGCCCAATGTTTTGCCGGACAGCCTGAAAATCCTCCCGCCAAAGGCAGTAGATTTACGGTGACTAAAGAAAATTTTGGGGTTTAGCTAACCTTCAAATACGAAGCTTTAGACGCAATTCAGACGCTATGGATTTTGCCAGAGTATTAATATTATTAAGGTCTCACTCGGCCTTTGTGTCACCATTCCTTTCCTCTCCCACTTGCTTACATTTTTCAATAACTAACAATTTCGACTTGACCTTCAATCCGTTTTGTTGCGCTGGTATTTTCATGCGGTTGCAAAAAGATAATGATAGTCCTGCGGGCCTCGCATTTGCGGTCTCAGCTTATGTCCTTTGGGGATTTCTACCAGTGTATATGAAGCTGTTGGATCATATTCCACCATTGGAAATTGTAGCTCATAGAGTTATTTGGTCTGTCCCTATTGCTGGTTTGGCTTTGCTAGTTATGGGACGTACGTCTGATTTGCGAGCAGTATTGTCCAGTCCTCAAGCAATTTTAATGGGCGCTGTTACAGCGGCTCTCATAGCGATGAACTGGGGCATTTATGTGTGGGCGATCAGCTCTGGTCATGCCTTAGACGCCGCTTTAGGTTACTATATTAATCCACTATTCAGTATTGCTCTTGGAACTTTGTTTATGGGTGAGCGATCGAATAAATGGCAAATAGTTGCCATTGCTTTGGCGACTTCCGCGGTTGTTGTTTTAACATGGTCTGCGGGAAAGCTGCCATGGGTTGCCATCGGACTATTTATGAGCTGGGGATTTTATGCTCTTTGTAAGAAAAAATTGCCAATCGGTCCAAATCAAGGGTTTTTACTGGAAACACTGATATTATTACCATTTGCCCTCTTGATAGCGACTTGGTATGCCATTCGCAACGAGAGCCATTTTTTCACTTTAAGCTTTGGTGATGGCTTTCTCTTGCTAGGCTGCGGCTTAGTAACAGCAGTTCCTCTTATGCTATATGCAAATGGTGCTAAACGGTTGCGGCTCACTACCATTGCGATATTACAGTACATTGCACCAACTATGATCTTTCTATGCGCAGTATTTGTTTTTGATGAGCCGTTTGGACAGGAGCGTATGATTGCTTTCCCAATGATTTGGCTAGCTTTAGTCGTCTATTCAGTCTCTTTAATTAATCAAATGAAAAAAGAGGTAGCTTAGAGGTTTTTAAGTCTGTTTTCATTAATTTTATCCAGTGCAGCTGGCATTCATTGACAGATAGGAAAAGAAAAAAGCACTAGAATAAACCAGTCCAGTTTGCAGCAACGCGCGGGCGTGTGACGGAGGTGAGGTGCTTGAAAGTTATGTAACCAAGCGCCGAGACCGCAAAGCGGCATTGAAATTCCTTACAAAAGCAATGAAGCGCTACGGCCGATCAGAAGTTCTTGTGACGGACAAGCTACGCGCTTACGGCGCTGCAATGAAGGTCATCGGCAACACAGATCGTCAGGAAACAGGCCGCTGGCTGAACAACAGGGCGGAGAATTCCCATCTCCCGTTTCGACGAAGAGAACGCGCCATGCTCCGTTTTCGACAGATGCGATGTTTGCAAAAGTTCGCTGCCGTCCACTCTTCAGTTCACAACCATTTCAATCAGGAGCGCCACTTCTACTCACGAGACAAATTCAAGCTCAATCGAACCGCAGCTCTCACTGAGTGGCGTCAATTATTGAGCGCATAGGTTCAGGCTGCGCCTGCAATCTGATGCGAGTTCTCATTCGTCTGACAGCACCCATGGGTCTGTTGTGTCGATGTTGCGCCTGCTTGCGATAGCATATGTTGGAAAGAATGCCGTCGCCGTTAAACAGCGGGCCGAGACGCTAGATGCCATCGTTGAGGAACTTGATCTGCTGGAATGAACTGGCGTGGTGCTCTGAGACCTGTTAGACTTTGTCTGACAACATCATTGTTACCATTCAGCCTCAGATATTCATCGACTGCTTTGAGGAAATGTTCTTTGAAGTTTGTAGATCACGCCTCTACTCCGTGGACCTGTACGAGTGTGTCATATACATGGGAGGCTGCTAGCGTATGCTGTGGCCCTTCGTGACGAGAGAGGCAAATGGGCACATCAAAGGAAAAATGATCCGGACGAATGACTCGCATTTCTTGGCGATCAACCCAATATTTTGCGTAAATCTCGGGCAAGAAACCAACACAATTTCCGCTGAGTATGAAATGTGCAAGCCCTTCCATCTGGTGCGAAACGGCCAGTGCTGGCCGGTTGAAGAACGCCGAATAGGGAGTCAGGACTGAAACGAAACCGCGTCTAACAAAATTTTGCTCCGCGATCAGTTCAGGTGTCATTGCGTCATCTTCGACCCTGAATAGAGGATGCCCTTTACCGCAGATCAATCGTTGTTTCTCAATGAACAGCGGCATCTGCGAGACGTTTTTTCGGGCCGGAAATTCTGGCGAAATGGCCATTTGGACCTGCCCCCTGACAAGGTGTTCTTCGATCTGGTCGGGGGGCCCAATCCGCAACACAATGCGCAAGTCTTTGGAGGCTGCAAGGGCTTCCCGAATGGCGTCGCGCAACCGGCATTCCCTGTTGGTGATCAGGTTGTCGACCACGCCAATCGCAACCTCACCCACGATGCTCTCTTTCAACTGCCCGATTTGACCGTGATAGGCATCAATAGAGGACAGCATGGAACGCGAGGCTTCATAAACTGCCCCCCCGCGTGCCGTTAACGCAAATCCAGCACGCCCTCGGCTGCACAGTTTGAACCCAAGGCGGGTTTCCAAATTGGCCATATGCGTGCTGATCGTTGAGCGTGACAGGTTCAGCTCTGATTGCGCCTGCGAGAACCCGCCGCATTCCACAATCGTACAGAAAACGCGCAGCAGTTTGATGTCTAAATCGGCAATAGAAGGATTAGGCATTACGTCGCAATCTATCAAAGTGAATTCCTATATGTCGACGTTTAACAAATATTTCACCTGTGTAAACCTTTGCCCAAACAATTGTGAGGGAGATAGCGAATGCAGCCAAAAGACGCGGCGTTTCAGCCCATTCCAGGACTAAAGACGGCACGATTTGCAGGGATGCCCACCTTTATGCGCTTGCCACATCTTGAGTTGGACAATCCGCACGCAGACAAGACTGATATCGCGATTGTGGGCGTTCCGTTTGATGGGGGCACCTCAAACCGTCCAGGGCCGCGTCACGGTCCGCGCCAGTTGCGCGATCTGTCCACAATGATCCGCACAACGCATCCACGCAGCGGGGTGAACCCGTTTAAACTGGCGAATTGCGCTGATCTGGGTGACGCGCCCGTTAACCCGATGGATATCATGGAAAGCCTTGATCTGATCACTGGCTTTTACAACCAACTGTCTGACAAGGGCATAATGCCGCTCTCTGCGGGGGGTGATCATCTGGTTTCTTTCCCGATCCTGCGCGCGCTTGGCCGGAATGGCCCCGTCGGGATGATCCATTTTGATGCCCACACGGATATGAACGATGCGTATTTTGGCGACAGCAAATACACCCACGGCACGCCCTTTCGGCGCGCGATTGAGCAGGGTTTTTTAGACCCCAAACGCACGATTCAGATTGGTATTCGCGGCGTCAAATATGAAACGACGGATTTCGACTGGGCCTTGGATCAAGGCGTTCGAATTGTTGAAATCGAAGAACTGTTCGAGCGTGGCGTTGATGACGTTATGCAAGAAGCGCGCGAGATCGTCGGTGATAATGAGACTTACGTAAGCTTTGACATTGACGGGATCGACCCAGCCTATGCGCCGGGCACAGGCACGCCGGAAATTGGTGGCTTCTCAACCTTTCAAGCGCAGCAAATGGTGCGCGCGCTGGCCGGGTTGAACCTGATTGGCGCGGACCTTGTTGAGGTCTCTCCACCCTTTGACCCTTCGGGCGGCACTGCCTGGGTGGGGGCGTCGATCATGTTTGAACTATTGTGCGTTTTGGCACCCGCCTGTGATGCACGATTAAAGAAATTGCAACACAAAATCAAACATTAGGGAGACGACAATGATACAACTAGAAAGACGTCGAATGACAAAAGGCCTGTTGGCTTGTGCGACAGCCTTTGCACTCTGCGGTCCTGTGGTGGCGCAATCGGTTCTGGACATGGTGACAAGCGGTGGCAAGATCACCGTTGCGACTGAGGTCGCCTATCCCCCGATGGAATTCCTGAAAGATGGCAAAGTGGTTGGCTACGGCAAAGACATCCTCGACTTGATTGTCGCTGACATGGGCGTCGAGCTTGAGCAGCTTCAACTGCCCTGGGACGGCATTTTGGCAGGGGTTCTGGCAGGCAAATATGATCTGGTTGCGACCTCTGTGGCTATCAAAGAGGACCGTGTGAGCAAATACGCCTTCACCCGGCCCTTGGCGGTGGCGGAGACTATGCTGGTTAAGCGCCACGGCGATGATAGCATGACGAGCCTGGATGACGTGAATGGCAAGGTCATCGGGGTTGAGCTTGGCTCTTCTCAGGCACAAGAAGTTGAGGCGACTGATGCTGAGCTTAAGGCCAATGGCGGGGCCGGTTTTGCTGACATTCGCGGCTTTAAATCAACCGACGACATGCGCCTTGCCCTTGTGGGTGGTCAGATTGACATCGGCACAATCCCGTCCTTTTCGCTGGCCACAATGCAGGAACAGCGCCCCGATACATTCGCCCAGCTGACAAACATCGGCAGTGGCACATTGTTTGCGTGGGTTGCCCATCCAGATGGTGCTGATCTGCGGGATCGTGTGAACGCAGCCCTTGAGAAGCTTGAGCAGGAAGGCACCCTGAAAGAGCTACAAATGAAGTGGTTCGGTTTTGAAATGGACTTGCCCGAAGATTACCTTCCCGAAGGCGCTCTTTAAGCGTCACTGGTTGGTCTGGACAGCGTTTGCATTAAACCTGTTCAGGCCAACGCTTTTTCAATTTTGAGACATTGAACCATGGACCTACAGTTCATCGAAATCATCCCAAAGGCGGGCCCCCTTTTCTGGGGCGCGCTTTACACGATCTTTGTGGGCGTGATCGCTTGCGGTGTCGGTATCCTTGTGGGCACTGGTCTTTTACTGATGCGAAACAGCCGGTTCTGGCTGCTGCGTACTTTCGTGCGCATCTATGGCAGCTTTATCCGGGGCACACCGGCCTTGGTGCAAATTCTGGTGTTCTATTACGCTTTGGCCCCGTTGACGGGCATCAACATTGGGCCGTTCACCGCTGGGATTATGGCCGTGGGTTTCAACAGTGGCGCCTATGTCGCCGAAATCCTGCGCGGCGGTCTTAGCCGCATTCCAAAAGGCCAATGGGAGGCCGCCGAGGCCTTGGGCCTGCCCAAACACAAGGTCTGGTTTAAGGTGATCCTGCCGCAGGTGTTTAATTCGGTGATCCCACTTTTGGTGAACGAATTCACCATGGTGATCAAAATCACGCCGCTGTTGTCGACCATCACTTTGGTTGAACTGACCCGCGCTTCGCAGATGCTGTACAATGAAACGTTCCGCCCCGTCGAAGTCTTGTTGCTGGCCGCATTCATCTACTTTGTGATCTGCTTTTCGATCAGCCAATTTGGAGAATACCTCCAGCGGCGATCCCAGAAATTCCGGCTTTAGGAGCGCGTCATGACATTCGACTTTGGGGCGATCTGGGAAAACCGCGACATCCTGATTGAAGGAATTTTCAACACGCTGTTGATCTCGTTCATTGCCATCCCCATTGGGATATTCATCGGCGTGGTGGTCTGCCTGCTGCGCATCTCAAAACGACGCGTGCTGCGCTGGCCTGCCATTGTTTATATCGAGTTGATGCGCAACATCCCGCTGTTGATCCTGATCTTTATGATGTTCTACGCCCTGCCATTTTACGGCATCCGGTTGTCGGGGTTGACCACAGGGTTCATCTGTCTATCGATCTATGGCGGGGCCTATTTTGCCGAAGTGTTTCGCGGTGGGGTTGAGGCCGTTTCAAAGGGTCAGTTTGATGCGGCCAAGGCTTTGGGGCTGAAATACGGGTTCTACATGCGTCGTGTTATTTTTCCACAGCTTTACACCTATGTATTCCCGCCCGGCACCAACATTGCCCTCACGATGATCAAGGAATCCTCGCTATTGTCGATGATCACAGTGGCCGAGCTTACCTATGCCGCCCATGACATCAACGGGCGCACCTTCACGCCTGTTGAAACTTTCGCGACGATTGCCGTGATCTATTGGGTCATCTGCACATTGTTTTTGAAACTCACCCAGATGTTGCAGTCTCATGTTGATACGGACGACATCAGCAATTCTATGGCACTGCGTTAAGCGCGCCGTTCAAGAGGAGAGGAAATCCAATGGAAACTGCACGAACAACATCTCTGTCCTCCGTCTCTGCGGAGCCAGAAGCCATGGTCGAAATTCGAGGCATGAACAAATGGTATGGCGATTTTCAGGTTCTGACAGACATTAATCTGACCGTGCAGTCGCGCGAACGGATCGTCATTTGTGGCCCCTCAGGATCAGGCAAGTCAACTTTGATCCGCTGCATTAACCGGCTGGAAGAACATCAGGAAGGCGACATCATCGTAGATGGCATTCCCCTGACGCAGGATGTGAAGAACATTGATCAAATCCGTTCAGAGGTTGGCATGTGTTTTCAACAGTTCAATCTATTCCCGCATCTGACGGTGATGGAAAACTGTTTGTTGGCCCCTATGTCGGTGCGCAACACATCGCGCAAAGAGGCACTAACCCTTGCACAACGCTATCTGGAAAAGGTCAAAATCCCCGATCAGGCGGATAAGTACCCCAGCCAGCTTTCTGGTGGGCAACAACAACGTGTCGCGATCGCGCGCGCGCTTTGTATGCAGCCTCGGATCATGCTGTTTGATGAACCGACCTCCGCACTTGATCCCGAAATGATTAATGAGGTTCTTGAAACAATGGAAGAGTTGGCGCGCGAAGGTATGACCATGATCTGCGTGACGCACGAAATGGGTTTTGCGCGAAAAGTGGCGGATCGCGTTGTTTTTATGGATCAAGGTCAAATCGTCGAAAGTGCTGCGCCGGAAACGTTTTTCAATAATTCGAAAAACGACAGGACTCGAAAATTTCTACAACAAGTCTTGCAACACTAGTCCTGATAAAACGGTAGAAAACCCAATTGATCCTGTGGCCATCAGGATCAAACCCCAGATGATGCTATGATTAATGACGGCAGTGTCAGATAAAACTAACTTGAGACGGGGCGGGCTGTTTCGTAGCCTCGCCATATGACAAAACACTCCCCATTCCGCTACTTTAAAACCAGCCCAGAGATCATCCGCTTGGGGGTGATGCTCTATGTTCGGTTTCCGCCCTCACTCCGTAATGTGTAAGACCTTTGCACGAACGAGGCATTGAGATCAGCCATGAAACGGTTCGGTTTTGGTGGAATAGATTTGGTCCGATGTTTGCTGCTGAGATACGAAGAAACCGGGTCAGTAGGATGCGATCTTATTCGAACTGGCAATGGCACTTGGACGAGGTCTTCGTAAAGATAAATGGAGAGACACATTATCTCTGGCGAGCCGTTGATCACGAAGGTGAGGTACTGGAAAGTTATGTTACCAAGCGCCGAGACCGCAAAGCGGCATTGAAATTTCTCAGAAAAG
>Ga0181598_1004085_pt1 | contig 12239 bp, 6 predicted proteins | sample 041ome_4_FD_153295 | JGI IMG/M metagenome (GOLD analysis project Ga0181598, IMG submission 153295) | Coastal salt marsh microbial communities from the Groves Creek Marsh, Skidaway Island, Georgia - 041404US metaG (spades assembly) | ecosystem: Environmental > Aquatic > Marine > Intertidal zone >...
ACGGCCGATGATTCTGACGATGTCTTCTCGTCGTCGTCGTCGTCGTCGTCGTCGTCCTCATCCTCATCATCATCGCTTTTGCTGCCGTCGTCGTCGTCGTCGTCATTTTCGATGAAGAAGAAAAAATAAAAATTTGCGAAAGAAAAAACAAGCAGCATGTTTAGGGTTTAGGGTTTAAACAACAAATCTTCTTTCTTTGTCCCCATTTTTTGTTTTGGAACGATTTGTCATCTTCAAAAGAAATTCTTCTTCGTACGCACTGTACGCACGACACGCGCGAGAAAAGAGCCCACTCACTTCGAAAAAGCAGAAGTAGGAAGGCTCGAAGGATCTCTCTCTCTCTCTCTCTCTCTTTTGTCTGATTACACAAACACACACAGAGAGAGAGAGAGAAAGATGTTGTCTTTGCAACAATGCGCGATTGGATTACGACCTTCTTCTTCTTCTTCGTCGTCGTCGTCGAGTAATTCGCGCGGACGACTCGGCCGAACGAACAGCGGGCGCTTCGTTCTTCTTTCGCGCCGCGCTTTGAAGGGGGGCAACGAGGAGAAGAGAAGCGATGATCTTCTTTTGTCGTCGTCTTCGTTGGTCGGGAGAAGAGGCGAGTGGAGGTTCGCCGGCGTCAGAAGAAGCAGTTCGGTCGCGTCAGAGCAACGAGAAACGAGGACGAGCGAGGATGAGGAAGAAGAGGAGAATTCGCTTTTGAGCGGCGCGGCGATGAAGCGAATCGCGGGAGGAGATGGCATCGTCGCCTCTTCGACGACGCTCTCGACGGATGAAATAAAAGAGAAGAAGCGCGAGGCTCGAAAGAAAACGAAAGAGACGGTGGAATTCGACGCGAACTTTTGCAACGTCGTGACGCGATACGACCCGGAGGCTATTCGGAAAGAAGCGCTGAAAAGACCCGCGGCGCTGGCGAAACGAGTGCTGTTTTTGACGCAAAAGTTTTCAAAGTTGAACGCGAAGAAGAAACAGTTGGAACGAATCGATCGAGAGACGGCAGAGAAGAGCGCGGATGGGGAGACGAACGATAGATTGTGGGCGAAAGAAGTGAAGACGACGTTGACGAGCTTGGGACCGCTGTTCGTGAAGCTTGGACAGAATTTAGCAAACAGGCCGGATTTGGTACCAGAAGACGTGATGGAGGAGTTGACGACTTTGCAGGATAAAGTACCCGCATTTCCTACGTCCGAAGCGAGAGAGATCATGGAATCGCAGTGGGGTCAGAAAATAGACGACGTATTTGAGACGCTGACGAAAGAGCCAGTCGCCGCGGCGAGCATCGGACAAGTGTACCGAGGAACTCTAAAGAATGATAAACGAGACGTGGCGATTAAAGTTTTGAGACCAAACACGAGAGACTCGGTAATTTTGGACTTGTTCATATTGAGAGGGGCGGCGAAACAGCTGTTTGATGATTTCTGTTTGACAAACGTCGGGTGCCCGGCGACGCTTTTAGTGGATGAATTCGCGGAGAAATTATTGGAAGAGCTCGATTTCATCCAAGAAGGGAGAAACTTGAGAGATTTTCGGAACAATTTCGCTGACGATCCGTCCGTGCACATACCTGCAGTTGTCCCAGAACTCTCCGGTCCGAAAGTGTTAGTCATGGATTGGCAAGAAGGCGTTCGGTGTACCGCGCCAAACGCGTTTAGTAGCGACGAGGCGAAACGCATCTTTCTTCAAAACGGAGTCGAAAGTGGCTTGAGACAACTGTTAGATTTTGGTTTGTTTCACGGTGATCCACACCCGGGAAATGTGCTAGCATTGAAAGACGGTGATATCGCGTACGTAGATTTTGGTAACGTCGCAGAAATTTCGAGATCTAATCAAGAATCCTTGATTGATGCCGTCGTGCACACGATGAATCGAGATTACATGCAACTCTCGGAGACGCTGCAAACGCTGGGATTCTTAGATAAGAACAAAGCGGACATTGCGGAAGTCGCCATGGGGTTACAAGAGGTTTGGGGTGAAGATGCGTTGGAGCAGCTGGCAGGTACGAACGGATTTTCGTTTCGTGGGTTGACGAAAGAGTTCAACAAGTTATTGTTCAAGTACCCGATTCGAGTTCCCGAACGGTTTTCGTTGGTCATTCGATCGTTGTTGACGCAAGAATCGATTTGCTTGACGTTAGACCCAGACTTCAACTTTTTAGATGCCGCGTTTCCATACGTCGCCAGAAGGTTATTGACCGACCCCGATCCGGCGTTACGTTTAAGACTGCTCAAAGTCATCATCGTCGACGGTCGATTCGAATGGGAACGGTTAACCGCCATGATTGAGTTGGCGCAAGTCGGCGCGAAAGGCGGCGTTAAGTTACCAATGTTTAGCATGGCTGCAGACGCGGCAATCATGCTGACGAAAGATAAAACGTTGCGCACAGAATTGGCAAAAGGATTACGCTCGGTACCGGTGACTGAACACATCAAACATTCGTTCGATTTTGCACAAGTGATTGTAAAATTGGTCATCGCACAAATCGCGGGCAAAGCTTTTCGAGGATTTACGTTTGCGTTTGGCGGGATTTTCGGCTTACCGAAAATTTTGTTTAAGTTCGCGTTTGGGAAAAGACGAAAGTTACGAACTGTTCAAGGATGTTCACTCACCGAACCCGAGGAAGGATTCTCGAGCTTTGGCGACTGGGTTGAGTTTGAACGCTCTCAAGAGAGCGGCGACGAGAACGCTGCTGCTCCCTCCGCAGCCGCTTGATGATGTTAAACGAGAAGATAATTATAGAAAACGAAATGTTGTTGTATCACTATATTTTAAATCGCGCTGTTATAAAAACATTGATCTACATATAAAAGCCAAACTCTTCCACGTCCAAGCCAAACTTGCCAACCTGTGCCTCCTCTCCTCTTAAAATCATCAAGCCTAATTCGGTCATTTCCTTCACATTCAGCGGACCGCGTTCGATCGGTCTTCCCATTCTCTCGCCTTTCTTGAAACATTTGTCGAATGGGAACAATTTCACTTCCCAATCGTCTCCGACTGTAAACGCGCTTTTAAAATTCGCAAAATTCCTCGAACACTCCGCATCTTTCGCTAGCAATAAAAACTGTTTACTCTCGTCTCTTTCTTTCATCGCCGCTTTGCATTTCAAATACACGCCTTTGTATTCGCTTGCATCCACGTTTGGCAACGCTCTTCTCACCGAGGCGAAACCGCCGTTATTTTCTAATCGAATGGTCCCCGCAAATCTGCTGGATCCAGGCATGTTTGGAGATGGAGGCATCATCGCAGACTGGGAGACACCACCCATGACACCATCGTTGACGACTCGCCAAGCGTTCGCTTTCGTCGCCGAGTCCAATCGGTCGATTAAAAACAACTCGTTGTACGAGTCGTTCTTGCCTTCGTTCACAACTACGACCATTTCTTCCGCGGGAGACGAAGAAGAGTTTCCTTTAGCCTTGAAAATCTGCGAGAACGATTGAGTATTGTTCCCTAAAAAGTACCCTATGCCAACTGCCAGCGTCAAGGAGAGCGTCGTGCCGATGTTTTTGCGTATGATTTCTTTTGCAGGCGTTTGCGACGTCGATGGAATTGAAATCTGTTTGCTTTTACTATTATTACTACTCCTGCTGTTACTCCTATTCGACGACGGTTTCAAAGATTTGCCGACGTTTTTCTTGTTATTGTTTTTATCTGTGCTTTTTTGTTGCGCGGCGACGATCGTTCTGTTGTTCACGGCAGCAAATACGCGCGTCGTTAACAACGGCATTGGATAAAGCGTGTGAAAATACTCGCGCGTGTGAAAAAGTGAAGAGTCCGAGGGCGGGCGGGCGGTAAGAAAGATTTCAGTTTATTCAAGTTATCAGCTCTGCACCTCTGCTATGTTTTTAGATTACAATTTGTTGATTTTTCCTTCTCTCTTTATTATTTAGCGGCTTCGTAGTCGGCTAAGATGGAGTCGACATCGTCATCTCCGCCGATGTTGTCCAAGACCGAATCGTCTTTGCTGGCCACTGCGCTCGAGTCCTCATCTGCTTTCTCTTCTTTATCGGCTTTGGAAGATTTGATGTCGTCGCCCCAGGGGTCTTTCTTCGCTTTCTTCGACGATTTCTTGGACTTTTTGGAGGACTTGTCGTCGTCATCGTCGTCGTCGTTCAAGCCGCCCATGATTATATCCATGTCTGAAAGTTTCTTCGGCTTTTTCTCCTTCTTCGCTGGTTTCTCCTTGACGACTTCGCCAGTTGGAACAGCGGCTTCTACAGCGGGTTCTTCGGTAGTCGGAGTCACGGCAGTCGCAGCAGTAGTCACTGGAACAGCAACTGCGGCTGGCTGAGTAGCCATTACGGGCTGACCAGTCGAAGGATCGACCAATGTAGCGACAGGTTGTTGTTGCTGTGCTTGTTGCGTTGCGACGGGCACTTGCTGAGCTTGCTGTTGTTGCTGCGGCACAACCGCCGCACCCGCCGCGTCTGGTACGACAGCAGCAGTGGCAGTTGGTACCACGGAATCAGACGAAGACGTCAAGTCCGCGCCGTTGCCACCAAGCAACATCGCCTTGACCTTATCTGCTGCGCTTTGCACATCCGTCGTCAACGAAGTAGTAGAAGCGGTCGGTTGTGTTTCCGTTTGCTGCATAGCTTGAAAGTCCGCATCCATATCCTTCGTCGCCTCGTTCGTTTTCCACGAGTCAAGTTTTTCCTTCAACTGCTGCTCAGCCGTCAACACTTGTTTCTGCGCGGCCGCTTGCTTCTCTTCAATCGACTGCGCAACGACTTGTGCGACTTCCTTCCTCAACGCCTCCAAGTCTGGCTCTTCGTCCGCTCCACCAGTTTCTCTTTTGTTAGACAAGACGTCGTCGTCGTCGTCGAGAGAAATATCGTCAAGATTTGAAGGCATGTCATCGTCGCCGCGGGCCGAGGGTGAAACCTTCGCGCGCGCGTAGGCTGAGGCAGAAGATGTCGACGGAGAAGGTTGATCCTTCTCCTTCATCTTGCTTTCAAACAAAGCCTCCATGCGTTGGATGGCGTCCTCCGTGCGATCTTTCTCCGTGTGCCCAGGGATCTCTTGCGGTTGCTGTTGGACGTATGGTTGCGGCGCAGTCACTACTAGACGGCCGAACTGGTCGTACAAGACCGGCTGAGGTTGGTAACCGTACGGTTGTTGAACCATGGGAATGCCCATTTGCGGTTGCATCTGCTGATTCCCGTTGAACTGTCCAAAGGTGTTTGCGTACAATTTGTTTTCAATACCTGCAACAGCCTTTTGCACCCGCTTCTCGATGCGACTCGCTTTCTTACCCTTCCTAAACGGCGCTAAATTATCTTCCTCGTCATCGTCGTCGTCGTTATTAAGACCCATCTTATCGAATTTCTCCGCGATGATTTGCTCGAGTTTTTCCTCCATCTTCGTATCCTTTTCTCTCTTTGCTATGTCTTCGATGCCCAACTTCTTCAACGTCCGCTCGACTATTTGGTTCATTTCAAGCTGAGTCGGTTCTAAGTACGGTTTATCTTCGACAATATCCGGGTCCATGAGACTTAACTTTTGCTTAATCATCTCGCCCATTCGAGCATCATCTTCGCGTCGCTGCTTCTCGGCGATGGCATCCTCGACGCCCAAGTCGCGCATTTTCTGGTTCAGTCGTTCTTCAGTACTCATTGGTTCACCTAAAGTTTGTCTATCTTCTCTCCTTCGATAGTCGCGTTCGTCGTAATCATAGTCGTCGCGTCGTCGGTCGTCTCTCCTTCGCCTTCGATCTCTTTCATCTCTTTCGTCGTAGTCGTAGTCGTCATCGTAGTCGTACCTTCTTCGCGAGGACCTTCTCTCTTTGTTTTCTTCTTCTTTATCGTTCAGAATACGAGCAATAGACTCAGTTAATCGATCCATGGGTGACAAAGAGCGCTCGACGGCTTTTGGACCAGCACGAGCTGCATTTGCTGCGTTGTCAAGTTTCCCGACAAACGCGTCCACAACGTTCCCAACGGCATTCGCCGAAGCCTCCTCCATCTTTTCCTCTAGATCTTCTTGAGAGACGCCCAAGGATTGCTGCTGTTGCAGCTGACCATTGCTGTTCTTTCGTCTTGAAGACTTTTGCTTCGGTATGATGATTTTCGGTTGGAAGTTAATCGGTTGCTGCTGTTGCGGTTGATAAAACTGTTGTTGTTGCAACTGTTGTTGCGGCAACTGCTGTTGCTGTTGCATCTCAACCTGCTGCTGTTGTTGCTGTTGCATCTCAACCTGCTGCTGTTGTTGCTGTTGCTCCTGTTGCTGCTGTTCTGGTGCTGGTTGCTCAGCAGGGGCCGGCTCTTCTACCGCGGGAACCTCTTGCACAACGGCCTCTTCTTGTTCTGTGGGAGCCGACTCTTCATCTGCCGCGCTTTCCGAATCATCATCATCTGCTACAACTATATCTTCTTCGTCGTCTACGTGACCTCTCGCACGGTCTTCTTCTTCTTCATCCTCGTCTTCTTGATCAGAGGACACTCGACCGGAAGGATCGTCAACGTCAAGGTTGACGTCGTCGTCTGGCAACACATCCATGCTCGATAAATCCGGTCCAGATGAAGAAGTTTCATCCGTCGTCGTTGTCGTCGATGCACTCGAATCAACGACCATCGGCGGTCGCGGTGGCACAACACCGTTAGAAAAGGAAGATGACGTGATTATGGGAGGCTCGGGAGTTGGAAGAGTTGCTGAAGAAGACTGTTGAGGCTCTAACGTTACAGTCGGCTGTTGCGACTGGAACGCATCCGCTGTTGTAGCCGCCGATGCCGCCGCCAACGTTCCAGCACTCGGCGTTGCAACGTTATCATCCAATATCAAACCTATATCTTGCGATAATGCATCTTCGGTATCGTTCGGAGCGTCGTTGACGAGTAAAGAACTCGCGTCTTGCCCTTCTCTCGCTAAAATATCCGCCGCCGATAACGTCGTCGAAGTTGGGATTTTCGACAACATATCCGTAGAATCGTACGGTTGCGGTTTTTCCGGAACGGCTTCTTTCTGCGTTTCTTGCTTCTCCTCATTGTCGCTCTTCTTCTCTTCCTTCTTCTTCGAGGATTCTTTCTTCTTTTTATCCTCTTTTTTCGGCTTCTCGACAACCTTCGGTTTCGGCTTTGGCTTCTCTACTTTCTTCTTCGGCGGATTCTTCAACAACGAATCGAAACCAATATCATCTTCTATCTTACTTTTGCCTCCGAGAGATGCTACTCCGGAAGACGTGATATCTTTCTTATTGTTCTTCGAAACGCCTTGTTTGGAACCTCGAGACGCGCCGAGGCTCGGTAGCCGAGAAGAGGACGAGGACGAAGACGCGTCGTTCCCACTTCTGCTCCGTTCTCGCTCACCTTCGTCGTCTTCTCCTGCAACTTCATCCTCCTCTTCGTCATCTTCGGCGCGAGAAGAAGAAGAAGAAGAAGAATGCATCATCAAGTTTTTTATCTTCTTCTTCATATCGAGCGAGGGGAAATCTCGCTTCTCCCAAAGACTACTTCGTGTTTTTTTCCAGTCAAACTTCGGCATCAAAGTGCTCATCGCCGCGGACGACGACGACGACGATGCAATCTCGCTGCCGTCCCGAACGACGTCCATCTCGGACGCAGCACCAGCGGACGAATCTCGATCCACGTTATTTTCATTCAATCCGCCGTTATTATTATTGGTGTCATTCGGCGACGGTGGTTTGATATCGTCCACGCTCCCCAAAATTTCGTGCCGCGGGCCCGCCGCTGGTCCACCTCGCAAAGTCTTCTCGGTGGTCTTTCGCACGACCGCTAACGACGCCATCGCGGCGACGGAAAGAATCGCGACGCGCGTCGCGATCGTTCGGTTGCTATCTCGTTTATAATAGTGTTGCGGTTTGTTGTTCAAGTGGTATCTAGACGACGACGACGACGACGATAACGACGACGTCGCGCGACGATGATGATGTTCGTCTCGAGAGGCCATTTGGCTCTCCACATCTCTCCCCAAAGACGCGTCGTCGTTATCGTTTACCGTCCCGTATCCACTTTTACTGCCACCGCTTCCGCGCATATTGTTAGGCTCGTCTGAGCGCGCTCGCGTGCTTCGAAAGATTTCACCCGAGCAACAAACGCCGACCAACAAACAACGCGCGCGCGTGTTTTTTATGAGCAACGCTGAGCGCCCCCACTTGAGTTTTTTTACCGAGCGACATTTTTTATGAAAACCCTAAACTTACAAAAAGTGACTAAACCCTAAACGATTTTTTTTGAACGGAGAGAGGACAGCTTTTCTACTATTTCTGAGCACTTTCGACCGCGCGCGCTCGCGTTTTGGAGAAAGACGCGGACGCGAAGACACACGCATAAAAGAAGACAGAGACGCATGGGTTTCGTATCGCCTTTCGGCGAGACTTTGGGTTCTTCTCATCGCGATGCGTACGATGGTGGTAAAAAACAACAGAACGTTCATCTTCAAAAACATCGACCTCTCGCGAACGAAAACCAACCTCCGACTGCGACGATGACGACATCGACAACGACGACGGTCGCGAATGAGAACCACTGCTCGGGACAGAAGAAGAAGGAAACGAAGAAGAAATACAGCTACTGGCGGTGCCTGTTTGCCAAGCGCAAAGCGACGCAAGTGAAGCGGAAAACGTTAAAGTTTGAGGACGGATGTTTGCGAGTGGATGGAGACACGAACGAATCGGTCTTGTACAACGAGAAAGGCGAGAAGAAGGCGAAAGGGAAACCCGGGACGATCGTGGAAGGCACGGAGTGTTCTCTGCAACAGTACGAGATTGAAATCGAAGGCGAGATATCCGAGGAAGAATTCGCGAGCGGGATGGCGTTCGCGAACATTGACGTTGGTGTTCTCGACGACGACGACGACGAAAACGCGGCGCAGAGGAAGAAGCCGAAAACTACGTCTACGACGAGCGGTTTTCGACCAGTCGTTGGTGCCGCTGCTCTGAACAATAACGCAGCGATGCCCGTAGCAGCGAATACTACGCATATGCATAGTAATACCGTACCCGCGAATATGATTGTGCCGGTATATTCAGTCGATGCGCCGAACGCAGTCGTGCTGTACGATGGCGGGAAACCAAACACCATTGGTCCGATCCCGCTCGTCCTCGATCCTTCCATCGCGCGATTCATTCGCCCACACCAAAAGAGAGGCATCAAGTTCATGCTCGAAAGTTGTTTAAACATCACGTCGGAAACGAGGAGTGGTTGCTTGTTATCGCACGACGTCGGTTTGGGAAAAACGCTTCAAGTAATAGCGTTAGTGTGGACGTTGTTGAAACAATCGCCGAGACCGAGTCGCAACGTTCGAAGAGACATTCGAAGTTCGATAACGAAAGCGATCATCGCGGTACCCGCGACGTTAGTCGGTAACTGGAAGAACGAGTTCAAAAAGTGGTTAGATCTGAAAATTGAAGTCGAGGCGATTGATGGAAGCAACACCTCCGACGCGGCAAAGAAACAGTTGCTAAAAGAATGGGCGTTGGAAAACCAAAAGAGAAGGTTGGTATTGATTTGCTCGTACGAAACTTTGCGCGCGAACGCGCATTTGTTGGAAAACAAAGCAGAGTTGTTGGTGTGCGACGAAGCGCACAGACTGAAAGCGAAAGACGGGTCGAAGACTCTCGACGGGTTGAAGAAGCTCAACTGTAAAATGCGAGTTTTGCTTTCGGGCACCGCGGTGCAAAACAATCTCGCGGAGTTTTACGCGCTGATGGATTTTGCCAACCCAGGCGTTTTGAACGATTACGCGACGTTTAGGAAAGTGTACCAGTTACCGGCAGAGCGAGCGAACGATTCAAAAGCGACCGAGGAAGAGAAAATGATTGGTAAAGCGCGAGCGAAGACTATTTTCGAAAAGACGGCCATTTTTATCGATCGGTGCGCCAAAGCAGACATTCAAATCGATGGCTTACCGCCGAAGACGGAATATTGCTTGTTCTTATCGTTAACGGAAGCGCAACAGAAAAGTTACAAAGCTGTGTGCGATCAGGTGATCATGAAACGTGTGGACAATCCTCTCGTGGCGTGTGGTGTTTTGCAGAAAGTGTGCAACGGCATCGGCATGTTGTCCTCGTCTTCGTCGTCATCGAACGAATTGCAACTCGCCATCCAGGAAGCGAGCAAAGTGACGACCACCACGGACGCGTTTGAGACGAGCGTAAAACTGCGCGTGTTGAAAAATATTGTCGACTTATCGCAAAAAATGAACGACCGCGTTGTCATTGTCTCTGGATGGACTTCCACGCTGGACGTCATCGAAAAAGCGCTCTCGTCCGCCTCGCCGGGATTACGATTCACGCGATTAGACGGCACGACTCCGTCGCACAAACGAACGCAACTCGTGACTTCGTTTAATAACGGACACGGGGGATCCGTGTTCTTACTCTCGAGAAAAGCCGGAGGAGTAGGTTTGAACTTAATCGGTGCCAATCGACTCGTCCTTTTCGATTGCGACTGGAATCCGGCGAACGATTTACAAGCGACTGCGCGAATTCATCGCGACGGTCAGACGAAGAACGCGTTCATTTACCGATTACTGACTGCATTCACGTTGGAAGAGAAAATATTTCAACGACAATGTCAAAAAGGCGCGTTGGCGCGATCAATGGGTTTCGCCTGCGTCGAAAATACCACGAATACGAATATGGGCGACGAGGATGACGACAAAATCAACGACCCGAAGACGTTCTCTTCGGAGGAATTGAGAAAGCTGTTCAAGTTTGAATACGCGCGGAAAACCGCCATGAACGAACCGTGCGAAATGGCAAGAGTAGAAAGCTGCCAGTCTTGGATGAACGACTGCCGGTTTTCTGGAACTTTGAACGACGACGTGTTACGACAGATGGATGAACGAGCTGCGGGAAATGAGGACGTGCGATTTTACGCCAAGCTTTCGTAAAAAGCAGTTTCACGATGTACTTTTAGTAGCAACAGTATAGTAGAAAGTAGCGGCCTCACACACGAAGAGACGGAGAGAGGCAAAGATAGAGGGACACACAAAACACATACGCAATACAGCTGAAATATGCACGCAAATACGCAAAACTAATCACCATTCTAGGATTTCAAAAATGTCACCATCTCGTTGGCAATCTTTTCCACCGCTTCTCGGTCGCCGATGCGCACGCCGCTCAATCGATTCATCACCGGGTTCATCTTCGCGTACTTGTCTAAATCTAACATCACCGGAGATAAATGGTCCCCGGGTATCTCCACGCTATTCGTTCTCACTTCGCCATCCGCCAACGCCTCGCGCAAACTCGAGCACTGATCCAACTCGTCGTTCGTAAACGACAACAGCGTGACTTTATCGGATTTGAACTTTCCGTTCGCCACGCCGTTTAACGTCTCCAATGCGTTCGGCGCAAACTCTAACCCCGCCGCCTTCGCCGCCACTTCCGCGAACGGAACTAATCGATCGAAAATAGCGTCAAATTGCGAACTCGCCGCGTCGCCACCACCTTCGCGTTTGCTCAACAACTCTTTTGCAAACTTTTCTAAAATCTTCACCGAATCGGTCGCCGACGCGTTGTTAAACGCGACGAGGAAGTGTTGCTTACTATAACTACCACTATCTGTGCTCTCGCTCGCGCCTTCTTCGTCGTATCCGTCAAAGTTCGCCACCGCGTGCAACTTAGCCCCTAAACTGTGCCCAACGTAAAACACGGGCACGTTCTTCCCGTCCAACCCGTCTCTCTCTTGCACCGCCGCGCGCGCCTTCTCGAACGCCCTCTTACACCTCTTCGCCATCTTCCCGTGTTTCGTCCCGAGTTCATACGGCGTCGCGACGACCGTCACTCCCGTACTTTCACTCACCGAGCTTAAGAATTCATCGTAACACACCTGCGGGAACTGACCTAAGACGGCTCCGCCGAGAAAGTGCACGAATCCCCACGTCGTCGACCGCGACTTTGGTTCGTACACGTACGCCGTTTGGTCGTTGAAAATATCTTTCCAGTTGTTTTCTGGACTGTTGTTTTGTTTGTTTATACACACAGAGAATGCACAGAGTCGTCAGCGACAGAGAGAGAGAGAGAGAGAGAAGAAAAGGAAGCGTTCGGTGCGCGTGTATACACGCATAGAATCAACGCACCTCGTCCGCGCTGCCAACGCGACTTCTTGCAACTTGGAGCGCAGCTCGATGGCGGAATTTAACGAGTTTAACGGCGCTTTATTTTTGTCGTCGTCGTCGTCGTCAGAGGAAGAAGAAGAAGAAGACGCTCTCGCGCATACACCGCGCGAAAGATACCCTCTTCTTCTGCTCCTCTTCGTCGTTTTCTTCTTCCC
>Ga0181598_1004099_pt1 | contig 12214 bp, 10 predicted proteins | sample 041ome_4_FD_153295 | JGI IMG/M metagenome (GOLD analysis project Ga0181598, IMG submission 153295) | Coastal salt marsh microbial communities from the Groves Creek Marsh, Skidaway Island, Georgia - 041404US metaG (spades assembly) | ecosystem: Environmental > Aquatic > Marine > Intertidal zone >...
CGCACGGGGGGTCGTCGAGCGCGAAGGCGAAAGAGGGTGATGAGGTTGGTGCGGTGTGCGATCGCACGCGACCGCGAAGCGCGCGAAGGGCGGCGACGCGACGGGAATCGTGCGGGGTGTCACGCGCGACGAGCGCACATTTTGGTGTGGGTGCTTTTTGGGGGTGCTTTTTGGTGAAAATATCCCCCCACAATCGAGCCGAGCGCGCGCGACTGACGAGAGATACGTGTGATGATTATTCGCGCGCGCGTAGGATAAACAATCGAAGAAATCGTGTACGTCGCAGTATCGTGGGGTGAGGCAGCGACCATGGGGGAGGTACGTTGAGAGCGCGCGCGCGCGCGTCTGCGCGCTTTTTTCAGACAAAGCGCGCTTTTTTTCCGAGCGTTTTTTTTTTCGATGATATTGACGTTTTATTTTTCGTGATATAATATGACAGTTGGGCGGCGGAGATTCGAGATCCTAATCGAGGCGCAAGATTATGGCTTGGGACGTTTGATACCGCCGAAGAGGCGGCGAGGGCGTACGACGCCGCGGCGAGACACATTCGCGGGCCAAACGCAAAGACGAATTTTCAACTCGCGCCCGGGGAGGAACCGCCGCCATTCGTGCTTCCTGAGCCGCCGTCTGGACGTGGTGGTGGCGGCGGCGGAGGAGGTGGCCGAGGTGGCCGAGGCGGTGGAGACGCACTACCATCCACGGCGCTCGGTGGCCCTTCGGGATCTCGCGGCCCGCAGACGCCGAAAAAATCTAAACCGAGCGCCGGAGCGGGAGGCTCGCACAAGGAGGGTAGGAACAAGAATGCACCGAGCACGATATACGGTTTTGGGCCGAGCGCGCCATCGGGAACGATGCCGAAACGTGGTGCCATAGGTTTTGGCAGCGGCACCGACCTCTCGGCGCTTGTCAACGCCAATCTCGCCTTGGCGAATCAAAACTTGTCGATGAGCGGCGCCGCGCGCAAGGATTCCGAAAATGGTTTCATCAGGCTCTTCCAAAATGGCGGTCAAGGCGGCGGAGGCACGCCTTCGAGTACTGGTGGATCGCCTCTCATCATGCCCTCATCCGTGGACTTTCAAGAAGGTTTGGCGGGGATGAGTGGGGAAATACCGGTGATTCACGGTAAGCGCGACCGCGGGCCGAGTAGCGCGTTTTTTGGAACCTCCTTCGGCGTCGCCGGATCGTATGGCTCAATGTTTCCTCCGGATATGGGGCTCACATCCACGCCCGATGGTGCAGATTTGAATTCTTTCTATGGTGAGTTTGCCATGTCGCCGAACGAACGCGGCAGGCAGTCCACCGGTTCAGAATTTCCAGTTGGAAGTTTAGGGACAATTGCCGACTTGAATGACGCCCTCCCGGCGGTGGGGTCGCTTGAACTCGGAAGTCCACTAGATCTAGACGCGATGATGAGCTCGTTACCGAAAAGTAATGGTAAAGGCCCATCGCTATCATCCATACTCGGAAAACCGAAGAAACAAGAAGAAGTATCGCCGCTCGGCCGAGCGAGTACGCGACACACGCGCGACACGCGACAGAGCGCCGTTGACGCCATGTCCGCGTTGAAAAAATAAGACTATTGCGTAGTGCGGTACGTCAGACGAGCTCCCTGTCACGGTTTGTTTGTCACGATATGTACGCAGATGTCACCATCGTTATCATATGTACGTCCACATGTGTGATATATTTTGTATGCGGTCCCGAGGCGCCTCTCACCTTTGAGGCTGCTTGGAACCTTTGTTGTTGGAAACATATCAACGCGCGCCGCGCTGCGAAACGAAACCAAACAATTCAGTAGTAACCTGTCCATCACTCCTGTCCATCACTGATTCAGTTGTTGTTCTTTATTATATAAAAACGTAAATGACCTCGTCAAAGCACAAAGCAAATCAAAATGAGCGCGCGGGACGACGAGAATCGCGGTTTTTCATTTTTTGGTTCAACATGATTGAATTGACATGACAAACAACGAAACGATGAGACGCGACGACGAATGCGTGCACACGCTTGCATAATAATAATAATATGCACGCGCACATGTTTCACGCATAACGCCGCGTACATCGTCGCTATTGGGCTACATCGCACGACGACGTCCTATCCGTCGCGCGACTTCTCCGCGGCGCGCAACATTTTCTGTTTAAATCTTAAAAGAACCGCCTTCGGAAATGTTAAGACCACCCTTGGGCTTGTATTGGCCGCTCTTCAAGTCGTCCTCGTACCCAGCACCAATGTCCGCAGAATCGCGCACAGCCTTATCCATGAACCATTCAAAGAACGTCTTCTTTTGACCAGGCTGCGAGAAAGCAAAACAAAAAAAAGCAAGGTCAGTCGGGGGTCATTCCGCCAATCACGACCAGAGACAACACCCCCCTCTGATGAGGAAGTTATCCGATCCCAAGCGCTCGATCGCGCGCTCGATCGCGCGCGTCGTCGACCGCGTCGTCGTCCATCGACATCTCGCGCGCACACACACATCGCCACCGCCATCATCGTCACCCTCGCCCCCCTCAACGCGCACGCGACGCCACCGCGCGCGAGAGCGATCGTCGATATCCAACGCTCGATCGCGCATCGATCGCAACCCTCGTCGCACGGTCACGCCGCATCGTCGTTCGTCATCGTCGCGCCCCGTCCGTCTCTCCTACTCGTCCGCATCGTCATCGTACCTTTTGCGTGTTCTTCTTCATAGGCGTTGTGCGCTTTTGGGTGCCACCAACGGCGGCGACAACCACGCGCGTCGTCGATACGGCAAGCATAGTGGTCCACGAAGCAGAGTCACGGTCTGACGCCAGGCGCGACGGGTCGTCCGCGCGAACACATGGGGTTTTTATGAGGTGCGTGTGTGGCATACTGTACGTACATGCATACCCATGATGCGTGCGTTATTTACGCCGACCAGTGTATGTTTCTGTGTTCGCATAGAGGTCTGTGGGTCGTTATATGTATGCGGGCGACCACATCATCGCGGCGTGGTTCGCCCATCGGCCTCTTTGCCCGACGCACGCTCGCAACCATGGTGCGTGTGCATGACGACGATGCGCGATGACGCGATGCGGGGACGCGTGCGCGTGGTGGTGTTTCGATCGTTGACTGACGCGTCGCGCGTGTGTGTGTGTGTTGTCGTGCGTCACAGGGTCGCGTTCGCACCAAGACCGTGAAGAAGGTGCGTGAAAAACCCTAGAGAGGGATCTCGATGCGATCGTTGCGCGCGTCGTGTCGCGTCTCGCGCGTCGTGTTTCGCGCGCGTGCGCGCGTACTGACGGTTTGTTTTGTGTTTTTTTCATTTCTCACGCAGGCGTCTCGCCAAATCATCGAGAAGTACTACTCTCGCCTCACGCTTGATTTCGCCACGAACAAGCGCATCGCGGATGACATCGCGATCATTCCGTCCAAGCGCTTGCGTAACAAGATTGCGGGTTTCACCACGGTACGTGTTTGAATGTCATGCAACGTTAAATTTACGTCGTTTGCGATCGATGCGCGCGGGCGAGCGCGTCGGGGCGCGTCGGGGCGCACCGGTGGTCATCATCGAGTGCTCGGGCTCGATCGCCAACCCTCTGCGATGTGTGTGACTGACGGTGTGTCTCGCGTTTTTTTGTCTTTGTTTCTCACAGCACTTGATGAAGCGCATCCAACGCGGTCCAGTTCGCGGCATTTCCCTCAAGCTCCAAGAAGAAGAGCGTGAGCGCCGCATGGACTTTGTCCCGGAAAAGTCTGCGCTCGAAGTCGAATCCATCGAAGTCGACAAGGACACGATGGACATGTTGAAGTCGATGAACATGGGCAACTTGCCGGGGGTGTCGGTGTCGAGCCGCGGCGGCTACTCCAAGGGTCCGCGTCGTGAGCCCCGCGCGTAAGTTAGACGGAGAGAGAAAACGTAGCGGCGGTATGAGAGAGAACTTGTGATTCTGAGATTTAGATATCCATTTATTTACCCGCGCTCGCGAGCGTCGTTTTTGAAATTGGTTTTACAACCGTCGCGCGCGACTACACGCTCGCTCGAAGCGCGGAGCGTTCGTTTAATGAATTCCGCGCGCGCATGCCGCGTAAAATATCTACGCTCTGCGCGATCTCTATGGTGCTATGACTAGATGTGTCCATCGCTTTCGTTACGTTTTCCAAAGGCGCAACCTTTTCTGGACTCGCCGCTGGGGTTTCCACCACGACGTCGTCGTCGTCGTCGTCGCCTTTGCGCAAGACGATGTCAAACGACACTGGTGCTATATCAGCGCTTGCAGTTTTCCTACTCTTACGTATCGTGCTATTCGTTGTGCGCCCGATTGAATTCGATCGCCTTCCGAGTGATGGTGGTTTCTCCAATATATCCGCGTCGACGCTGCGCCGGGCGGTGAACGAAGACGATTTGCGCGACAACGCCGCGCGCGCGGCTGGCGCCGGCGCCGGCGACTTGGATGTCGGAGACGTCGCAGCCCGCGCAGCTTGATCTCGGGCAAGTTGAGCGTCTACGAGATGTTGTAACGTACCGATAGCACTCTCAAATGACGGTCGTGCGGCTGGATCTTGCGCCCACGCGTCCCGCATCAAATCTCGATAGCGGCGGGCGTCAGCGAAGACGACGCCATCCGAACGCTCGATACCTGGCCGTTCCTCGTCCGTCGTTACGGCGTGAATAATTTGCCATTGCGAAAATTCTGCAAAAGGCACTTCGAGGGTTTGAATTTCCCACAATATAATTGCGTATGAGTACACGTCGGATGCTTTGCTGTACGAGCTCGATTGGAGCACTTCTGGCGCCATCCAACGAGGGGAGTGAAGGCTTGCCGAGCCGTCGTGACTTCCAGATAACGCAGTGTTCGCCACGTGCACTCGAGATAGATTAAAGTCACCAACTTTCACGCGGAAGTAACGATCAACCATGAGGTTTGCGCTCTTCAAATCGCGATGTAAAATAGGCGGCGAACAGTTGTGCAAGTAACACATGCCGGCGGCGGCGCCGAGCGCGAGTTGCAGACGCACGCGCCATGCGAGCTCGGGCGCGCCAGGTTTCTTGTGTCTCTGCAAGACAGTGTACAGTGATCCTCGAACGCAGTATTCCTCGACAATCGCAGGTGGCGAACGGATCGCCCCAAGTAACAATACAATATTTGGATGTCGAAGCTGCGTCATAATGCCAACTTCTTTTTCGAGTTCGTCGAGCGCTTTGTCGAGGTCGGCTGATGTTTGAGTCATTTCATCCTGCTGGGCACCGATAAATTTCACTGCGACATCGGTGTGGTTCCATACCGCATGAAATACTCGTCCAAATGAACCCTCGCCAACTTTACGCTTCAGCTTGATGTGATTGTATGAAATCGTCGACGTGTTCGCCAAAGCTTGAGCGGCTTCAGTCGCGTCACGCGTCGGAGTAAATTTTTCCTCTCCATTTGTCGACGGCTCAATCGCTCGCCGTGCATTCTTAAGCGCCGGCTGCCTCACCTTGTCGAGAATCGACTCGAGCTGCACGAGTGGCCAAAACATTATCGAACCGAAACGCCCGACGGTGACGACGCCGACGCTTCCGCCTCCATCAATTTTAGTGAGTTGCACTAATCCTGAACCATGCGCGACAAACTTACCCGATCGCAACGCGTTTGTCGTCACGTCGACGGACGATGACGTTGCTATTGATGACCCTTCTTGAATCTCGCGAACGCCTGGGATTGGCCACAGCGTGAGCTCGCCGCTCGCGTGGCCTATGGCAATCAAGCGATCAACGGCGACGGCGCCCACGACGCGTTGACCGAAATACTTGGAGAATGGAGTCATCCATGCGTCGACGGATTTGAAACCTGTGGTAATCGTCATCACTCTTGTCCCCGGATCGACGGCGCACGCGCCACCAGCCCATATTTGAATCGCGCCGGTGACGTGAACGCTGAGAATTAAATCAGTCACTGTCGGATGCTGAACGAGGGAAACGATGGCGCCTAAATCACACGCATCCTCAACCCGCACGCACACGGCGGTTTTCGCATCCCACACTTCAAGCGCGCTGTCTTGTTTGCACGCGACAAACACGATGCCATTTGAAAGCAACATACTCGCCACGCCCATCTTCACGTGCTTGCGAGACGTCCCGTCGGCGAGCGGCGAACGCGCACTCGTCTTTGTGACGGTGAAAATTCGACGCGTCACCTTGAACTCATCACCGTCGATTTCCTCATCAGCTTTACCCCCGCGTTTGTCGCCGTCGTCACCGTCGATGGTTCTGCCGAGCGCGTTGACAGTGTGATGCGCGGCGGTCTCCTGGTCTCGCTTTCGCGACGGCGTGAGCGCTTGCATTTCAACAATCCCACCATCAGCATACGCAATCCACGCACGCGCATCCTCCATCGGAACAATGCATGTCACCGCCACATTCGGCACCACCGTCAACGCATCTGGACATATCAACGACCCTAAATCACAATCCCATATCGTCACCCCTCCATGTTTCGAACCAGCCCACAAAAGCCCGTGCGCGGGCGCGTTTGCCATGGCGACAATGGGCGAAATCGCGGTGACTTTTTGCACACTCGGCACGAAACACACGAATCTACTCACCGGTGTGCGCTTCGGCAAACCCTCAATCTCACGCGCGCCTTGTAGGAACATGTCGTACGCGTCTAAACGCGGAAACGCCCCACCCGTGGACCACCACAACTCTGACCCGTCCGACCCAGCGCTCGCCATCGCGAGCACGCCCGCGCCGAACACAGTGTCCACCGTCCGCGCCACGCCTCCACGAAGTAACCGCCGCCGGCGATCGCCAGCCACCCCACCTTGCGCCATACCCACTCGTCCAGACGCCCCGGCTAAGTTCCACAACTGCGTCTCGAGCAATTCCAAATCCCGCGTCACATCTTCAAATTTTTGATTCGTCTTCCACCCAAGCGCCGCACGCGCCACCTTTTGCGCGGGCGTAAACCTCCCATACACCCCACACACCGCCGCGCCGACGTGTAACCGACTGAGCACGCTCACGCTCAACCGCTTTGCGTGCACCTTAGCCGTGTCATCCAACAACGCGCTCACATTTTGCACCTCCATGAGCGCCAACATCGTCGCTCTCGCTTGACCATACAACGCCCATGACTTCTCTCGATGACTCACCGCCGCGCGCGTGGCGATTTCAACCTCCGCGCACGCCTGCGCGCACGCATTCGTAATCTCACCCTGCGCCCCGCGCGCCCCGCTCGGCGTCGTCACCCCACCACCTCTCGCGTCATCGCCGCCCCATCGCGCGCCGTCGCCGTCGGCACCGCCACCATCCATGCCATCGCCATCGCCATCGCCATCGCCATCGCGCGCGCGCGCGCCTGCGACGCGTGCGACGCGTGCGCGGTCGGCGTCGGCGTCGCGCGGCGCCATGTGCGGGCGAGCGCAACCGGCGCGGGCGACGACCGGGTGTTGAACACCCTGGGATGTTCGGACATTCGGATCCGCCGATCGTGACCAGGCATCGAGTCCCTCTGCGGAAGCGGACGCGTCGGCACAGGATGCGCGCGCGCCAACACCAAACGCCGACGTTCGCGGCGCCGTGCGGTACGGTTCGGTACGGTACGGTACGGTACGGTACGGTACGGTTCGGTTTATTTTCGCGCGATCGCACGCACGCGCGACTCGACGCCTCGATGACGACCACGACGAGGGATGAGCACACGACGCTGTTGGCGGATGCGGAAGCGGGCGGGCGATCGTCCACGACGACCTCTGGGTCCACGGCGCGACGGGCGTGCGCCGTCGTGGCTGGATCCGTGGTCGTCGGTGCGGTGGCGATCGGTGCGGTGGCGGGCTTGTCGCCGCAGAACGTGAAGGCGATGATCGCCGCGCGCGTTGGCGAGTGGGCTGGGGTGAACGGGGTGTTGCTCGCGCCTCCGCCCAAGGCGCGCGCGGGGGCCAAGTCGCCGACGACGTTTAAAGTGTACACGCAGTGCAAGAGTGCGGAAGTGAAGGCTGCGGGTGGTGATTTCTGGTTCAGTCCGCTTGAATCTGCGAGCATCGTGCGACACAATTACGAGAGTAGTGACTTTTTTGGCGAGGAGAAGGGGATTCCCATGGTGCGCGCCGAGCTCGAGGACGGCGTGTACGGATACACCGTTACCACTGACCAAGTCGATTTTGAATGGGGCTTTCAATTGAAGAACAAGAAAGGTGAGTACTGGAAGGAAATTGGTACGACTGATACGGGCTCTCCTTTGGCGGCTGGCATGTGCGTTCAAAAGTATGGGAAATACTTTAACCGCGTCTTGACGCTCGAAGAAAATCCAGCCCTGGTGACATACAGACTCGGTACGTGCGACAAGGAATGTCCGAGTGACTTCTCCGACACGGCGTTTTGCGCTCAACCGTTTACGGCCGCCGTTGGTAACTCGGAGGCTACGGCAGTCGATTTGGGTACCGTCGACGACGCGCGTCTCATCAACTTTGCGTCGGCGCTCATGCACGGCACGACATCTGTTATCGACCCGTCTGGTCGCGCTGAAACCTTCCGCTACAACGAGGGCTCGGCGACGGAACAGTTGTGGATTGTCGCCATCGGTGATTACAGTCGAGAATACGTCAAGATGGTACAAGTCAAGGTGGTCGTCGATCCTGTGACCCACCAAGGCAAGGCTTTCGTCACGGAAAGCCGACGATACACGCACAAGAGTAACGCTGGTTATGCCTATCAACACTGGACGACGCCGTACAGCAACCGAGACGGTTGTAAAATGGGTTACTGTAACGTTGCGCGATACAACATTCCAACATTTTGGGATCAAGGTGTGGCGTTCTCTGGTTTGTCGATTCAGCGTATGGAATTCGTCAAACTGTCTCTCGGCGATTCGCCGCCGACGGCGTACAACGAAGTATACGATGGAAACTTCTTGACGTCAAACCGCCAGATTCTCAAACCCGGAGAATGGGGCGAAGACATGGATGTTCGCCGCGTCATTTTGAAGAATGGAGTACTGTGTGGCGGCGCCATCCACCACAAAAACTGCATGTTTGGCAAGGCGTTCGCCGCCGACTCGAAAACGGTTGCCGGCTACGCAGGTCCAACGAAGACCTCAAAGCAATGGCTCATCATCGTTATCGAGCACAACTATTTCAAAATGGTGCGCATCGAAATTTCCCTCAACGCCAATAAAGGCGTCGACGCGCGCGTCGTCGACGCCGGCTACGTCGGGCACACGCGCACCAGCGACGTCTTGACTTCTGATTCCATGGCTAACGATGGCTCTGCAAAGTGGGCACAAAGAAGCCACATGCCCGTCGCCTCGAGTTTCGACTCGGGCGGTTACGGCGTCGGTGGCATTAAATTCGACTTGGCGGCTGAAATGTCCACCTCTCTGCTCACCATTTCGTGCTAGCGACGTTTTTGTGTATACTTCTGACATCATCATACTCATCACTATAGAAGGCCCATGAAACACACCTCTATGTATACTCTGACGTGCACTAAATACGTATACGCCCCGTATACGCATACACAACCTCCTCCACGTCCCATGTCGTGCGCATCCGTGTCCGTGTCCCCACGCGCCCTCGTCGCCGTCGTCGTCGTGGTGCCCGCACACCTCGCCACACGGGAGATTTGATTTCCCCGGGGTGTTCACCACGACGACGTCGACATCACGCGTGATGCGCGCGCACAAAGGAAGATATGAACGCCGTGCGTTGTTTGCGACGACGGTGACATGCGCCGCGCTCGTGGGCGGCGCGTGCGGTGCGACGACGGTGAGCGATGGCGGTGTAACACCATTAGGGGTGACGCGAGGGAATGATGAAGATTTCACAGTGCACATGCCGCGAGCGTCGCTAGGTTTTGCGTTGGCGGACGTTATGCCAGATGTTTCGGCGGATGCGCTGCCTCATGGCCCGCCGGGATGGCCGTGGCGGTATGGGTCGGTGGAATTCAAGTCGTTCAAGTGCCACTACGACGAGAGCCTTCCGGCGGTGGATCCAAACGATCCAAACAAGCCACCAATTTTGCTTCGTTTTGGCACGTATGGGATCAAGGCGGATACGAAGACTGATCAATACAACGAAGAGTGGTTTAAAGCCCCCGAACACGCTACGGATATTCAATGGACGTACCGCTTGTGCGACGACGACGAGTTTGTGGAGTGCCAAGCGCAGGAGTTCGGTCACGTGGATCCGTTCCCATCCATCGAACACGGGGCGCCGGGCAAACGCTGTCAGTTCCTCGACACGCGAAGTATCAAAGATGAACTGAGAATTAGCGCACAAGTTGGCCCTGAAGGCGATCGCAAGGATGCGGATTCTTTGAATGTCGCGGTTGAAACGTTCCTCAAGAATCAGGATGGCAAAGGAATCGTCGTGCAAGATGTGACCATCATTGCCCCGACGGATGCGATCGCGGCAATCGAGGAGAAATATCCCGATGTGACGCCTCAAAAACTGCGATGGAAGTGGTGTGCGAATGAAGGTGACGGCGACGACAACTGGTGTGCGTGCAATACAATCATGCGGTTCGGTTGGACGGGATCCGCCGCCGAGCCGGCACCCTCTGCTGCAGTTGACCCTGATTTCATCAAATTTGTCTATGCAGACATGCGCGACATGGATAAAATGTTGAAATGCTCCTCGCACAAACTCGGAGAAATTTTGCCGTGGCCCGATCGCGAAGAAAATTCGCGCATATGCCAGTGCTTGGACCCCACCGTAATGGACAAAGTCGATGACGCTTTCGCTGAAAAATTCGGTGGACCAGTGGATTTCCTCGACGCCATTCCATCGAGTAGTACTTCTGTGCCTACTGCACCTACGCCTACTGCGCAGCTCGGTAAGGCGACGACGCCTTCTCGAAGCGCGTCAGCCCACGCCACAACGTATATGGTGACTCTCATGACCATTTCTGCTGCTGCTTTGGCGTTCGTAGTCGTGAGAAGAATTAAATTTCGGCACATGGAAGAGTACGAGCCTCTTCTAGAAACCACCATCTGAAAACGCGCGATCATCTTGATTCATAGTACCAACCAAGATAGCAATGGCGTGCGCGCTGACTGGTTTTAAATGAACACTGTCGCGTGCATCAACGTCCTCGGAAGGTGACGCCATTTTTCATGATGACGGCGAGGTAGGGTGCCGTCGAAAATATCACAAACTTTGTAAATATTGACCGTTCTTAAATAACTTCACATGCCATTCCCACTTTTTACAGTTTCGCGCTCACGTTTTCAACACTCGCACGAGTCGCTCGTGCTTCACAAGCACCCACGCGTAATAGTCGCACGCGCCCAAGATGACAGACGTGGTCAAAAAAGGGATAGATAAGGTTCGCCTCATGTACGTTGCATCCATGCGTGCGCTCGCTCTCGCGCGTTCGACCTCAGCACATCGTCGTCAACAAGTGCTGATGTTTTTTCATAGTGTTGCGCTTTGCCCGATACTGACCGCGTGTGCGCGCGATGACAACGGTCGTGCCAAATGTTCACACAGGGCGGGACTCGAACGAAGTGAGCCCGAAACTCCAGCGGAGCTTCTCGACGAGTACACTAGTTGTGCGTCGCTTACGTATGAACAACGAATGTATGGATTTTTGATTTGCGCCTTGTCTGGCGCGTGTTGCTCGGCGCTGTCGTCGATGTTCTGGGCTCGTCCGACAAAGTTTGCGCTACTTTCTACGGTTGGTGCGATTATGTCGCTCGTGAGTACGGGGTTTTTGACCGGATTTGGCCGACAGCTGAAGAATATGTTTCACGGAACGCGCTTTGTGGCTACGTGCGTGTATTTGGCGTCATTGATTATGACTTTGGTGTGCGCGGTGAAACTTAAGAGTTTCCCACTCACGGTGGTGTTTCTAGGCGTGCAATACTGTGCCTATATTTGGTACTGTATGTCGTACATTCCAGGTGGCCGAGCTATGTTGAAATCGTGCGCGGGTGCGTGCTGCGGTGGCTTGACTTCAAATGAATTCTTCTGAGCGCGCGCGACGCTCTCTCATGACAACTATTCAATGCCTTCCTCCGACGCGCGGTATGTGTGAATCATCGAGTAAAAGCGGCGTGCGAGTGTTGTGCTCACTTATACGCACATGTAATATCATCATCGTAGTGTTCGTTCGTAATATATTTTCACATTCCTTGCTATAGAGAGCTATAGAGACGAATAGAGACGCTCTCTTGCTAAACTATTCGTTGCACGGAGCGCTCAGCCGAGCGACCCGAGAACACCTCCCGGTGCCGGCGCGGTATCGCCCTCACCACCCTCCATACGTGCTTTT
>Ga0181598_1004130_pt1 | contig 12163 bp, 6 predicted proteins | sample 041ome_4_FD_153295 | JGI IMG/M metagenome (GOLD analysis project Ga0181598, IMG submission 153295) | Coastal salt marsh microbial communities from the Groves Creek Marsh, Skidaway Island, Georgia - 041404US metaG (spades assembly) | ecosystem: Environmental > Aquatic > Marine > Intertidal zone >...
ATTTTGCAGTATCAGCACTTGTTGGACGAAGCCGCAGATGAGGAGGACGAGGACGTGCGGTTGGCGCTCGTAACCGCGTACGCGGTTTCTGTATACTCAACCATGGAACGAACGAAGAAACCGTTCAATCCGATTTTAGGCGAGACGTACGAATTGAAACTCGACGACGGTAAGAACACGGCGATTTACGAGCAAGTGAGTCACCACCCGCCGATTGGTGCCGGGCACGCGGATACCGAAAAGTGGACGTACGATATTACCTCGGCGGTGAAGACGAAGTTCATGGGGAACTGGGTGGACGTTTTCCCAATCGGTCGCACGAGAATTCATTTGAAAAGAACGAACGAAACGTTCAATATTATCCCACCCACGTCGAGAATCAATAACTTGATCGTTGGGAGAATTTGGGTGGACACGTTCGGTGATATGCGCGTGCAAAACTTGACGACGAAAGCGACGTGCGATTTGCAATTCACCGCGTGCGGTTGGTCCTCTCGAGGTCGATACGAAGTCAACGGTTTCGTTAAAGATAAGAACGAAAAAGAGAAATTGAAAATGTACGGACACTGGAACAAAGATTTGAAATGTAGTAAAGTAAGCGATGAAAAGTGGGAGAAGAAGTTGTGGCAGGTTGAAGAGAGCGAGATCAGCGCAGCTCACGAACACCCGTACAGGTTCAACTCTTTCGCGGTGAAATCCAACGGCGCAGAATCAGCTCCGGCGGACGGAATGCTGTTGAAATCCGATTCGAGATTGCGACCAGATCGCAGAGCTTTGGAAAAAGCGGATAATTCAACCGCGAGCACGCAGAAAACCGCTTTAGAAGAGAGGCAAAGAGCAGAGAGACGAGAGAGGCGAGCTTTGGAGTGCGGCCCTTGGAAGCCGAGATTTTTCGTGGAGATGGGCAAAAACGCCGAGTGCACCGAAGACGAGGCAGAGATTGTCGAACACGTGTTTGAATACAACAAAAACTCGTACGAAACGATTCGCGTAATGGAGAAGATGTGCACGAACGTAGCAGGTGCAACGAACGAGGGAGAAGATAGCACGAAACATCCGTTGGATGCGGGATTTCATCCGTGGCAATTCGAGAAGTACGAACACGCCTACGCCTAATAGTGAAAAAGATAAAACAGATTGATTATTACTTGCTTCATTGCTTCATTAATAATTAGAAAGCGCTTTTTGAATGAATTGAAAATGATTGTGTTTGTGTACATCGTACTAATATGCGCGCATATATAACTTTTACTACTACTACTACTACATAACAGTTTAGTTGTTGTTGTTCAAAGTAATCTCTTGCCCAAAGATTCGAGGCGGCGAAAACGGCGTTCTCTTTTGTTTTCTGCCTTTCGGCGGAAACTTCGCGACGACCGGGACGACGGTTTTATTAGGACCGACGGTGTTATTCTGTGGTTTCGCTTCCTTTCTCTTTTCACTTTTATTCGTCTGTTGTTCTTTGGTTTCCTTGGTCGAGGACGTCGGTCGTTTTGCTATGACCGTTGACTCTTGAGAAGCTAACTTCTTCTTCTTCTCGTCAGCCGTGCTCTTCTTCTTCTTCTTCTTCGTCGTCGTCGACATCATCATTTCCTTATACGCTTCGATAATCGTCTTCTTTGACTGTAAAACTAAATCTCTCTTCCTCCTCGCTTCCGCGCGTAACCTTTCGTGGGTCTCTTTTTTATTATCTTCTTCTTCTTTCATGGGAGGCATCTGTAAATATCGCGCCAAGCCGTTCACGCTTCTCAAAGCCGTCGTCAAAGCGTACACCTCTCGTTTCTTCTTTTGCACGCTTCTGCTCTCTCTCTTCTTCTCGTCGTTACCGCTAGTACCGTCCATGACTTCCACGATGTATTTTGCTTTCAACGAACCCGGCGCGAAAATGTTCGTCGCATGTAAAAAATCGACATCCTCTTCGTGCGCTTCTTCGTCTTCCTTTGTCGTCGTCGTTGGTTTTATCGACGACGAAAGTTCTTTCAAGCGTCGCAAAGCGACGACTCGCGATTGAAACTGTTCGGACATTCTCGCCAACGAGAGTAAATCGCGATGGTGTTCTGATTCCGAGTTGTTGTGGTAGTCGTTAGTACCGTCGTCGTCTTTTCGGCAGCGGTATTTTTGAGCACCCTCTTCACCCACAATGTTGTGTAAAAGAGGGGAAGGATGAAGAAAAAACTCATCTTTTTTGTTGTTGTTTAGAGTCAATTTCGACACCATCAACGCGTTGTTGTTGCTCACGCACAGCGCTTCTTCTTTCGCGTCGCGATGAAGATTACGACGAGGAGGAGGAGGAGAAGAAGGTGGAGCAGTGCTCTTTCTCGCGTTGTTGTTGTTGTTGTTATCGTCGTCGTCTTTCTCTTTTTGCGCGTCGCAGGGAGAAGTCGCTCGAAACAAAGCGCCGAAAACTAAATCGACTTTGTCTTTCTTCAAACGAGGAGGAGCGTTTGTAGTGGTGGTGTTGTTCTCGTCGTCGTCGTCGTCGTCGTCACCCGACGAGATCAGAGCAGACATTTCTTTCGTCTGTATCGCGCTCGTTCCTCTCTCTCTCTCTCTCTCTCTCTCTCTCCGCGCGCTTCTGTGCTTTTAGTGGCCTTTTTGCTTTGTGGTTTTTAACTACCTTTTCCCTTAAGATCTGAGACCCTAAACATGTACAAAAAGTTCAGATTTTTCATAATCGAAAACGCGCGCGCGTCAAAAACAAACGAAGACGAAGACGCTCGCGCGGAGAACAAGAGGAAGAAGAAGGCGACGACGATCATGACGACGTCGATCGTCGAGTCAATTTTACGGAAAAATGATTCTACTGCCACTACTGCTGTCGTCTTCTCGTCGGGAAGAAGAAGAAGAAGACGAAGAACGAAAATATCAACCTTTTCCCCCTCGTCGTCGGAGCAACAACAACAACAGCGCTCTCCTTCTGATGAAGGAAACGACGAAGAAGATAAAGATAAAGATGAAACGACGGTGGAATCGTTGGCGATTTCTGCGCTGCAAACTGCCACGCGCTCTCGCTCCAACTCTTTATCGTCTTCTTCTTCTTCTTCTTCTTCTTTGTTATTTTCCAACACCAACAACGAGAAGATGAGATTTTACGACGAGAATATCACTAATACTACGAAGAAGAATAACAACAACAACAACAACAACAATAACGTCATCAAACTGAACAAAACTCGAGCGCTGTTCAATTCAATCGAAGAGTCGTTCGAGAATAAGAAATTTATCGACGAGAAACCACCGGTTATCGTGCGAGAAGGGAGAATATATGAGTCAAAATACGCCTCCGCGGCGAAATCTGCGTTTTTATTCTCGATTGGATTCGGGATTGTGGTGGCTGCTTTGCGAGTGTACCTCGGGTGCACGAGCTCTACGTATTACTTTGACTTTCAACTGAATAGATTTTCAACGACCAAAGTGCTCGCGCTTTGTGTCGATGCGATTGCGGATTCTATCGTGTATGCGATTTGTATCGCGCCCGCTTTACCGGCGCTCGCGTTGACGTGCGTAAAATTAGGATTGAACGCGCGCTTGCGCGAGGCTTCGGCGTTCTTACCGTACTCGTTGGCGCCGTTCGCCGCGAAAGATGTGAACGAACAGAAAAGCAGAAGAAGGGCTTTGGACGTGAGCGCGAACGTTAAACGCCATCGCGAGTTTGCGAGGATGAAAATGCTCGCGAGAGACTGCGCGGAGCTCAGATTTTCATTCGCGCTTTCAGTGCTCGAGGCGAATAGAACTTTAGCTTTCGTCGCGTTGGCGTTTAAAACGTTGGCGTTAGGATTTGGGCCCTCGCGATACGCGTCGCCGTCGTTGTTTTTCTTAGACGTGTGTTTGAGCGCGTGCGCGTTTTGCTCGGCGATTGTCGCGAGCGCGTTGACGAGAGACGAGACAAACTTGAGAAGAAAAACGGAACGAGAGACTCGCGAGTTGGAGAGGGAATATTTGCTCGCGCAGCACAAAGGGACGTTTTTGTGCAGATGGGAATCCGACCCGTACGAGGAAGCTGGGAAAAACGTAGCGGGTGCACCGAGCGAACGAAATCTCATCGGCGTCGATAAAGCCATCACGAATTCCGCCGTCGGCGAAGCTTCTCAGTTATCCGTTATCGAGTTGGGCGTTTCCCAAGAGCGGTGTTTGTCTTTAACGCTAGACGCGAAGGATGGATTGACATCTTCTGAACTCACGCGAAGAGGATTTACCGCGTCCTCGGTGTTTATTCCAAACCCGTACTCCTCCGTCGTGTACGCCTTGCGAAACGGAACGTTTTCAGTCGACAAATCCAAGAAGGAAAACGCATTCACCGGGACGGTTGAATCGTATTTAGCGTCGAGAAATCCAGCTTCCGAGTCCTTCCAAGTTGTCTATTTGGACCATTGCGGCGCCGTCATGCAACGAACGCAACAAATTTACGACGTGTTCTCGAGACACGCGGTGAATGATAACGGTATTTTTGCCGTCACGTTTTCCACTCGAGGGAAACGAGCCGGTTGGAGTAAAGACGAAGCGGTGCGTTTCGCGGCGGAAACGATCCACGACGCGGCGACGAAGCACGGATACGTTTTGGAAGGCAACGCGGCGCCATCGATGCCGGGATTGGTCGATTACACCATATCATCGTCGTCGTCGTCGGGTGTTTCTAATTTACGAGCATCCAACGAGGAAGCAAAGATATTAAAAGCAATGTCGTCTAATTTAATGAAGCAAGACGACGTCGCGCTCGCCTTGTGCTCTTTGAAATGGGCGAATTTAGAACAAACCGAATCTGAATTAGCGTTGGAAACGTGGAAAAGTCAAAGACGAAGACAAATGCTCTTCGACGCGGCGAAGGCTGTCGCATCGAAAGCGACAAAAAGCGGCGGCGGTGGCGGTGCAAACAACAATAATAACGAAACTATTAGCACCGGTGCGGAGTTGCGAAAGTTGCGTTCGCTCGCTCGCGAAGTTCTCGAGGTGAGAACGAAAGCCTCCGCGCTCGGAGCGTCGTCGAGTAACTCGACGACGAGTTTTGGTCAGAACGACGCCATCAATACGAGCATCACCTATCCCAAAGTCTTATATCTGTACGGGACGTTGATGTTTTTCGTTTTCAAAGTGAGATGCGCGTAGAATATGTGCTGTATTTTATTAGAGAGAGAGAGAGAGAGAGAGAGAATATATATTTATTAGAATTTAACCCCCATCACATGTGGCTGCTGCAAAAAGTTAGTTATACGTACGCGTACAAAAACCTTAAAAAAAAAGTACAACAAAAGCAAAACCGCGCGCATGTCTCCAACGACACCGTCGTCCGCGAAGGACGACAAGAATAAGAACAACAACAACAACAACAACAAGATGAAGAAGAAGAAGAACAAAAAGAAGAAACCAAAGAGTAAAATCGAGCGAGAGAAGAAACTTTTGAAGGAAAAATTCATAGCGCTCGTTCGTCGCAAACTCGTGGAAAACGCGCAATTTCGGCGCAACTTTGTGAAAGCGAACGAATACAACAAAATCGCGCAAAGCATACGCGTGTGTTTCAGAGAGGATAAGACGAATGAAGACGCGGAAGAAAAGGAGAAAATGCTGTGTTTTTTGGACAGCAAATCGCACTTTATGTTCGTCGTCGATACAGTTTTGTTCGCAGAGAAGAAGTCTAACGGCGAAAACGACAAAAAAGAGGAGAACGATACGAAGAAGAAGGGGAAAAAGCGTGGAGATGATAAAACATCAGCGACAGAAGAAGAAGAAGAAGAAGAAGAAGAAGACAATAAAGAGAATGAAAGTGATAAATACAGAAACCACGTGAACTTGATAGAACCGTTAGAGACGTGGTTGCGAGTGAAGAACTACCACCGGAACAAGTTTGAAAAACTCGGCGAGAACGCGGCGTTGACGATTAAAGAGAAACAAAAAGCCAAACGAGAGGCGAAAGAGAGAGTGAACAAGGCGAGAATGGAGAAAAAAGAGAAAGAGACGAAAGAAAAGGAGAGGAAAGAGAGGAAAAGGAAGTATCACGTGGATTTGGAATATTACAGATATAAAGGCACGTGTTTAGATTGGGTGAATACCGGGATGTGTCGATTCGGAAGCGAGTGCACGTACACGCACGACGAAGCAGCTAAAGGGAAGCTTATCGAAGCAGCGCGAGAAGTAGAGGCGAAAACAGGGAGAGATAGAGGATTACGCGGCGAGTATGGGGAGCGAGAGAAGAAAACTAGGAAAAATGGGGAGGAAAAAGATGGAGCATCAGAATCAGAATCAGAATCAGGAGAAAACGAGAAAAGGAAGAGACGGAAGAGAGACGATGTTCTACTCGGCGACTTTGACGAGGACGAGGACGACGACAAGGACAATACCGTCGTCGTTCCAGGTTTCCTGAAAGCAAAAATGAAGCAACAGAAAGAATCCGAAAAAGAAAAGCCAGCTCTATCGATTCGAGAAAGAAAAATGTTAAAGAAGAAGCGCAAAGACGAAGAAGCGAAAGCGCGTCGGGCGAATACTTCTAAGGGAAATGTTACGAAAAATAAGAAGTTTGATAAGACGAAGCGCGTGGCGAAAAAGACACCGACAGTTACGAAGAAGAAGAAAAAAGAACGACACCCGGACGGTCGGCACGCCAAACGATCGAAAGCGCGTTTGGAACAAATACAATAGACCTTTCGTAAGAGAAGATTGTTTTCAAATCTATTAGCTTCAACACAACTCGCCCGTTCGACATCGAAAGTCGCATTTTGGTTCCGTGTCGAGCCACCCACAATTATAAGCTAAAGTATCTAATCGCTCTATCGCGTTTCTCATGGTACCAATCAGATCTTTCATGACGTTATTCAATTTCGAAGTGACTACCGTTCCGTCCAATAGCCTTAAATTATCGCCTTCTTCGACGGAATCAGGCGGCATAGGCGGCATGTGCTTTTTCGGTTCGCGAACGTGTTTAACGTCGATGTACGGTCGTTTATCCCAGTCCCATACGATTGATGTTTTGTCCCTCCCGCGAACGTATCTCGCACCCCACGTATAATGGTACATGGAAGCTTCGTACAGATCGTCATCCGCCGGTGGTTGCGAAATCAACATCGTTTGCCTCGGTTCTTCGACTATGTGCTTCACGTCGCTCGTCGCCGCGGCGATGGAATACGCGTACATTTCTCGCACCCAGCCCAGCTTTTTCTTCGCGTCTTCGTCTTTTTCTATTTCTTCAGTGATCACGATGTAATCGTCTATGAGTCTATTTAAACTATCGAGGTGAATCAACGTCGGCGCTGGTCCACTCGCTAATATTTTCTTCGTGTCGACTATTTTCCTCGGGTCCTTTAGCGTTGACATCAATCGCTCCATCACCGGCGGCAAGGTTGGATAATGTGGATTGATATAATTAAAGTGAAAAGCTATGGCCGATGGTTTTTGTTCGTATTCTTGCGGATTCTGTCGAAGGAAACTGCGATGATAATCCAACAGCGGCGACGGTATTCGCATTGGTTTTTTGAACACGTAGTCCGTTTCTATCATCAAGACGAACTTGTTCTTCGCGCCGCCGCGTTTGGAGTCTTTGCTTTGTAGCCACTTCTTGATGGCGTCCGGTCTGTCGTGCACTGGAAATTCGCACCACTTATCGCACGATGGGTGCAAAGAATCCACGCGAACCGTCGGCACTTCTTTCATCAATTCATCGTCCGTTCTTCTGTGCAAAAGCCTCGTGAAATATTTCAAGTCTCCTCCTCCTCCGTTTTTGTTTTCGGTTACAACGACATCTAAAAAAGTGCGATACATGATGCGGGTCTGCCAATTCAAATACGGCGAGCCGTTCGAAGTTGCCAACACGTGAATGTGAGGACGTTCTTCTTCTTGTTCTTTTTCTTCTTCTTGTTCTTCTCCTTCTTCTCGTTCTCGTTGAGAGTGGTAATCACCGACGACGCGAGGCACAAAATCATCTTCGTCGCGACGACGACGACGACGACTGTGATGATTAAACGAAGAAGAAGAAGAAGAAACAGAAGAAACAGAAGAAGAAGAGGAGGAGGAAAGCACGATCGCTTTGAGCTGCACGAACAAACACGCGAGTAATCCGAGCAGAACGGACGATCGACAAAACGCTCCGACGAGCGTCGTCGCTCTCCTCCTCTCTCTCATTTATTATTATTATGTAGTATTATTAGTAATAACGCGTGTCTCCGTGTGGGTGGAATTTTTTTTTACAAACAACAATAATAAATCAAATCAATCTCACACAACGCAACGCACAAACACACAAAAGAAGCACTAAAAAAACATGTTATCGTCGATGTCTTCGTTAGAACAGTTACGTCTGTACGTCACGGACGAGTCTTCGAATTCGATGAATCAGTCCGAACACACCTGTCGTTTATTCGTCACGCACTCGAATTTACGAGAGATGCAGTTTTTGGAGATTCGTTTTGACTTGAGGTGGACGATTCGAACGGTGAAAGAAAAGTTGATGACGCACTGCGGGACGAACGCGAGCGCGATGCGTTTGCAGTTGATCGACGACGTTGGCAGAAATAGTAATAATACTAACGATACTAATGTTCACAGAAGTAATGTTTTTAGTGGTCATGGTAACAGCGGCAGTAAAAGTAGTCAACAACAACAACAACAACAACAATTTCAAAACTACGACAGCAAAAGTCAACAAAATAGAATAACGACGACCGTTGAACTTTCAAACGACGAGGCAAAACTTGGGTACTATTCTCCATCAGACGGGATGCGATTACACGTCATTGATACGGACCCTACGAGTTTAAGCGCGAATGGATGGTTAGAAGATGTTTCTAAAGTTGAAAAGTATGTCATGAGCGACGAAGCGTACGAGAAGAGGGAAGGCACCTATCGCCAATGGGCGAGAAAGAAGAGAGAGGAAGACCCGACGTGGACGTTACAAAAAGAACAACAGAAGCTGAGAAACCAACAAAGAAATGCTACTACTACTAATAATAATGTTGATAACAGCGACGACGCCATCGCAGCTGCGAGAGAGAAGATGCTGACGACGTACGCCTCGTACGAGTGCGTTCGCCACGTCGTTTCGGGATCCAGATGCGAAGTCAATCCGGGAGGGAAACGAGGCGTCGTGTGCTTCATCGGTAAGGTCAAGGATACCACTCAAACCGGAGCAAAAGAAGAAGAAGAAAAAGGAGGTGAAGAAAAGCACGACGTAGAAGAGGTAGCAGATAAAGACGTCGTCGATATGCCGCCGTCCCTTCCAAGCGGGTACTGGGTTGGCGTGAAGTTTGACGAACCGGTTGGCAAAAACGACGGAAAAACGCCCTGCGGTAAAATTTTGATTCCCGAGTGTCCGCCCATGCACGGCTCGTTTTGTCGACCGGATAGAGTAACGTGCGGCGAAGAGTTCACCGAGATTGACGAGTTTGCATCTTCGTCGGAAGATGAAGAAATATAGAAAATAGAGTAGTAAAAGTAGCAAAAACAAAAAAGTGATTCTTCTCGTTGTTTTGACGAGTTTTTGCACAATCCTTATATACGCAACCATCTTCAATTTTAGTATTAACTACGGTTTAAGCAACTCCTAACTCACGCTTCGCACGTTTCACCCAACTCTTCTCTTTCTTCTTCTTCTTTTTCTTATCGCTTTTTTCTTCCTTTATTTCTTCCTCTTCGTCCTCGGACGATGACGAGGAAGAAGCGACGTCGTCCTTGTCAATGCGGGTGTTTTTCGTACTACTGCTAGGAGCCATTGACGTCGTCGTTGTCGTTGTTGACGTCGTGCGGTTGCTCATTTTTTGCAACTTACAAACGAAGAAACCGTCCATGTTGTGAACGTGAGGGTAAAATCGACGGCATTCACTCACGGATGGATGAAACGTCTTTCCGCGGTAACTCGTAAAACCTTTTCGACCAAACTCCAATCCCGTGGACACGATTTTCACGTCTCTCTTTTTTAATATATAATCTACAACTTGCTCGTTTTCTTCGACGGTGACAGAACACGTGGAATAGACGATATAGCCGCCGGATTTAGAGTTTGCGTCGCAGCAATCCACCGCAGCAACGAGGAGTTCTTTTTGTAAGTGCGCGCACTTGGCAATGTCCTCGGTGGATTTTGAAACCTTCACGCTCGAATCTTTCGCGATGACACCTGTGCCGGAACACGGAGCGTCTAACAATACTCTATCGACGTAACCGAGAACTTTAGGCAACTGTCGACCGTCGTAGTTACACACGACGGAATTCGTGCACCCCATTCTTTGTAAATTTGCGACGAGACTGTTCAATCGTTTCTTTTGAAATTCGTTTGCGAAAATCATCCCCGTGTTTCGCATCAACGCCGCCAGATACGTCGTTTTCCCACCAGGCGCGGCCGCGACGTCCAAAACGCGCTCACCTTCCTGCGGCGACAAAGCCATGCACGGTAAAAACGAGGATGCGGACTGGAGCATGTACATTCCAGCCATGTATTCGGGGGTTGCCCCAATCGGAACGCGCGAATCGTACACCAATAAACCAACTTTTGACCACTTTCCGATTGGATCAAGGTTAACACCGCGATTAATCAACTGCGCAGCTAAATCGCGACGTCTGATTTTCAGAGTGTTCGTTCTCAGCGTCACTGGCCTTTGAGTTTCGTTTGCTTCTAAGAGCTCCATAGTTTCCGGCACCGAAAACGTATCGATGAAATAACGAATCAAGAAATGATTATATCCATAATACGTGGCTAAATCAGACGTCAAACGCTCTAGATAATCGTTCCTAGAGCGATCTGGAGCGCGGCGGTTTTTAAAATCGGCCAACACGCGAACGACTTCTTGAATGCGTTGTTGGATAGACGTTAAATCTGGAATGTCTTTCGTGGACGAAGCCGATTTTTTTCGTCGTTCGTCGTCGTCGTCGTCGTACTCCCCGTCAGATGATTCCGAAGAAGAGGAAGGAAGTTGATACGTCTCTTCGTCTTTCACGTTCACTTGTAATTGCTCTAATCTCGCCTCGGACGCTTTCTTTGCTTTTTCTGCGTCCATTTTACGCGACTTGCGCTCAATCGGAAGCAGTTCATCCTCTTCATCTTCGTCCTCCGATTCCGACTCTGATTCTGATTCCGAATCGTCCGAGTCTTCTCCGCCGCCGATAAATTCATCGTCTAAATCTATATCCGATTCAGAATCACCTTCTTCCTCTTCATCGAACAGTTGTTGCTTTTTCTTTGCTCCTCCTTTTTTGCTCTTCTTTTCCTCCTCTTCTTCTTCTTCTTCTTCTTCTTCTTCTTCCTCCGAAGAAGAGGAGAAGGACTCTTCTTCTGACTCCTCCTCCTCCTCCTCCTCCTCCTCCTCTGAAGAAGAAGAAGAAGAAGACTCCGCTTTCTTCTTCTTGTTCTTCTTCGAAACAGGTTTCAGCCAGCTCTTGTTTTTATCCGTGAATCCTCGCTGTTTGGGTTCGTCTTCATCTTCATCTTCGTCGTCGTCGTCGATAGCCTTCTTTTTCGCTTTTTTCGCTTTTTTCGTCCTCTTCGCTTTTTCTTTCTCTTCTTCTTCTTCTCGCGTTTTCTCGGAAAGTAACAGCGCGTCTTTCCTCGCGCGCTTCAACGATTTCATCGGCGCATCGAATTTTGATTCCCTGGCGCCTTTTTTATCCGCACCAGTCTTCTTCGTCTTTGTCTTCTTCTCCGCGCTTTCGTTTTCGTTGTTCTTTTCATCGCTCGTTTTCTTTCGGGAATCCTTCTTCCCTTTGCCGGCGGCGGCTCCTCTCGTTTTCGCCATGACGCTGAGTTTCTCTCTCTCTATTTTTATAGTGCGTTTAAATTGTAACAGTGCTATTCAAAGTGGTGCGAGCACAATTGATTGTTGTTTCTTCCAACGCTGCCGCTACTGTTACGCTTCTTTCTCGAATGAAGGACGCAACGCAGTGTGTTGTATGTTGTTTGTTTGCGTTGCGCTTTTTTTTTTGAGAAAAAAGAGGTCGCGCTCACATTTTTCGGGTGCGACACATATAGACATATTACAGCAGTCTCTTTCTCGCGCTCGCACTCCGAAGTTCGCTACGAATGATCATTATATGGTTATATAAAGGTGTGTGCATTACAAATTCAAGAATATATATATAATTATGTGTGTGTGTCTACTTATTTTACTCAACAAAACAACCCCTCCCTTTCTTTCTCTCTCTCAAAAACAATAATAAATACACGCGTGTGTATAAATTTGTGCGACTATTTCTC
>Ga0181598_1004134_pt1 | contig 12158 bp, 11 predicted proteins | sample 041ome_4_FD_153295 | JGI IMG/M metagenome (GOLD analysis project Ga0181598, IMG submission 153295) | Coastal salt marsh microbial communities from the Groves Creek Marsh, Skidaway Island, Georgia - 041404US metaG (spades assembly) | ecosystem: Environmental > Aquatic > Marine > Intertidal zone >...
GGCAATAGCAGTAAAGGAGGCAATAACATCAGGGTCTTGGGGGTCATTTTTGAAAGCTATATCGCTCATCAATAAATGATTTTCAATTAACCATAGTGATAATTCTTGATCTTCAACACTTAGAGGTAATCTTTTAAAAATTTTCTGTGTTAATTCTTTTCCATAAATAGAGTGACTTTTTGGGCCTTTTTTACCTATATCGTGGAATAAGAGAGCGACATGCAAAGCCACTTTTTGGTGAAGACGACTATAAATCTCCTTATAAAAGGATTTCTTTTTTAATTCGTGAAGGTGGTAGAGCGTAAGAAGTAAATGCTCGTCGGTGGTGTAATGATGATAAATATCGAACTGCACCTGGCCCCAAACTCGACCAAACTCAGGAAAAAGTTCATTAAGAACTTTCGTATCATTTAAATTACGAAGGACTTGAATGGGATTTTTTTTCGATGAGATAATATCGACGATTATTTCATACTGATCAGAGGTCATTGATTTTTTGATTTGTTTTCTTTTTTCTTCAATCGTTTTGAGAAAGCGAGGATGAACAAACAAATTATGCATTAAAGAAGACTCAAAAACGCCGAGCCAATTTTGAAGTAAATTTTTAGAATTATAATTTTTGATATGTACAAAACCTTTTTCAATAAAGTATTTCTTATCTAAAGATTTTGTTTTTGCAGGCTTGCTTTTATGAATAGTTTTAATAATTAATTCTTCAGGAAGTTTTGAATAAAAAGCATTGAGTAAAGATTCTATTTTCGCAATATTGACAAAAAGATGTTTCATAAACCGCTCCACACCTTTTTCTTTTTGATTATTTCGATACGATAATTTTTTGGAGATTTTTAATTGGTTTTCAATACTTAAACTATCTCCCTTACTATCATTGAATAAATGTATAAAAGCACGCACGGTTAATAAAAATTTCCATGCGCCCCTTAACTCTTTTATTTCTTTGGAAGTAAAGATGTTTATTTGAATTAAATCCTCGAGTTTTAAAATATTAAACATGAAAATAGATACCCAGATAATGGTATGAATATCCCGCAATCCACCGATACCTTCTTTTATTTGTGGCTCTAGGTTGCTTTTAATTCCTAAGTAATAATCATGACGTTCAACTAGTTCGAGTAATTTCTTTTCGCTCAGTTTTAAAGGATTCATTCTCCCTATGAGGATTTTAATAGAGCGAACAAACTCTCCATAATAATCCTCATCACCAATTAAATGACGTGACTCGGCAAATTTTGTAACCGTCTTGATATCTTTTTTGGAGTCTATAATTGCCTGTTTTAAGGTTAAAAATGAAATTCCAACCTCAAGACCAACATCCCACAAATTGTTATTTAGCTCAGTGATGAGATTTTTAATATTTTTATTTGATTTTTTATAAAGGAACAATAAATCTACATCGCTTTTTGGAGATAAATCCTCTCTTCCATACCCCCCAACGGCTATTAAAGAAAAGTCTTCGACATAGTATTTTTGATTAATGTTTTCAACTATTTCTCTAACAATACTGTCAACTAATTTTGTATGGTGATTGTTAAATTTAAAACCATCATTACTGGAGATTAATTCATTAAATAAAGTATTACGTTTTTGCTTATATTTTTTTTTAAGCATTAATGACAGCGCCATATTTCACATATTAATGAAAAATCATGAAATTTAATCCTTTTAATTTAAAATTTATACATATTATAATAAATTCGTATTTGAGAGCTTTCTTAGCTTTTAATAATTTTTTAATCATGTTCAATTTTAAGAATAATAAAATATCACTTTTTGGAGACACCAAAAAACTAGAAAAAGATATTGATGAATTTGTAAATATTCTCTCAGAGGTTGGTCTAGCTTTTAAATCCATTGTGAGAGGATATCTTTCCCACTCTAATGATGAAAATTTACAATCTATGATTGAAAAAGTATCAGAAATGGAAAGTCGTGCTGATACTATTACAAAAGAAATAGAACACGCTCTCTATGAGGAAACTTTAATACCTGACGCTAGAAGTGATGTCTTAAGACTTTTAGAGCACTTAGATGAGTTGATAGGAATGTATCAAGGAAATTGTTATCACTTTTCTATACAAAAACCTCAATTTCCAAATGAATTTCATGATGACTTAATCAGCTTAACAGAAACCGTAGTCGATTGTGTCGAGTCTTTATGTTTGACTGTTAGGTCTTTTTTTAGAGACACTAGATCAGTAAGAGACAATGCACATAAGGTTACTTATCATGAAAAAGAGTCTGATATTAAATTTAGTTCCATCGCTAGAAGAATATTTGATTCTGATTTGAGCTTAGATCGTAAAATGCATTTACGATATTTTGTAGAAAAAATAGATCGTATTTCTGACCAAGCAGAAGATATTGCTGATGAATTAATAATCTACTCAATTAAACGCTCTGTCTAAGAGAAGTCTATGGAATTAACAATATTACTATTTTTATTTGGTGGTTTATTTCTTGGGTGGTCTCTTGGCGCAAATGATGCAGCTAACGTTTTTGGTACCGCGGTTGGAACCAGAATGGTTAATTTCAAAACAGCTGCAATTATTTGTAGTATCTTTGTTATTTTAGGCGCCGTTGTTAGCGGAGCAGGAACTACTGAAACTATTGGTAAATTAGGTGCTATTAATGCCCTACCTGGGGCTTTTGCCTGTTGTGTTGCTGCGGGCTTTTCTGTTTATTTAATGACCAAATTTGGCCTTCCTGTTTCTACTACCCAAGCAATAGTAGGGGCCATTATTGGATGGAATTTCTTTACTGGATCAGAAACCGACACAGGAACTCTAATTACTATTCTTGCGACATGGATTATTTGTCCAATTTTGGCAGGTTTAATTGCAATGGGAATTTTTGTAATAATAAAAAAAATTATTTCTAATTCTCAAATACATATTCTTAGATTAGACGCATATACTCGTCTTGCTTTGTTGTTGGCTGGCGCATTTGGTGCATATAGCCTAGGCGCCAATAATATTGCGAATGTTATGGGTGTGTTTGTAAATATATCGCCTTTTACAGATATCAATATTTTCAATCTTTTAATTTTTTCTTCTACGCAACAATTATTTTTATTAGGGAGCGTAGCTATAGCAATTGGTGTTTTTACTTATTCAAAAAAAGTTATGTTTACAGTTGGAAATGATTTGCTCAAAATCTCTCCGATTTCAGCTTTTGTTGTAGTTTTATCTCACTCCATTGTTTTATTTCTATTTGCATCACAAGGCATCAGTAGCTTTTTAATCTCTTTAAATTTGCCAACTATACCACTTGTGCCCGTATCAAGTTCTCAAGCTATTGTAGGAGGAGTAATAGGTATAGGGTTATTAAAAGGGGGCAAAGAGGTGAAATGGTCTATTGCAGGTAAAATATCTGTTGGGTGGATTACGCTCCCAGTTTTGACTATGTTTATTTCTATGTGTCTTTTATATATTTTAAAGAACATGTTTAATCTCAATGTTTTTATTAATTAATATTTTTTAAATTGTTAAATAAAAAGCTCCCAATTTTAATAATAATAATTGCAAATATTTTATTATTTACCTTCTTTGAATTTAGAGTTTTTTTCATAGTAATTTTTTTTGAAGCGTTGGTGGCAATTTTAATGAAAAAGTACTTTGAAAAAGTTTCAAATCTATCTATTAAAGAAAATAAAAGTAAAGAGAATATTCAAGAAGTTAATAAAAAAAATTTAATAGATTTTATTAGTCAATATTCGCATCCAGTTTTGATACTGGATATTGATTTTAATATTTATTGCCAAAATTCAGAAGCAGATAGAGTTTATGGAGATAACATAAACAAAGAAATAGTATCCTCAATTCGAGATTATGATTTTATTTCTCAATTTGAAAAATTTAAAAAAAATAATGATTACAATATTTTTGATTGGAGCAAGCCTATTCCAGATAATCAATTTTTTAGAGCTGAAATTTTTACTCTTTTAAATTTTTACATTGTTAACATTATTGAAACCACTTTTGAAAAAAACAAACAAGAAAATTTTAATGACGGATTAACGAGTCTTACTCATGAATTAAAAACACCTTTATCAGTTATAATTGGTTATATGGAAACAATAGACTTAGAAAATCTCTCAAATCAAGAAAATCAAAAATACGTCAATATTATCAACTCAAAAACTTTCCAAATGAGAGATTTAATTGATCAAACACTCAAGTTGTCAGAGATTGAATCTCTTCCAATTCAAAAAGTAAGCAATGATTTGCATGCTCTATTAGAAAAGTCGTTAGAGAACTACTCAATTTTGTTTAAGAAGAAAGGCGTTGATCTTGATATAGATATTTCAGCCTCTAAAGATATATTTTTTGACTTTACACCCAATGACTTTGAAATTGTTTTCAGCAATCTTCTATCTAATGCTTTAAAATATACACCTCCAGGAAAGAGTGTATACGTTTCAACAACTAAGACTCCCAATAATAAAATCACCATCAAAATTAAAGATGAGGGTATTGGGATATCTCAGGCTGATTTAGATAGAATTACAACTAAGTTTTTTAGAGCTGATCAAAGTAGAAATAGCGACACAGGTGGGCACGGTTTGGGTCTTGCCATTGTGGATAAATTGCTCGTAAAAAACGGGCATAAGCTAGAATTTTCAAGTATTTTAGGTGAAGGTTCTACTTTTCAGATTAATCTCAGTTTGTCATAAATCTTTAATATTTCTTTGATATTAGTTTCACAAATAAAATTTATTTCTAATACAAATAAAAAATAAATAAGGAAAATAAAAATGAAAAAAATTTTTGCAGTAATGGCTCTTTTGGCTTTCGCATCTAGTGCGCATGCCAGAGATACAATAAGCATTGTTGGATCTTCCACAGTCTTCCCCTATGCAACAATTGGTGCTGAGAGATTCAGTGAAGAGGGTTATAACGGAGCTACTATTGAGCCTACAGGTACCGGTGGCGGTATGAAATTATTTTGTGGCGGGTTAGGAACCAACTTCCCAGATATTACTAATGCTTCAAGACCTATGAAAGCAAAAGAAGCAAAACTTTGTTTAGATAATGGAGTCACGGATGTCATTGAAGTAGTTCTTGGTAATGATGGACTAACTTTCTCTAACAGTGTGGAGGCTGAAAGATTTAGTTTGAAAAAAGAACATATCTTTTTAGCAATGGCTGCCGAAGTTCCAGTTAACGGAGAAATTGTTACAAATCCTTATACTACGTGGAGTGAAATTGATAGCTCCTATCCAGATTACAAAATTGAAGTTCTCGTTGCTCCACCCACCTCAGGAACAAGAGATGCTTTTGACGGACTTGTCATGGAAAAGGGATGTGAGAGATCAGGTTATACGGAAATTAAAGGTGATGATGAAGGTTGTACTTCTTATAGAGAAGACGGAAGAACAATCGAGATGGGAGAAAATGATACTCTAATCGTTCAAAAACTATCTGAAGACTCAGAGAGATTTGGATATTTTGGATACAGCTTTTTAAGTGCTAACCAAGATAAAATCCAAGGAAGCATTATAGATGGTGTAGAGCCTACTATGGAAACCATTCAGTCATATGAATACCCCAATGCCAGACCATTATTCTTCTATATTAAGAAAGCCCATATAGGAGTGGTGCCTGGTATTCAAGAGTATGCCTTACTTATGGTTTCAGAAGATGCAATCGGGGAGGATGGATATCTTACAGAATACGGTCTAGCCCCTATGACTGAAGATCTCACAGAAAGAACGATTGAAGCAGTAGAAGATTTATCAATCATGGATTTGCAAGCATGTGCCGATAAAAAACATCCACTAAAAGAATTAAGCGGTTTTGGATCTGCTTGTAAGTAAAAGAGATTTAAATTTATTCACAGGGGGGCTGCAAATAGCCCCCTTTTGCATTTAATAATTTGATATAAAAAAGCCGTAAATGTTCTACCCAGTATTATTTTTATTACTGCTTTCAATTGTAGGATTTTATCTCAATAAAAATAAATCTGTACATTTATCCAAACATCAAAAATTAGCTAGTCTTCCTGCCTATTATGGATACCTAGCTTTTTTATATATTTTTATACCAGCCATAATAATTTGGCTCGGGCTTTTAATTGGCAAAAGTTTTATTTTACAAAGTTACTTAACTACAATTTTAGGTGACTCATTAAGTGTAATGAACTCAGATGAAATTAATTTGTTTTTGAGCAAAGTTAAAAATCTTTCTATAGGTGTTTCCTTTGGCAATGAAACGGATCTTGAAAAACTTGCAGCAGAAAAAATTATAAGTTTTGATAAAATATTTTCTCTGCTCACTTATTTAGTCCTTACTCTGTCTTCTATTCTATTTTTTTTTATTGCTAGAAAAAAAGTCATTCCCAATTTTAAAAGTCAAAGAACAGTTGAAAGAATTGTTAATCGTTTTATTCAAATTTGTTCTCTTATTGCAATTCTAATTACATTAGGAATTTTTCTTTCACTTGTTTTTGAAACATTAAATTTTTTTAGTTATGTCAATCCATTACATTTTCTGTTCGGTCTTAATTGGAGCCCAAATAAAGCCTTTGTTATTGATAGTGCTGAAACAATTGACAAAGACATTTTAAGAGATGCTTTCGGTATAATACCATTACTTGGTGGAACTCTTCTTATTGCTTTCTTAGCAATGATCGTAGCCATACCTTTAGGTCTTATGTCAGCTATATATTTGGCTGAATATGCGCCAAAAAAAATTAGAGATTTTTCTAAACCTGTGATTGAAATTTTGGCGGGCATCCCAACTGTTGTTTATGGATTTTTTGCAGCCTTAGTTGTTGCCCCTAAGATTGTAATGTTTGGTAAATCAATGGGTTTTGAAGTTTCTTCAGAAAGTGCTTTAGCGGCGGGACTTGTGATGGGAGTTATGATTATTCCTTTCGTTTCATCATTATCTGATGACGTTATTAATGCTGTCCCTCAAAGCTTACGTGACGGGTCATATGCATTGGGCGCTACAAAATCTGAAACAATTATCAAAGTGATACTACCGTCTGCTTTGCCAGGAATTATCGGCTCTTTTCTTTTGGCTATTTCTAGAGCCATAGGCGAGACCATGATTGTTGTTATGGCGGCTAGTCTTCAGGCAAATCTAACCGTAAATCCTTTAGAACCAGCAACAACAATTACAACTCAAATCGTTACAGCTTTAACAGGAGATACTGAGTTCGATAATCCTAAAACCCTAGTCGCTTTTGCATTAGGTCTAACATTATTTTTTATCACTTTATTCCTAAATTATTTTGCTCTTAAAATTGTAAAGAAATATAGAGAAATTTATGACTAATTTAATCAAAAGAAAAAAAGCTGAGAGAAGATTTCAATTATATGGGATTTTTGCCGTCAGTCTTTCACTTCTTTTTGTATTAACTTTAATTGTTAATATTTTTTCTTCTGGCGTTGGAGGTTTTTATAAAACAAGTTTTTTAATGGATATTCATTTTGATCAAAAACTTTTAAAGCTGGATGACAATCCTTCAAGTGAGCAAATTGCAGATACATCATTTAGAAAACTTATCTCATATAATTTTAAAGAAAATTTTTCTCAATACTCAAAAGATGAACTTAAAAAAATTAAAAAATTATTTTATCGAAAGGTTGATAAAGAGGCACAAAGTTATCTTTTGCAAAACCCACAATATTTAAATCAAAAAGTTGAACTATTATTTACAGCTTCAACTGATATAGATCAAATTCACAAAGGTAATTTCAATCGTAATATTCCAGAAAAACAAAGAGCTATAAATGACTTTCAATTAGAGATTTATGATCAATTTATCGAGACCGAAAAAGTAAAAAGCGTTTTCAATAAAGGATATTTTACATCGGGTGACTCTCGTGATCCTGAGTCCGCTGGTGTAGCTAGCTCAGTTATGGGATCGGTCTTTACAATTCTTATCTGCTTCTTGCTTAGTTTCCCAATTGCTATTTTCGCCTCTATATATTTAGAAGAATTCGCAAAGCCAGGAAAAGTAACAGATTTAATTGAAATAAATATTAATAATTTAGCTGCCGTGCCTTCTATTATATTCGGTTTGCTGGGCTTAGGAATATTATTGAACTTTTTTGGTTTGCCAAGATCCACATCATTGGTTGGAGGAATGGTTTTATCTTTTATGACTTTACCGACAATTATAGTGGCTTGTAGATCGTCATTAAGAGCAGTGCCTCCCTCTATACGAGAAGGTGCGCTAGCATTAGGAGCTACAAAAAACCAAGTTGTATTTCATCACGTTCTTCCTTTGGCAATGCCCGGAACCTTGACTGGTACAATAATTGGTTTGGCTAGAGCAGTAGGCGAAACTGCCCCATTGCTAATGATAGGAATGGTTGCATTTATAATGAATGTTCCCGGCACCCCATTAGAACCAGCTGTTGGAATGCCTGCTCAAATTTATTTATGGTCAGAGAGTGCCGAGCGAGGATTTATTGAAAAAACATCCTCAGCTATTATTTTATTGTTGATCTTTTTAATTGTTGTAAATTTTGTTTCTGTTTATTTCAGAAAGAAATATGAGAAAAAATGGTAAACGCAATTACAACTGAAAACGTCAATGTTTTTTACGGAGATAAGCAAGCCATTAATAATATCTCTCTTAATTTTTTAAAAAATAAAGTGACTGCACTAATCGGTCCTTCTGGTTGTGGAAAATCAACTTTTCTAAGATGCCTAAATCGAATGAATGATGTTATTGACATATGCAGGGTTGAAGGAAAAATTTCTATAAATGATCAAGATATTTATAATGATCAAATTGAAGTTGAACAATTAAGGGAAAAAGTAGGAATGGTTTTTCAAAAACCTAACCCATTCCCAAAATCGATATACGATAACGTTGCGTATGGTCCTAGAATCCATGGCTTTACTGATAAAAAAAATGAAATGGATGAAATTGTAGCAACTACTCTAAAAAAAGCAGGGTTATTTGAAGAGGTCAAAGATCGATTAGATGATTTGGGCACAAGTTTGTCTGGAGGCCAACAACAAAGATTATGTATTGCTCGTGCAATAGCTGTAAAGCCAGAGGTAATTTTAATGGATGAACCTTGTTCTGCTCTTGATCCGATTGCCACTTCAATTATTGAAGAACTAATTACTGAACTTAAAGAAAGCTATACCATTATTATTGTTACTCACTCCATGCAGCAAGCAGCTAGAGTATCTGATAAAACTGCTTTTTTTCACCTAGGAAATTTAATTGAAGAGGGAGATACTACTAAAATTTTCACGAAACCAGATAATCAAAAAACTAATGACTATATTACAGGAAGGTTTGGATAATAATGCAACATACGGACAAAAATTATGAAAATCAGATCAACTCAATTAATGAAAAGCTAGTTAAGATGGGCTCAATTTTAGAACAACAATTCAGTGATGCCTTAAAAGTTGTTGCTTCAAGAGACCAAAACTTAGCAAATACTGTCATAGAAAAAGATAACTTAATAAACGAGTTAAATCATGAAATTAGCGATTTAGTTTTTCAAATTATAGCAATGAGACAGCCGATGGCAGACGATCTAAGATTTTTATTTTGTTCAATTAAAATTATCAGAGATCTAGAAAGAATAGGGGACCATTTAACTACAGTCGCAAAAAAAGGATATAGAGTCAGTACTAACATACCTGACCAATTAATTGAAAAACTTGAGATATTAGGAGGAAAAGCCTCTGTGATGACCCATGATGCATTAAATTGCTTGTTTGATAGAAAACTCGCAGATGCTGATAAAATAGCCGAACGAGATAACATTATTGATGACTTACATGGTAGTTTTATTAAAGATGTCCTCTCTTATATGAAAGAACACGATGATTTTATTCCAGACTCCTTAGCCTTAATTCAGATTTCAAAAGGTATTGAGCGTATTGGAGATTACGTAACTAACATTATGGAAGAAGTACATTTCTTAATTGAAGGTAAGTACAATAATTCTTAAAAAAAATTGTTTCCTAAAATATTAGTAGTCGAAGATGATAAATCTATTTCAGACCTCATTTCTTTGCATTTAAAAAAAAATAATTTCGAATATTTAGTTGTTCATAATGGAGAAGATGCATTATCAAATCTTGACACCTTTATGCCAGATTTTGTTATTTTGGATTGGATGATACCAGGCCTTTCTGGCTTAGAGGTTCTTAGAAGAATTCGAAATAAGCAAGAATATAAAAAATTACCTATATTAATGCTTACAGCTAAAAACTCTGAACAAGATAAGATTATAAGTTTTGAAAGTGGATTAGACGATTATATTACTAAGCCTTTTTTACCTAGCGAACTCATTGCAAGAGTAAAGGCAATTTTAAAAAGAACTAGTCAATCAAATCAGGATCAAGACAATCTTATTTTTAATGAAATTAAAATAAATACTGTTCAAAAAAAAGCTTACAGAGGAGACAGGAGACTTAACCTTGGCCCAACAGAATTTAATATTTTATTTTTCCTCCTAAAGAATAAACAAAGAGTATTCTCTCGAGAGCAGATATTAAATAAGATTTGGCCTAATCAAGTTAACGTGGAGTTAAGAACAGTTGATGTTCACATTCGTAGACTTCGAAAAGAACTAAATCAAAATGAAGAGAAAGACATAATTCGCACAGTTAGGTCGGCCGGCTATTCTCTAGATTTTGATGAATAATCAAAAAAAAATTTTAGTCCTTTGTACAGGTAACTCTTGTCGTTCGATTATGGCAGAAGGGTTAATCAATCATTTTGGTAAAGACTATTTTCAAGCCTTTAGTGCCGGAAGTAAACCAACAGGGTACGTTCACCCAATGAGTATAAAAACTCTAAAAAAATCAGGAATATTTAAAGTAGATTACAAGAGCCAATCTTGGGATGAATTCAGTGACATAAATTTTGATTTAGTAATCACAGTTTGTGATAATGCTGCTGGCGAGTCTTGCCCTGTTTATTTAAGTAACGCCCCTAAAGTACATTGGGGCGTAGAAGACCCAGCTAAGTTTATGGGTAGTGAAGAAGAAATTGAAAATGAATTTCATCGAATTTGTACAATTCTTGCGAAACGAACCCACGCAATGGTTGAAAAATATAGCAATACAAAAAAGTTTCAAATAGAAGAACTAAACCTAATTGGAAGTTTAGTTTAAAAATATCTTTTTAAGTTTTGGAAGAAGTTAAGATTTTTTCTCAAATATTTGCGTGTAGAAAGTGTAAGCAATTCCAAGTCCTATGATTTGAGAACCAATGAAGAAAAAGATTGTCGAAGGATGAATGCCTGCAAAAGTCTCAGTAAACATTCGAGCAATTGTTACAACAGGATTAGCAAAGCTGGCAGAAGAGGTAAATATAATCGCCGCGCATATGTATATTCCAACATTGAAAGCAACAATATTTTTTCCATCTGTCCTTGATAGCAAGATAACCATAAGTAATCCAAAAGTAGCAAAGATTTCTGAGATATAAATATTATATCCACTTCTAATATTGGAAGAGATTTCAATCACATTAAGTCCAAAGAGAAAGTTAGCAAACATCGTGCCTAGGATGGCGGCTACACACTGAATAAATATATATATTATTAAATCTTTGGAGGATAACTCTCCCTTAAAAAAAAATAATAAAGAGACGATCGGATTAAAGTGAGCTCCAGAGTAAGTTGCAAACATACGAATTAAAAAAATAAGAGTAAATCCAATAACTACTGCATGACTAAAAAGAATAACCATTTGATCATCAGTATATTGTTGACCAGCAATTCCTGATCCCACAATACTTAATAAGAGGATAAAAGTGCCTAAAAACTCAGATACGTACTTTTGCATTTGATGACGCTACAATAATATAATTTTAATAAATGTATTATGAACTTTTAGTTACAAATCTCGATGAAAGCCTAACCTATAGGTGAAGAGGGGACTTTGTTTGAGCCAATTAGAGCGCAAAAGTCAATGCTTAAATCTTTGAGGCTTCATGACAATTTAATAGATGCGCTTTATCCTGGCAGGCCGATAATTTTGAAAATCTATCTCATCTAATCGAGAATAAAATGTATTTACTTTTTCTTGATGAGCGCCGAGTTTGACAGAAATAGAGTCTTTAAGGGAGGCTGTCTCTTCTTTTAATGAATTAATTTCATTTTGAAATGAATGGAGCTCGGGTTCTACATTAAGCCCATTAAACTG
>Ga0181598_1004138_pt1 | contig 12150 bp, 12 predicted proteins | sample 041ome_4_FD_153295 | JGI IMG/M metagenome (GOLD analysis project Ga0181598, IMG submission 153295) | Coastal salt marsh microbial communities from the Groves Creek Marsh, Skidaway Island, Georgia - 041404US metaG (spades assembly) | ecosystem: Environmental > Aquatic > Marine > Intertidal zone >...
GCAGAATTATTCTACAGAATAGGATCTTATTTGGGAGATAAAGGGGGCTTTGGTGGTAAAATTAGAGAAATAGTAACATTTGATTCTTACCTCAGCGATACTGAGCGCCAAAAAGTAGAGGGCTACTTAGCTCACAAATGGAACCTTACTACAGAATTACCGAGCGATCATCCATACAAGAATTCCGCTCCCTGATTTAGTAGCTTTTACACAGCGACAGAAGTTCAGGCTCTTTATCAATTAGGACAATGAAGAAAGAGTAAAAAAAGAAGAGTGAACGGTGAGTAGTGAAGGTTGAAATGATCAACTCTGATCGATTGTTCTGCTCGTAATTATTTTATCGCAAGATCGTCTGCCTGGGGTGTTCCATAGGTGCTTAGGGAAAGTGTGAAATGTTGTTCAGCTAAGTCTACTTCTCTTTTCAATCCTCACTCTTCACCCTTCTCCCCTTTTCAGACATTTGACATTTTGGCGCTATGATGTTTTAATGTAAAAATGAAGCGTTCCACGGTTTATCTAGAGGATGATCTGCACAAGGCACTGAAGCTAAAGGCGGCGGATACTGATGTTGCGATGTCCACATTGGTCAATGATGCCATTCGGGAGTCCCTTTTGGAAGATGCAGAGGATCTGCAAGCTTTTGAGGAGAGAAAAAACGAGCCATCCATTGATTTCGAAACCTTTGTGCAGTCCCTAAAAAAAGATGGGAAAATATAGACTGCGGCTCAAAAAGTCCGCAGCTAAGGAGATCGAAAAATTACCCAAGAAGGATTGTGCCCGTGTAGTGGGTGCGATTCAGAAATTATTGGATGATCCGTATGGACAAAATACCCAGAAATTATCGGGTCAGGAAAAGTACCGAATACGGGTGGGGATTTATCGGGTACTGTACGAAATCATAAACGACGAACTCGTTGTCATGGTGGTAAAAGTAGGGCACCGAAAAGATGTTTACCGAAACTGAAGGAAAGTGTGAAAAAAGTGAGATTGGTGAAAATTGAAGGGTGAAAGGTTGTTTTCTTAAATCTACTTCACACTTCTCTTCTCACTCTTCACTCTTTAATAAATCTTGCTTTCGCCAAGTGCTTGGCACCCGTTTTCGGATAGTCCTCCAGTAAATCAATCGCGGTGCTGACCATTTGTTTTACCGGTACTTCAATGGTGCAAATGGGGTGCTGGAAATAGGGAAGGGCATCCACTTTGTCGAACCCGACAATTTGTAAATTCTTTAATCCTTTCTTTCCATGTTCCGATAGTACACGGGCACAGCCCTGGGCAATCATATCCGATGCGGTGATGAGATAATCAAATTTTTGATCCTTACCAAATTTCTGGGCGAGTTCCTTGCCCAATTGTTCCCCGATGTTGTATGGGTTTTGGTCAAAATTATCGAACTGTGGATTGGGATATGTCTCAACCGTATCGCATTGGTCGAGCAGTTTGCGGATCTTTGGATCCGGGCGGATCATGTCCAAAATCTTTTGGTCGATCAGTACCCGTCTTTTCTTCCCTTCACAAATAGACTGGAACAATTTTAAATACACCGAAGAGCGGGAAAATCCGACCAGTTGATTGCCCGCACCAATCAATTGATTTTCCAATTCCTTGGGCAAAATGCCAAAGGGATAATTATAAATCACTGTGGGCACGGCCTGGAGCAGGCGGAGGGTGGATCGGTCGCCCAGTTCCTCCCCGTAGGTCTTGGTTAAGGAACTGAGCAGGATGAGCACGCGTTGGACACGGTGGCCCATCAGGTGGGTGACTGCCTGGTGGAGTTTGTTCTCTGAACTCAGGGCAATTTCTACATCCTGATCTTTTTCCAGGTAGTGATGATTGAACCGTTGTACCGCTTCCAATACATGGGAGTGTAATGGGCCGTGGTAGATGATGCCCAGGGTGTCTGCGGTTTGTTTACGCAAATTCTTGGCCGCCCGGTCTGGAACGTAGCCGATTTCTTCCATGATGCCGTGCACACGGTCAAAGGTCTTTTGGGAGATGCGCTTGCTCTGCCAGGTATCATTTAAAATCGCAGAGATTACCTGGCGGGATGTGCCTGCCCGTTTGGCAAGCTCGGTGGTGGAGTAGTACCTGGCTTTCATTCCCATGGGTTTTAGATGGTCATGGAACTATACCCGCCATCGACCACCATTTCATGCCCGGTGATAAAGGAGCCTGCTTTTTCGGAGGCAAGCAGCAGGGCGGCACCGATTAATTCGTGGGACTCTCCAAACCGGCCGGCGGGGGTGTGGCCAAGAATGGCATCCACCCGGTCGGGGGTAAGGACTTTGCGGTTTTGCTCGGCGGGGAAGAAGCCGGGAATAAGGGTATTTACCCGGATCTTACTCTTTGCCCATTCGCGGGCTAGGTTTTTGGTGAGGTTGTGCACTGCTGCCTTAGTCAGCGAATATGTAAATACCCGGGATAGGGGAATGAGCCCGGAGATGGAGCCCACATTGATGATGCTCCCGTAGCGGTTCTCATCCAAAAAATATTTTCCAAATACCTGACAGGATTGAAAGACCGCCCGTAAATTGACATCGAGTATATTTTGGAACTCGTCCTCACTGACATCGAGCACAGGGGTGGGCGAATTGATACCCGCTCCGTTTACCACGATGTCCACCCCGCCTGAGCGCTCCACTACGGAACCGAGCAGGGATTGGAGGTCCTCTTTTTTACTCACCTCGCAGGGGAGGAAATATCCGCTGCCCCCGGCTTGTTCGATGGCGGATAATCGCTCGGTTGCTTTGTCGGGATTTCTCCCCACGATCACGATCTCGGCACCTGCCTGGGCGAGCCCCTGGGCGATTTCGCCGCAGAGCACACCAGTCCCGCCAATGACCACGGCGGTCTTGTCCTTTAATCCAAATAAATCTTCCAGAAATTTGCTCATAATAAAAATTGGTTTAGCGAACGACCCGGGCACCCCCGCCCCCCATGATCTTTTCCACTTCTGCGAGGGTGGCCATGGAGGTATCCCCCGGAGTGGTCATGGCAAGGGCACCATGAGCGGCACCATAATTTACCGCTTTGTCCCCATCGTGGCCCTGAAGGAAACCATAGATCAAACCGGAGGCAAAACTATCCCCCCCGCCCACACGGTCCATGATCTCGAGCTCGGCCCGGTGGGTGGCTTCATAAAAATTTCCATTTTCCCAGCAAATTGCGCCCCAGTCATTCACGGTGGCAGTCTTTACGGTACGCAGGGTGGTGGCAGTGGCTTTGAAATTGGTAAATTCTGCAACCACTTGGTTGATCATGTTTTTGAAATTATCCACTTCAATGGTGGAGATGTTTTCATCCACTCCTTCCACTTCAAAACCGAGGCAGGCGGTAAAGTCCTCCTCGTTTCCGATCATTACATCCACATTTCTGGCAATCGCCCGGTTTACTTCCTGGGCTTTATCGATTCCGCCGATGGATTTCCACAGGGATGGACGGTAGTTCAAATCATAAGATACAATGGTGCCATATTTCTGGGCGGCTTGCACCGCCTCGGCGGTGACTTCGGCGGTTGATTCGGAAAGGGCGGCAAAGATACCACCGGTATGAAACCAGCGTACTCCCTGCCTGCCAAAAATATCATCCCAATCAAAATCTCCTTTTTTTAACTGGCTGGATGCAGTGAGCCCACGGTCGGGCACACCCACCGCTCCACGGATACCAAACCCACGCTCGGTAAAATTGAGACCGTTGCGCACCTCGCGGCCGAGCCCGTCGTAGGGTACCCATTTAATGAGAGATGTATCCACACCTCCCTGCAAAATAAAGTCTTCAATTAAGCGGCCGATCTCGTTGTCAGCAAAGGCAGTGGCCACCCCGGTGGTTAATCCAAAGCAGCGGCGCAAACCACGGGCGACATTGTACTCCCCTCCACCTTCCCATGCCTTGAATTCACGGGCGGTGCGTATTCGGCCCTCGCCTGGATCGAGACGGAGCATGATTTCCCCAAGGGAGATGAGGTCATATTTACATTCGGATTTTGGACGGATGGATAAGCTCATGGTAAAAAATTATTTGGATTCCTTAGAGAATTGATCGAGCGACCAGGGTGTGGCCCCGCATTCCTGGGCGAGGTGGTTGAATGCCTCGATCTCTTTTTCGGAAAAAAGGAGCCCGCCCGCCTGTTCGGAACGCTGGGCAAATTCTGCTTCCAGTTGCCCGGGGATGATACAGCTTTCATTGGGCCCGGAAAAAATATCTTTCATGACGGAGGCGAGGTTATCTGCCTGGGAGCGCTCAAATGCAAAGGAGCCCGAGGAAAGGGCTTCCGGGTGGATTACCTGAAAGTAAAAATTCGTGGTGTGCTTATCCCCATCGTTTAGGTGCTTGCTGCGCAGGGTGGGGGTGGACCCACCAATCAATCCACCGATCAATTCGTTGAGCAGGGCGAGCCCATAGCCCTTGTGAGCACCGAAGGGTTTGAGGGCGAATACCTGGTGAGGGTCAGTGGTTTCCTTGCCCTGTTCATCCACCGCCGAACCGGGGGGCAATTCCTTGCCCTCGCGCTTGAGCTGCTGGACACGGCCCATGGCGATGACGGAGGTTGCCCAGTCGATCACGATGGGGAAACCGATCGCATCGGTGGTGGGGATGCCCCAGGAGTGGGGGTTGGTACCAAGGGTAGGCTTGGCCCCGAGGAAGGGAACGACTTCGGTAACGGAGGCGGTGCAGTTGGTGTAGGCAAGGTAGCCACGCTTGGCCGCTTCCATGACATAGCCACCGCCCCAAAGATAGTGAAAGGCCTGGTCCACCGCCACCTGGCCAATTCCGTGCTCGTCGGCCAGTTCGATACAGCGGTCAATCGCCTGGTAGGCAACGGCCTGGCCGAGCTTCTTGTTGCAGTTCCAGGTTTCGGATGCGGAAAAGCGGCCCGGGACCACTTCGATTTTGGCGGATGGGGTGCACCCTCCCTGCTTGGTGCCAAAGAGATCGTCCAAATGCAGGGCTTTTAGTGCATTGTGGGTACGGATGCCGTGGCGGGTGGCATGGGCGGAAAAGCGGGAGGCACACTTTTGCTCCTCCGTATCAAATCCACGGGCGGCATAGGCCTGCTCGACTAATTGGTTGTGGGTATCTTCGGGGACGATGTAAAAAATGTCTTGGCTCATGGCGTGGATCAAAGAGGAGTGGGTAAAGGGGCTTTGTTTGCCTGGGCGAGGGGCTTTTCCCCAGAGAGGGCGAGGATGAGGTTGCGGGCGGCCATCTCTGCCTGCCGGGCGACAGATTCGTAGGTACGGGAGCCCACATGGGGGGTAATCACACAACGGGGGGCACCCAGCAGGGGGTGGTTGGCAGGTGGGGGTTCCTGGTCGAGCACATCCGCCCCATAGCCTCCAAGATGGCCAGATTCGAGGGCACTGACCACGGCACTCGGATCTACCAATTCACCGCGGCCGGTATTAATCACATAGGATCCCTGGGGGAGGAGGGCGAGGCGGTCGGAATTAATGAGGTTATGGGTACTCTCGGTAAAGGGGAGGTGCAGGCTGACAATATCGGTATGAGGCAGGGCGGATTCAATATCGGTAACCCGGGCGATTTGATGAGCTTGTGCGAAAGCGTCGTCCCAACTGCGGTTATATCCGGATACCTTCATCCCGAATGCACGGGCACGAATGGCTACTTCTTTTCCAATTCTTCCCATGCCCAGAATGAGGATGTGCTTACCAAAGATTTCATGCCCGGTGCTACGGTTCCACATTCCCTGAGCACAATCATTTGCCTGTGACACCAGATTTTTACAGAGGGATAAAAGCAGGGTAAAGGTATGCTCCGCCACGGTGGTATGATTGACCCCGGGGCAGAAGGTTAGGGGGATGCCATTCTCGGTCACATAATTCACATCGATCTTGTCCAATCCGATCCCATACTTGGATATCACCCGGAGGCGGGGCAGGGCCTGGTCGACCACTGCTGGGGTGATGGCATCATCCCCGCAGATCATCCCATCTATTTCGCCGACCAATTCGAGCATGCTTTCCTCACTCAGGGGACCGCGTTCCCGGATTAATTGATAACCCTGTTCTTCCAGCAACTGATGATGGATGCCGGGTACATCCTGAAAGGAGGTGGTGGTCAGGAGAATGGACTGCTGGGTGGACATATTCCCGCTGATCATGAAACTTTGCTTTACACGAGTCAACCTTTCTGTTCTAACTCGTAAAAATGGCCCATTCAACCGTACAGACAGCCCAGCCATTCATCGGTCCTGATTTTCTGCTCGATGGGGAGCTTGCCCGCAAGCTTTTTCATGAGGTGGCGGATGAATTGCCCATTATTGATTACCATAGCCACTTACCCCCTGCGGACATCCGGGAGAACCGGAAATTTGCCAATCTTTATGAATTGTGGCTGGAAGGTGATCATTACAAGTGGCGGGCGATGCGTGCCAATGGAGTAGGGGAGAAATTCTGCACCGGCGATGCGGATCCCTATGACAAGTTTCTGGCCTACTGCCGATCGATGCCCAAGTTTTTGCGCAATCCACTCTACCACTGGTCCCACCTGGAATTACAGAGATTGTTTGGCATTACTGAGCTGATTAATGAAGCAAGCGCTCCCAGAATTTGGAAAGAGGCCAATGAGAGACTGGCAGGAGATGATTTCCGGGCACGGAGAATCATGAAGCATTTCAAGGTGGAGGTTGCCTGCACCACCGATGATCCGGTGGATTCGCTGGAACATCACCTGGAAGTAAATGATTCCGGTAGCGGACTAAAAATGCTGCCCACTTTCCGCCCGGATAAAGCCCTAGCGGTAGAGAACCCGGTGGCATTCAATGAATGGATCACCAAGCTCGGTCAGGTAACGGGCAAAAACATTTCCAGTTTTGAAGAATTCTTAAGAGCACTGGATCAGCGCCATGATGAATTTCATCAGGCAGGTTGCCGATTGTCCGACCATGGACTGGAGCATGCCTACGGCGGTGAACCTGATCCCGCCCGGGCGGAGCAGGTATTTAATAGCGTGCTTTCTGGCACTTCTCCAAGTGCGGAAGATGCCTATGCATTCAAAAGTTTTCTGATGGTGCACTTTGGCAAGCTCGATGCCGCCAAAGGGTGGACCAAGCAAATGCACCTCGGTGCGTACCGCAATGTAAACTCCCGGAAATTTCAGCAACTCGGGCCCGATACCGGGTTTGATTCGATTGGGGATTTTCCCCAGGTTCGTGAACTGGGATCTTATTTTGATCAACTGGAAAAGATCGGGGCAATGCCCAAGGTGGTAATCTATAACCATAACCCAACCGATAATTACCTCTTTGCCACATTGGCGGGGAATTTTCAGGACGGATCGATCCCGGGCAAGGTACAGTTCGGGTCAGGTTGGTGGTTTCTCGATCAAAAGGAGGGAATGGAAGCACAGATCAATGCGTTGTCCAGCTTGGGATTACTTTCCCGCTTCGTGGGTATGCTTACTGATAGCCGTTCCTTTCTATCTTTTCCCCGGCATGAGTATTTCCGGCGGATTCTGTGCAATTTAATCGGTGAGGACATGGAAAAAGGTTTGATCCCCAATGATTTTTCTCTCGCAGCTGACCTCATTGGTGATGTCTGCTACCACAATGCCCGTAACTTTTTTGGATTTTATGAAAACTAAATATTCGATTCCTTCATTCCTGCTCCTTTTCTTTACCTCCTCTTTATTTGGGGGAGAAAAAGGCTGGGTGGATTTATTTAACGGCAAGAACCTGGACGGTTGGGAAAACCCCTATGATTGGGGAGAATCCAAAGTGGTGAATGGAGTGATTGAATTGGTGGGAAACAAAAAATTCTTTCTTTCCACCACAAAGAAATACAGAGATTTTGAATTCACTGGGGAGGTCAAATTACCTGTGGGCAAAGCAAACTCCGGATTTTTATTCCGTTCCCAGCGTAAGGACAATGGCCATATGTTTGGCTACCAGGCGGAAGTGGATGGATCGGATCGAAAGTGGTCAGGCGGACTTTATGATGAAGGAAGGAGAGGGTGGGTATTACCGGTTAAGCCAGAGAATAGCCCAAAAAATAAAGAACTCTGGCCGGATGAAAAAAGAAATGCATTGAAGCGTAATGACTGGAATAAGTACCGCATCCGTTGCATGGGAGAAAAAATTTCCGTTTGGGTGAACGGTGTGCAGACCCTCGACATTTCGGATGATCTCGATTCCGAGGGTTACATTGCTATTCAGCATCATGGGGAAAAGGGGCAGGTGTACCGTTTCCGTAATCTTCGAATCAAGGAGTTGAAATAGGGATGAAGATTGACCGCGAGGAACTCGCCCGGGCTACCGAAGCAGGTGGCTGGGAAAAGTATAAAACATTTGCCAAACTTTCCGGCCCCGGTTGGTTGCAAAGTGCCATAACCCTGGGTGGTGGTTCCCTTGCCGGTGCACTCTTTCTGGGGGTTATTGGTGGATACTCCATCCTCTGGGTGCAGTTACTGGCGATGATCCTTGGAGTGATCATGCTCTGTGCGATCAGTTATATTACTCTGTCCACCGGTCGTTCTCCTTTCGAGGCAATGCGTAATGAAATTAACCCGGTGCTGGCCTGGGGCTGGTTGATTGCTACGCTGCTTGCCAACTTGGTCTGGGCACTCCCGCAGTACTCGCTTGCTTATGGGGCAGTAAGTCAGAACCTGTTTCCTGAGGCATTTGCCGATGGGGGGAATGGTTCGAAGTTTTTGGTGTCCGGTATTATCTTTCTCGCGGTTACTGCGATTACCCTGTGCTACGGGAATGAGGGAGTAGGGATCAAAATTTATGAGTGGGTACTCAAAGGAATCGTCGCAGGGATTGTACTTTGTTTCATGGGAGTGGTGCTGAAGATTTCCACATCGGCAGAGGATTTTAACCTGCTTGGTGCCTTGTCCGGATTTATTCCAGACCTGAGTATTTTGTGGCAACCTGCAGAAGTGTTTCACCCCATCCTCGAAAAAATCGAGCAGGCGGACCTGCGTGCATTTTGGATGGAAGAGATCGTTAATACCCAGCGTATGAGGATGGTGGGTGCTGCGGCCACTGCGGTGGGGATAAATATGACTTTCCTGCTCCCGTACTCTATGCTTTCCAAGAAGTGGGGCAAGGAACACCGGGGCTTGGCAATCTTTGATCTCTCCACCGGGATGGTCATTCCTTATGTACTGGCAGTCTCCTGTGTGGTGATTGCATCCGCTTATATGTTTCATGGAAAGCCCTATGATGGATTACTGGAGGAGAAGGATGGACAAATGGTGCTGGTGGAGTCCTCTGCCGGGATTAATGATTTCAATAAACTGATTGATCGTAGGAAGAATACGGTGGAAGGGTCCGAGAGCTTGAATGTCGGGCAGGCGGAGACTCAGCTTGCTGCGATGCTTGTGCCCAGAAACACCGCGAATTTTGCCAAGTCTCTCTCCGCACTGAGTGGAGATGCTTCCTTTTCCAATATGATATTTGGTCTGGGGGTACTGGCGATGGCCCTGTCCACGATTTCGATTCTCTGCCTGATCTCCGGCTTTGTATTTTGTGAGGCCCTCGGGGCGACCCATGGTGGGAGTGTGCACAAGGCGGGTATACTGACCGGATTATTTGGTGTGTTTTGGCCAGTCTTTTGGGACGGTGGATCGAAGGCGTATCTGGCGGTGGTCACTTCCACCTTTGGGTATGTACTTTTTCCTATCGCCTGCCTGGCTTTCTTTTTGATGATGAATTCATCCCGCCTGCTCAAAGAGGATCTGCCTAAGGGGAACAGCCGATTGGTGTGGAATCTTTTACTGGGGACTTCCCTGCTGATTACCGGACTGGCTGCAGGACATACCGCCACCACCAAGACTTTGCCCAATGGATTCCCTATCGGTACGGTAGGCTTGGCTGTATTTCTTGCCCTGGTGGCATGGGCTCATTTGCGGATGAAAAACAAGACAGTTTCATGAATCTTTTTTTGAACCTGATAATTTTTTCGAAATGATCGCACCAGCACCACAAAAAGTAGGAATTATTGGAGCCGGGGTGATTGGTGATTTTCATGCCGAAGCCCTTAAAGCAATGCCTGGGGCGGAGCTGGTTGCCGCGTATGCCCGCAAGGAAGAGAATGCCAATGCGTTTGCCCAGCAGCATAGATGTAAGGGGTATTCTGATTTGGATCAGTTTCTGACCCATGAAGATATGAGCGTGGTCACGGTGGCATCGGTCAGCGGAGTCCACCTCGACCATGTGGAGGCAGCCGCCAGGGCAGGAAAGCATATTATCTGTGAAAAACCCTTGGAAGTAACCACCGCCCGGATTGATCAGATGATCAAAACCTGTGATGAGGCTGGTGTGATGCTTGCCGGGATCTTTCCCCGCCGCTTCAATCCATCCACGGAAATTTTTCAGCGGGCGATTGAAAATGGCAGGCTTGGAAAAGTGGTACTGGTGGATGTGGCGATCAAATGGTGGCGCTCCCAGGAATATTATGACAGTGGAGCCTGGCGTGGAACATGGGAGCTGGATGGCGGGGGTGCCCTGATGAATCAGTCCATCCATACCATTGATTTGATGCTTCATCTGGTTGGTCCGGTAAAAAGTGTACGGGCATCCTGCGGCTTGGAAGCCCATCAGGGAATAGAGGTCGAGGATGTGGCGGTGGCGATGGTTGAATTTGCCAATGGGGCGAGGGGAGTGATTCAGGCGAGCACTGCCTGCTACTCCAACACCGGGCTGCCCGCATCCATTCATGTGTGTGGGGACAAAGGATCCATTCGCATGTGCGATGATAAGTTTGATCTGTGGGATCTGAGAAATCCATTACCTAGGGACGAGGAAATTCTGGAGAGATTTGGAGTGGGTGCGGTAGAGGTAGGAGCCGGTGCAGCCGATCCCAAAGCGATTGATTTCCAGTGGCACCAACGCAATTTTGAGGATGCTCTTGAAGCCATGAGACTGGGAGAAAAGCCACAGGTGGATGGCGGGGAAGCCCGCCGGGCAGTGGAATTGATTGAAGCAGTTTATGCATCCGCCAAAGCAGGTGGTGAATTGATTACCCTTTCCTAACTCTTACCAATTTTATTTATGTACCTGACCGGAATTGCCGACGAAGCATCACAGGATGGAAATATCCAGATATCAACCACCAAGACGCTGGGATGGAATGCGATTGAAGCACGCTGTTTAAACGGGAAAAATTTGCATGATGTATCCGATGCGGAGTTTGATGAATTCCGCCGGGCCCTGGATGAGGCAGGGGTGTATGTAAATGCGTTTGGATCCGCCATTGCCAACTGGGGGAAAGATGTACGGGATGATTTCTCCATTACCCTGGGGGAGGTGGACCGGGCGATTCCCCGAATGCATGCCCTGCAGGCAAAGATGGTACGGATCATGAGCTACAAGGTAGTGGAGGGTGAAGACCTGATGGTGGAGGAACGCATCCGCCGCCTGCAAATCATCGTGGATAGGTTTGCGGCTGAGGGAATCTCTGCGATTCATGAAAATTGTATGAATTACGGCGGACTAAGCTGGCAGCATACCCTTGAATTGATCGATGCAATTCCGGGAATGAAACTGGTCTTTGATACTGCTAATCCCGTGTTTAACCGGGACCGGTCCAAAGATGGCCAACCCTGGCAGGATCCGTGGGAGTTTTACCAAAAGGTACGCGAGCATATTGCCTATGTTCATATCAAGGACTGCTTCGAGCCCAGTGCGGATAATGGAGGAAAGGAAGTGTATCTATATCCCGGAGAAGGGCAGGGAAAAGTGCGGGAAATTTTACAGGACCTGAAGGCAAATGGATATGATGGGGGGATCTCCATCGAGCCACACTTGGCCGCGGTCTTTCACGATGCGGATTCCCAAAATGCGGATGCGGGTGACCCGGTGGAAATCTATCTTGAATATGGACGCAAGCTGGAAGCGATCCTCGATGAGCTGAACTACTCCCGCACACCCTACCAACCTTAGGCTTGAAAATACATATTGGGTGGTTGCTTGGCATATCCTTGCTTTGTGCAGGCACTGCGTTTACCAAGCAGCCCAACATCGTATTTTTTATAGCCGATGATATTTCGCAGGATGATTTTGGGTGCTATGGTCATCCAGTCATCCAAACTCCCCATATCGATTTTTTGGCGGAGAATGGTATGCGTTTTGATAACGCATATTTGACCACCAGTAGTTGCAGTCCCTCCCGGTGCAGTATCATAACC
>Ga0181598_1004154_pt1 | contig 12116 bp, 5 predicted proteins | sample 041ome_4_FD_153295 | JGI IMG/M metagenome (GOLD analysis project Ga0181598, IMG submission 153295) | Coastal salt marsh microbial communities from the Groves Creek Marsh, Skidaway Island, Georgia - 041404US metaG (spades assembly) | ecosystem: Environmental > Aquatic > Marine > Intertidal zone >...
TGTTCCGCTGTAGCCTGAAGTTCCGCTTGAACCACTTGTTCCGCTTGAGCCTGAAGTTCCGTCTGTTCCGTCTGTTCCGCTTGAGCCTGAAGTTCCGCTTGAGCCTGAAGTTCCGCTTGAGCCTGAAGTTCCTGAAGAACCACTTGTTCCGTCTGTTCCGTCTGTTCCGCTTGAGCCTGAAGTTCCGCTTGAACCACTTGTTCCGCTTGAGCCTGAAGTTCCGTCTGTTCCGTCTGTTCCGCTTGAGCCTGAAGTTCCGCTTGAGCCTGAAGTTCCTGAAGAACCACTTGTTCCGTCTGTTCCGTCTGTTCCGCTTGAACCACTTGTTCCACTTGAACCTGAAGTTCCTGAAGAACCGCTTGTTCCATCTGTTCCATCTGTTCCTGAAGAGCCTGAAGTTCCTGAAGAACCTGAAGTTCCTGAAGAACCACTTGTTCCGTCTGTTCCGTCTGTTCCGCTTGAGCCTGAAGTTCCGCTTGAGCCTGAAGTTCCTGAAGAACCTGAAGTTCCTGAAGAACCACTTGTTCCGTCTGTTCCGTCTGTTCCGCTTGAGCCTGAAGTTCCTGAAGAACCTGAAGTTCCTGAAGAACCACTTGTTCCGTCTGTTCCGTCTGTTCCGCTTGAGCCTGAAGTTCCGCTTGTTCCTGAAGAACCAGATGTTCCTGAGCTACCTGATGTTCCGTCTGTACCATCTGTTCCAGATGAGCCTGAAGTTCCTGAAGAACCACTTGTTCCTGAACTGCCTGAAGTTCCGTCTGTTCCATCTGTTCCTGAAGAACCACTTGTTCCTGAGCTGCCTGAAGTACCTGAGCTTCCTGAAGTACCTGAGCTTCCTGAGGTACCGTCCGTACCATCTGTTCCTGAAGAACCACTTGTTCCTGAACTACCTGAAGTTCCGTCTGTTCCGTCTGTTCCGCTTGAACCACTTGTTCCACTTGAACCTGAAGTTCCGTCTGTTCCATCTGTTCCGCTTGAACCACTTGTTCCACTTGAACCTGAAGTTCCGTCTGTTCCATCTGTTCCAGATGAGCCTGAAGTTCCTGATGAACCGCTTGTTCCGTCTGTTCCATCTGTTCCAGATGAGCCTGAAGTTCCTGAAGAACCGCTTGTTCCGTCTGTTCCGTCTGTTCCGCTTGAGCCTGAAGTTCCTGAAGAACCACTTGTTCCTGAACTGCCTGAAGTACCATCTGTACCATCAGTTCCTGAAGAACCGCTTGTTCCGCTTGAACCGCTTGTTCCTGATGAACCGCTTGTTCCTGATGAACCGCTTGTTCCGTCTGTTCCGTCTGTTCCGCTTGAGCCTGAAGTTCCTGAAGAACCACTTGTTCCTGATGAACCGCTTGTTCCATCTGTTCCGTCTGTTCCAGATGAGCCTGAAGTTCCTGAAGAACCACTTGTTCCTGAGCTGCCTGAAGTACCTGAGCTTCCTGAGGTACCGTCCGTACCATCTGTTCCTGAAGAACCACTTGTTCCTGAACTACCTGAAGTTCCGTCTGTTCCGTCTGTTCCAGATGAGCCTGAAGTTCCTGAAGAACCACTTGTTCCTGAACTGCCTGAAGTACCATCGGTTCCGTCTGTTCCTGAAGAACCAGAAGTTCCGCTTGAACCGCTTGTTCCGTCTGTACCATCTGTTCCTGAAGAACCAGAAGTTCCGCTTGAACCTGAAGTTCCTGAAGATCCGCTTGTTCCGTCTGTACCATCTGTTCCTGAAGAACCAGAAGTTCCGCTTGAACCTGAAGTTCCTGAAGATCCGCTTGTTCCATCGGTTCCGTCTGTTCCTGAACTTCCACTTGTTCCAGAAGAGCCACTTGTTCCTGAAGATCCGCTCGTGCCTGAGCTTCCTGAAGTTCCATCTGTACCTGAGCTTCCGCTTGTTCCTGAAGAACCAGAAGTTCCGCTTGAACCTGAAGTTCCTGAAGATCCGCTTGTTCCATCGGTTCCGTCTGTACCACTTGAGCCTGAAGTTCCTGAAGAACCGCTTGTTCCTGAAGAACCCGAAGTTCCATCTGTTCCGTCTGTACCACTTGAGCCTGAAGTTCCTGAAGATCCAGAAGTACCGTCTGTACCGTCTGTTCCGCTTGAGCCTGAAGTTCCATCTGTTCCATCTGTACCACTTGAACCGCTTGTTCCGTCTGTACCATCCGTTCCAGATGAGCCTGAAGTTCCGCTTGAACCGCTTGTTCCGTCTGTTCCGTCTGTTCCTGAAGATCCAGAAGTACCTGAAGAACCGCTTGTTCCTGAAGAACCGCTTGTTCCGTCTGTTCCATCTGTACCTGAAGATCCAGAAGTACCTGAAGAACCGCTTGTTCCTGAAGAACCGCTTGTTCCTGAAGAACCGCTTGTTCCTGAAGAACCGCTTGTTCCGTCTGTTCCATCTGTACCTGAAGATCCAGAAGTACCTGAAGAACCGCTTGTTCCTGAAGAACCGCTTGTTCCTGATGAACCGCTTGTTCCGTCTGTTCCGTCTGTACCTGAACTACCTGAAGTTCCGCTTGAGCCTGAAGTACCAGAAGAACCACTTGTTCCATCGGTTCCGTCTGTACCGCTTGAGCCACTTGTTCCGCTTGAGCCAGAAGTTCCATCTGTACCGTCTGTTCCAGATGAGCCTGAAGTTCCGCTTGAGCCTGAAGTTCCAGATGAGCCTGAAGTTCCGCTTGAACCAGAAGTACCGTCTGTTCCAGAGCTGCCTGAAGTTCCGCTTGAACCTGAAGTACCAGAAGAACCACTTGTTCCATCCGTTCCATCAGTACCACTTGAACCAGAAGTACCTGAAGAACCGCTTGTTCCGTCAGTTCCGTCTGTACCGCTTGAACCACTTGTTCCAGATGAGCCACTTGTTCCGTCTGTACCTGAGCTTCCACTTGTTCCTGAAGAACCACTTGTTCCGTCAGTTCCGTCTGTACCGCTTGAGCCACTTGTTCCGTCTGTACCGTCTGTTCCTGAAGAACCACTTGTTCCATCTGTTCCGTCTGTTCCGCTTGAGCCTGAAGTTCCAGATGAGCCAGAAGTTCCATCTGTACCGTCTGTTCCAGATGAGCCACTTGTTCCACTTGAACCTGAAGTTCCAGATGAGCCACTTGTTCCGTCTGTTCCATCTGTTCCTGAAGAACCAGAAGTACCTGAAGAACCGCTTGTTCCGCTTGAACCAGAAGTTCCGTCTGTTCCGTCTGTTCCTGAGCTGCCTGAAGTTCCTGATGAACCACTTGTTCCTGAACTACCTGAAGTACCGTCTGTTCCATCTGTTCCTGAACTACCTGAAGTTCCTGATGAACCACTTGTTCCTGAACTACCTGAAGTACCATCTGTTCCATCTGTTCCTGAAGAACCAGAAGTACCTGAAGAACCGCTTGTTCCATCTGTTCCATCTGTTCCTGAAGATCCAGAAGTACCTGAAGAACCGCTTGTTCCGTCAGTTCCGTCTGTACCGCTTGAACCACTTGTTCCAGATGAGCCACTTGTTCCGTCTGTACCGTCTGTACCGCTTGAGCCGCTTGTTCCGTCTGTTCCATCTGTTCCTGAAGATCCAGAAGTACCGCTTGAACCACTTGTTCCAGATGAGCCGCTTGTTCCGTCTGTACCGTCTGTACCGCTTGAGCCGCTTGTTCCGTCTGTTCCATCTGTTCCTGAAGATCCAGAAGTACCGCTTGAACCTGAAGTTCCTGAAGATCCGCTTGTTCCAGATGAACCTGATGTTCCGTCTGTACCATCCGTACCTGAGCTTCCGCTTGTTCCAGATGAACCACTTGTTCCATCAGTTCCGTCTGTTCCACTTGAACCACTTGTTCCTGAAGATCCAGAAGTACCGCTTGAACCACTTGTTCCATCAGTTCCGTCTGTACCCGAGCTTCCTGAAGTACCATCCGTACCATCTGTTCCTGAAGAACCGCTTGTTCCAGATGAGCCACTTGTTCCTGAAGAACCAGAAGTACCATCTGTACCGTCTGTTCCTGAAGAACCAGATGTACCTGAACTACCTGAAGTTCCAGATGATCCGCTTGTTCCTGAAGAACCACTTGTTCCGTCTGTACCGTCTGTTCCTGAAGAACCACTTGTTCCTGAAGATCCTGAAGTACCATCAGTGCCGTCTGTTCCACTTGAGCCTGAAGTACCATCCGTTCCATCTGTTCCTGAAGAACCACTTGTTCCGTCCGTACCATCTGTTCCTGAAGAGCCAGAAGTTCCGCTAGAACCACTTGTTCCTGAGCTACCTGAAGTACCGTCCGTACCGTCTGTTCCTGAAGAGCCAGAAGTTCCGCTTGAACCACTTGTTCCTGAAGAGCCAGAAGTTCCGCTAGAACCACTTGTTCCTGAAGATCCTGAAGTACCGTCCGTTCCATCTGTTCCGCTTGAACCTGAAGTACCATCCGTTCCATCTGTTCCTGAAGAACCTGAAGTACCATCTGTACCATCTGTTCCTGAAGAACCTGAAGTTCCGCTAGAACCACTTGTTCCTGAAGAGCCAGAAGTTCCGCTAGAACCACTAGTTCCAGATACACCTACGCTATCGAACTTAACATAGTAATCAGATCCAGTTGAACCTGCAATACTGATTCCACTTAAAAAGGCTACAGTGAACTCAAAGTAACCTGCGTTATTAATCGAACCTATTATTTCGTAGAAGAATGAGTTTGTATTATAAGATATAGTAATTATAGATCCATTACCTAGTTTTTCAAAGTAACCTTCTCTATTAATTCCTGGATTTTTATCTGTTTCATTTATTTTAATATTGGTTACTAAACTTAAATCAGCTAAATTATTAACTGAGAAAAGCCCGCTAGCTGGAATTGAATTCTGCGTAGATGAAAGCTCCCATACAGCAGTATTACCATCATTACCAGATGAACCGCTAGTGCCGCTTGTTCCAGATGTTCCGCTTGAACCTGAAGTACCATCTGTACCATCTGTTCCTGAAGAACCACTTGTACCGTCCGTACCATCTGTTCCTGAAGATCCTGAAGTACCGTCCGTTCCATCTGTTCCGCTTGAACCTGAAGTACCATCCGTACCATCTGTTCCTGAAGAACCACTTGTACCGTCCGTACCATCTGTTCCTGAAGATCCTGAAGTACCGCTTGAACCGCTTGTTCCGTCTGTACCGTCTGTACCGCTTGAACCGCTTGTTCCTGAGCTGCCTGAAGTACCTGAGCTTCCTGAAGTACCGTCTGTTCCGTCTGTACCGCTTGAGCCTGAAGTACCTGAGCTTCCTGAAGTACCGTCTGTTCCGTCTGTACCGCTTGAACCGCTTGTTCCTGAGCTGCCTGAAGTACCTGAGCTTCCTGAAGTACCGTCTGTTCCGTCTGTTCCTGAAGATCCTGAAGTTCCGCTTGAGCCTGAAGTGCCCGAAGAACCGCTAGTTCCACTTGAGCCTGAAGTTCCTGAAGAACCACTTGTTCCGTCTGTACCATCTGTTCCGCTAGAACCACTTGTTCCTGAAGAACCACTTGTTCCGTCTGTACCGTCTGTTCCTGAAGAACCGCTAGTTCCAGATGAGCCTGAAGTTCCGTCTGTACCATCTGTTCCTGAAGAACCACTTGTACCGTCTGTTCCTGAAGAACCACTTGTTCCGTCCGTACCATCTGTTCCTGAAGAACCACTTGTACCGTCTGTACCGTCTGTACCTGAACTGCCTGAAGTTCCGCTTGAGCCTGAAGTGCCCGAAGAACCGCTAGTTCCAGATGAGCCTGAAGTTCCGTCTGTACCATCTGTTCCACTCGAACCACTTGTTCCTGAGCTACCTGAAGTTCCGTCTGTTCCGTCTGTTCCAGATGAGCCTGAAGTTCCAGATGAGCCTGAAGTTCCAGATGAGCCTGAAGTTCCTGATGAGCCTGAAGTTCCTGAAGAACCGCTTGTTCCTGAAGAACCACTTGTTCCTGAGCTACCTGAAGTTCCGTCTGTTCCGTCTGTTCCAGATGAGCCTGAAGTTCCAGATGAGCCTGAAGTTCCTGATGAGCCTGAAGTTCCTGAAGAACCGCTTGTTCCTGAAGAACCACTTGTACCGTCTGTTCCGTCTGTACCGCTTGAACCTGAAGTTCCTGAAGAACCACTTGTTCCGTCTGTTCCTGAAGAACCGCTTGTTCCGTCTGTTCCGTCTGTTCCTGAAGAACCGCTTGTTCCACTTGAACCACTTGTTCCTGAAGAACCGCTTGTTCCGTCTGTTCCGTCTGTTCCTGAAGAACCGCTTGTTCCACTTGAACCACTTGTTCCTGAAGAACCGCTTGTTCCGTCTGTTCCGTCTGTTCCTGAAGAACCGCTTGTTCCGTCTGTTCCGTCTGTTCCTGAAGAACCGCTTGTACCGCTTGATCCTGAAGTTCCGTCTGTACCATCTGTACCTGAGCTTCCACTTGTTCCAGATGAGCCTGAAGTTCCTGAAGAACCACTAGTACCGGATGAACCGCTCGTACCTGCTTGTCCTACTGATGTTACCTCTGTAAGTAATTCATCTGGCAATGTTGGTGCACTACTACCGGTCTGATGCATAACACTAACTGCGTAAATATTGTTATTTACTGTTGGTGTAGAATTTATTTCGTAAACATATGTCGTCGCATTAGCATATATCTTAAGTACACTGCCTGCTCCCAATCCGCCCCAGAATGAGCCCAATTCTGTACTGTTATTGTCTTTCTTGTTATAGTAAATTACTGTTGCTGAAGCCCAGTTGCCATTACTATTTGTTGTCGCTTCACCTGGTGTTAATAGGGTAGGGCTTGTTGTTGTGTAGTTATAGAAGAATGAGTTACCTCCAATACCACTCGTACCACTGGAACCGCTTGTTCCGTCTAATGGTGCTGGTTGGTTTTCAAATTGACCTGATGTTGAATTATAGGCTAAATAATCACCCTGGTTTGGTGACGTGACGCCGAATTCACTAATCTGTTTAATTCTAATCTTTGACATCTAACGATATTTTTATTTTCTAATGCTTTTTCTGTTCCTTTTATATATCACGGGCACAACTAGCCAATAGACAAGTTAGCCGCAATATTTAAAGAGCGGATTTTTGGTTTGGAATATATATCCAAATCAGCATGCTTAATATATGAATATACAACTCCAAAGACTTATTAGAAAATATGAATTCCTGCTTGAGGATTGGCAAGATGTAAAAGAGATCAGCCAGTCTGCAAATCAAGAAATGTCTAGGGAAATCCATGCTAATAAGCCTGATAATATTTTAGAGTCTGATTTTACTACAGAAGAGGCTGAAGAAGATGAAGAGCAGCACGAAGAATCAGCTTCTGATGCTGAGTTAAAAAAACTTTTTCGTAAAGTTATCATTAAGTGTCATCCGGATAAATTAGGGGCTGATGTAAGTGATGCGGAGAGGATTAGGATTGCTGAACTCTATAATCAGGCAATTGAGGCGCATGATGATAAGAACTGGGCTTTGATGATTATTGTCGCGATTAAGTTAGGTGTGGAATTACCGGCTGAAGCAGATGATATGCTAGAACAGATTCAAGAGAATGCCATAGAACTTGAACAGAAGATCTCTAAGGAGACTTCATCTTTAGCATGGCAGTTTTATCATGCTGTTGAAGAAGATAAGGCTAAGATACTTCAGAATTATCTCAAGAACCTCACAATGATTAAAGAGCTAAGGGCTAAAAAGGCTGCTAAGCAAAAGTTAATCTTGGGCTTGGGGCATCCAAGGACTGGCACCGGTTATACGGCTAAGTTATTGCAGAGTTGGGGCCTTGATGTTAATCATGAGGAGATGGGTAAAGATGGCACGGTAGACTGGAGTCTGGCTACCGGTAAATCTTTATGGCAAGATGTAGATCTTAAGGGTTGGAATTGGCAGCATATCATTTACTGTGTTAGAGATCCAAAGCAGAGTATACCTTCAATTGTCTATACCGAAGACGTTGGTAATGCATCTGAAAAGTTTAGAAATAAAAAGGTTCCTATTATAGGTTCCAATAAAATTGCAAAAGCAATTGACTCTTTATATAAATGGAATAAAATTATTTTGGGAATAAAGCCTGATCTAATTTACAGAATTGAAGACGAATCCGAGTTATTATTTAATTATCTAAAGGATAATGGTATTGAACTAGAGTGGTCAGATGAAATTATTGGCAAAAAACAAAATACTAGAAAACACCCATCTTGGGAAGAAATGATAGTAGAATTTGGTGATCTATCTGTGAATACTAAAAGAAAGCTTAATCTTTACTGTAAGTCTTTTGGATATGATACAATTTAATGTATACCTTAAATATACCCTATTTCTTTTCTCTTTTGAATTACTTCCGGTGAATTTAATAAATCCTGAACTTCTTTTGTAAATTCAAAAGATTTATATCTATTCAAAAGTTTATCTTTATCTATTAGCCCGGTTGTTTGATCTTTGAATGAGCTACCACCACCTGCAGTTGAAACAATATGTGTTATATCTATGTTTTGTAGACCTAGGTTTGTGCTGGTGTCATCTCTATACGATCTTGATGTTAACCAATCTTCATATCTAATTTTAGTACAGTCGCTATTTTCATTTTTTAACCACGTTTCTAATATAGTTTTATTAATGTTGAAAAATGAATGACCTCCCATAACCCTACTTGCAAATATACTTTTTATATCTCTTGTGATAACTATTTTTGTACTGTTTTTTAGGAAAGAATACCCAACGTTTAAAAAAGACGCATTGTACGGCCTATCCTCGTATGATAGTATTACTGTTTTCATACCGATGGAAACATATGCGTCTATTAATCCATTTAGGTATTTACCGTTATTTAAGGCCCAATTGCTACCTACGTCATTAATATGTATAACATCACCAAGATACTGTGATATAAAACCCAGTTCAGGGGTCGGTGCTATCAGATAAGCAGGTTCGTAATTATTTGACTCCTCTGTGTTTAAATTATTAATTAACCATGTTAGTATTGCATGGTTTCCGCTACGTCTTAAACCATAAACCTCTATAAATTTAATATTGTCATAATCTACTAGATTCATTTTATACATTCTATTTTTAATAATCCCAATTATTTTCAGTGCCTATATCATGGCAGTGCAATCTAACATAGTACTCTCCCTTAAATGTAAATCCATGTACATTACCTGGCCATTTTTTTGCTAAGGCTTGAGCAAAAACCTTATCTTCAGAAATACCGGCAGGGCCATATACGTCTTTCCATCTAACATTTATTCCTTCTCTAATATGAGTTATTGCCCATGTTGCTGTTGTTGTAAAAGAAGGATCTGTTGCTTCAATAATGGACCATGTACTTTCTATCCCGGGTATTTCTATATTTTCTTTTATAGTAAACATATCTCTATCCTCATATTTAGATTTAAGCTCCACTGAAGAATGATCTACCCAAGAGTTAACTAAGGCCCATTTAGCATCTATCCCTGCTTTAAAAGCTCCTTTCCAAAATATTGAAATGTTATCTACTGCATAGTTCATTAAATAATCGTCACTGTCCATATATGCAATTATATCTCCATCTGCTAATTCAATTCCTATTTGTCTAGGGAATCCTCTATAATAGTAATTTCCACTATTTTCTTCATACATCTTTGGTGTGTCTTTATCTATGAATGCATATTTTATTCTATCATTTTGTTTAAAGTGTTCAAAATACAATCTATGAACTATATCACAACCATCGCTGACAATAATAAGTTCTGAATTTTTATTATTTTGATCTATAAAAGATTGAACTGCTCTTAAGAATTTTTTGTCGGCATTAGATCTAGATCCTGGATATTTTCCAAGATATGCTTGCATGATAAAACTTACTTTCATTTTACTGTATTTGTTTTCCAATCATAAGTTCTATCTTTAGAAATATTATTTACTAAATCCTGAAGTAACATGCTGTATGAGTTGAGTACACCTGGGTTGTTAACAGTGTATCTTTCTATGACACCTGAGTTGCGTAATCTGTATGCTTCTATGTTTTCTGGTTTGTCGTGATTATCAATTACCCAATTAAGAAGTTTAGAACCTTCACCTATCTTAAAATCAGGATAATAATAACCAGCATCTTGTATAAGCTCCGCGTTGTGTATTAAAGGGTATTCAAAATACATAGCATCTAAATATGCGTAGTTAAGTGGATTTGCCCACTGGTGTGAAATAACAACGTCGTTGAAATATAATATATCTGTTACTTTAAACTTATTATGAAATGCTATTTTTGTGGCGTTATCCCTGTCCTTATCATAATGTACTAGGTTTAAATAGTTAAGCCATCCATGTTTACTCTTAACATAGCTATTTTTCATAAGCCTATCTCCCGAGTATATGTTTATTTTATCGAAGTTATAGCCAGAACGATAAGATCTTTCTGCTATCATGATAGGTATTTTAGCATATTTTATTACATTCATATTTGGCTCATAAACACATAATCTCTTATTCGGGCTAGGTTCATACTTTCTTTTTCTATCCTCAGCATTTATAAACATAGGATCCCATACAAATGGAACTGCAAAAACATCCTTTGAATCTAATCGATATATGGTTTCATAGTAATCTTGGTTTTGATAAGCTTGTTGTGGAACATACCATATTTGATCTACCATAGTGTCCCATACTATATGTGGGTTATCTTCTTTTGGGTGGATTGATCTTTCCATGTCAATTACATAATCATTTCCACATTTGTACCCTACGATTTTTTTATTAACATCTAGCTCCTTAATTTTTTGTATATGTTCTTTAGGTAAGCTTGTACCTAGTTGAATGATAACATCCATATCCTGATATACTTTCCAGTAATTTTCAGTAGGGTGTTCTTTAGTGTTCCATGGAACTTGTCCTTGATAATCACCCTTTATTACTTGTGAGGTATCTAATAAAATAGCAGTATTCCCTAGATTAGAAAGAGTTTTCTGTAAAAAAATAGCGTTCATGTTGACGCCGTTTTTATACATGCTATCATTTGGTTTTTGAATACCTATAGTTATTCCTATTTTCATGGATTAGTATGTCTTTATTGTATTTATCAAACAAAGAAGGGGGCTAATAGCCCCCTTCGATAAAAATAATATAAAATTATTTTAAGATTACGCAGTTACGTATTTGATGAAGATCTCATCATTTGCATCTAGAGCGTAGCCAAGTCTAATAGAAACAGCCTGTGCGCCAGTTACATTGTAACCTTCTTGACCAGCAGTACCTAGTGAAGAGTTAGCAGCTAGTACAACACCGTTTACAGATACTGATACGATGTTACCGTTAACTGCATCTTCAATTGAACCTGCAAGGCTAATTGAAGCAACAGTGTCTGCTGCCGTCACTGGAGCTGGGAATGTTTCGATTCCAAATGGATCTTTAACAAATGCAGACTCGATAGAAGTAACAGATGCTTCAAGACCAGCGATAGCCGTAGATTGAGTTGAGTCAACTGCTTCTAGGTCTGCTACATCACCTTCAAGGTTAGAGATAGCTGTAGACTGAGTTGAGTCAACTGCTTCTAGGTTAGCAATAGCTGTAGACTGAGTTGAGTCAACTGTTGCTAAGTCTGCTACATCACCTTCAAGGTTAGAGATAGCTGTAGACTGAGTTGAGTCAACTGTTGCTAAGTCTGCTACATCACCTTCAAGGTTAGAGATAGCTGTAGACTGAGTTGAGTCAACTGTTGCTAGGTCTGCTACATCACCTTCAAGGTTAGAGATAGCTGTAGACTGAGTTGAGTCAACTGTTGCTAGGTCTGCTACATCACCTTCAAGGTTAGAGATAGCTGTAGACTGAGTTGAGTCAACTGTTGCTAAGTCTGCTACATCGCCTTCAAGGTTAGAGATAGCTGTAGACTGAGTTGAGTCAACTGTTGCTAAGTCTGCTACATCGCCTTCAAGGTTAGAGATAGCTGTAGACTGAGTTGAGTCAACTGTTGCTAAGTCTGCTACATCACCTTCAAGGTTAGAGATAGCTGTAGACTGGGTTGAGTCAACTGCTTCTAGGTTAGCAATAGCTGTAGACTGGGTTGAGTCAACACCTTCAAGTGCATTTAAGTCAGTCTGTAAACCGTCAATTTGTTTGATTTTAATTAATGCCATGTTATATGTTTGTTTATTTTAGGCCTAAAGGGAACTTTATTGCCCCCCTCATATCTATATATTAAAAAGGCCCATCTAATTTTGTTAGATGG
>Ga0181598_1004178_pt1 | contig 12069 bp, 10 predicted proteins | sample 041ome_4_FD_153295 | JGI IMG/M metagenome (GOLD analysis project Ga0181598, IMG submission 153295) | Coastal salt marsh microbial communities from the Groves Creek Marsh, Skidaway Island, Georgia - 041404US metaG (spades assembly) | ecosystem: Environmental > Aquatic > Marine > Intertidal zone >...
CATTACCGCGTGTATATAGCTTTCGCTCTCCATCCTTACTATAATATAAACCACTTACACCATCTAACTTACACGACAATACATATGGACCTTTATATTTTTCAACCCACGTTTCCAAAGCGTTTGTAGTCGGCTTGATTTTATCCATAGACGGCATATTTACAGGTAGTTCAACTTTGTTTTTCTCGAATTCGGCACCTACTTCATCTAATATAGATGAATCACTGTATTTTTGTTCGATATATTCTTTCACTATATCATACTCATTATCTGATAATGTAGGTTCTCCTTTTTGTTCTAGATAAGAATGGAATTGCTTGTTTGCAACAAGAATGATTTGTTCTAATTCCTTCTTACTTAATGATTCTAATAATGACATTCCCTTTGTTTTAAAGTCTTCCATTATTTTTACAACATCTTCCTCTTTCATTGTTATTTTTGGTTTCTTACTTTTCATTTCTATATTATCTTCTGTTATTTCTTCTTTAATTGGTTTCAAAACTTCTGGTTTATCCTTTTTTATTTTCTGTGTCTTATTTTTGCTGCCCTTGGGACGTCCTCGTTTCTTTTTTGTTTGTTGAACTTGTGGTTCGGGAACCTTGGGTTCTTCTTCCTTGGGTTTCTCTTCCTTGGGTTCTTCTTCCTTGGGTTTCTCTTCCTTGGGTTCTTCTTCCTTGGGTTCTTCTTCCTTGGGTTCTTCCTCAACAGTTTCGGGTTCTGTTTCTTCTTCCTTGGGTTCTTCTTCCTTGGGTTTCTCTTCCTTGGGTTTCTCTTCCTTGGGTTCTTCTTCCTTGGGTTCTTCTTCCTTGGGTTCTTCCTCAACAGTTTCGGGTTCTGTTTCTTCTTCCTTGGGTTCTTCTTCCTTGGGTTTCTCTTCCTTGGGTTTCTCTTCCTTGGGTTCTTCCTCAACAGTTTCGGGTTCTGTTTCTTCTTCCTTGGGTTTCTCTTCCTTGGGTTCCTCAACAGGCTCGGGTTCTTGAACTTCCTTTTGTTTTTCAAATTCAATAATTTTATCTATCAACTCATCTTTGTCTTTCATATGTTTCAAATTACTCTTTTTCGGCTTCAATCCCATATAACCTGCCAATATTGCTCTTAATTCATCCTTTTTCATTTTTTTATATTTGAGACGTTCTTCAGATACAACTACTTTTTCCTTTCGTGTTTTATTTACTTTATTTACAGGTTTATTTTTCAACGTCTTGTTCTCGTCCTTCATTATAACAGCATTTACCTTTACAGGTGTTCCATCTTTTTTAATTACATCATTGCCATTTCGTCGTTCATCTGGTTCTTTATACACGAGTCCCAAGAAATCAAATATATCTTGTTCGGATAAAAATAGTTGTTGTAATTTGTCTTCCTTCTTTTTACCCTTTTCCTTAGTATACAAACCGTGTTCGTTGAGTGAATACCCCTTTGTAAGTGCATATCCACGCATTACGGTATTGAATTCCTTGCTTCCTGTGAAATATAATATTGAAAATGCATATTCTTCACGTGTGGAATACAAGAAATCCACTCTGCGTGCAATGCTATTATCATCCAACTTACAAATAACAAGTGATTTGGTAGGACCTCGCGACAATACTTCTACAATTACATTCTCTTCAAGTAACTTGTCTATGAAATTTACAAATATGTCTTTATTTTCCGATGTAATTATTACATCAATATCTCCGGATGTTTGAGAACCACGACGGTAGCTTCCCACAATTTCATATTTACTAGTGTCATCTTTGATAGCATTAAATGCTTTATCAAATACTTCATTGTATAGAACAATTTCACTTCTAGGAATGCGTTGAATAATATCTTCATAATACTTCAATCCTTTCACTTGGACGTCATTTAATAGTTTGGGATTTTCATTATGTGCTTCACGCAATTTACTTACACTTGTGATACCATTATTTACCAATTCCCTTGCCTTCTTGGGTCCAACACCATAGATTTCACTTAATACGTTTTCGGGTCGGTTTCGTTCCCTTTCCAATACATTAATTTTTCCACTAGAAACATATTCATTCAATAAATTTGTTATTCCTGGACCGAAACCCGATAACTTTGATAATTCTTCCACTTTGTATACAGGTTCGCTATAATTGACTAAATTATCATGTGCACGACGATATATTTTGGATTTAATATAATCCCCTCGCTTCTGTAACAAATCACTATATTCGTTTAATATACTAATAAATTCGTGTTTGTAATCTTTCTCTTCGACAGCACTCATAATTATATGATATAAACAGATTATAAATATATCATATTAAAATGATGGCATATCCGTATACACTTTCGTGTTACTTGTATCCAACATTACATTATCAGTAATGACGCTGAAAAAATTACTAAATGATTGATGATATTGGACGAATATGATGGCACCAACAAATGAAGAAATTATCACCATAATTATGTCGCGAACCAATACTTTCACAGGTTTCCATTCTTTCTCAATGTATTTCATTTCAACAAACTTGAATATGCCATAAAATATTGACACCAATAACGAAAAAGCAATTTCTTTTTCCATATTTATAATAAAATACTAGGCAATAATTTATTATAACTAACGCATTATTCTAATTTACTTTTATGACACTTGATACATCTTCAAAATCGTTCAAATTGATAATTTCATCACTGATTTTAAGTGCTTCATCATCATCTTCCTCTTCTTGTTCCATGCGGCGTTCTAGTGCACGAGATGTACTAATTTCTTCTAGACGTTCAATTGTTTTGGGGGCTTCAATGGTAGAGACGTTGTTATCTGTATCCAATACAGAATCCATATCATTAAACGATAATTTTGTAACCACCTTTTCATCATCCAAATCCCTTATTCCTAATTCAAGGTGTGGTTCTTCTTTTTTTTCTTCTGAATTCTCAACTACTGGTTCCTTCTTTTCAGATTCAGGCTCGAATACAATTGGCTCATCGATAGGAGTAGGTGCTGGTGTTTCATGTTTTATAGGAATATCTTCAATGATGACTTGTTCCTCTTCTTCTACGCTTTCATCCATATATGCACGAATAATATCTTCGGTAGGAATTGAATCACGAATAGATATCATCAAACATTCTTGGACGATGAGTTCTAACTCACGATGATTCTTTTGAATTTGTAACGGATTAATATTCTTTTCAAACAAATATACATTCGAATAAATCTTGCGCGCACAATGGATATACACCTTATGAATAAAATCATCCAATTTTGGAATGGAAATATCGATCTTCTTTTGTTTGTTTCCTACACGGACACACGTCAATACTTTGAGCTGGATTATATGGACGCACGTTATTAGATCTTCCAGATAATTGCATCCACTCCTATCTATGATGCGTTTTTTCTCATTTGAAATGATTTCATTATTCCATTTGGGTATGCGCGTTAACAATTCTTGGAATGTCATCAAATACTTATTCACTTCGTCATTTTCTACACAAAGTTTCCAAGATTCGTCAAATATAGATTTGAATCCCTCAATCACCAACGGTGAAAATATAGACACTAAACGCGCACACCATTCGTTGCGGGATTCATGTAAATTCGCTGTAACAAAATCGTCCATTTGTATAATTTATAAAAATCTTTTTATACTGCTTTTTGAACGAAAAAGATATAATTTAAAAACTGTAGTATCAACGTTTTTTCACATCTGAAATCGATCCGTATTGTATCAAAATATACATATATGTCCTGTTTTATATCTTCCTTGATTTTCTGCTGTTTCAGCCAATGTAATATATGAAAGCAACATATTCCATTATGCGTACAATACGATATACATTTAATAATATCATTATGAGTATTCTTATTCCCTTTCATAACACCTGTATAATATTCATCAAATTTATCAATAAATGTATTATTATTCATCCAATTCATATGTGTTTCCATATCATTGACATATAATTCACAAAACCGAGATAATATTGGATTTAATAGTTTGTATTTATTTTCTACAACCAGGATAAAACGTGTATTGTGACTAAATACTTCTATACAACGTCGCAAAGCTGATTGTGCGTCTATTGTTAAATAATCCGCATTATACAGGACAATTGTTTTGAATGCGAATCCGTTCCGATTATTCGATACATTACTCTTGGCAAATAATTTGAGGTCATCGCGAATAAATTTAATTCCTTTGCTATAGCAACAATCCACACTATATACGTTATCCTTCTTCATTTTTAAATCAAAGTAATATACTTTATTTAAAAAGTTATTTACAATTTCAATCTTTTTACTATGATTACGACCATGAAATATCAAATGTGGGATTTGTCGTTTATGTAAAAATGTATCTAATATGGTATTTATCTGGGACATTATAAGACAATAACAAAAACACTTTATGTTTTTTTCACGATATTATGTAATTGCTTAGTTAATGTATATCTTTCATGATACATCGTGCGTCGCGAAAGATTGCATTTCAAACAAGCAATTACACAATTGTTAGTATTATGACCGAGAGAATTATCTAGACGTTCTAGCGTCCATTGTATAGGTTCCCGAACCTTTTCATAAAAAAGTTTAATAGTTGATTTACAATAATAACATGTATTATTACTTTCTTGTAAGAGTTTCAATACGCACTCTACATCCATGAATTCATTTTCATCTTCTTTCAGCGTTTTTGTTTTATCCTGACCTTTGTATGAATGAAGTTTCCCTTTTATTTGAGAACGCAATAGTTTTGTATCGTCATTTATTTCTCGTGATATACACTGGTTTACAATTTCTTGTTCGCGAACCTGTGATATCTCGTGATATACCCATTTTTCACTGGATATGATCTTTCTATCTCGTTTCTCCTTCTCGGCTTTTACTTTCTTTGTTTCTTTTTCTTGAGGCAAAGTGATTTTTTTCATAATTATATAAAGTAAAAAAGGTTAAATATAACACAATATAAAGAATATATACAAATAAAATGTTTACAGACAACGAACGTATTCAAAAGATGATGATTGATGATAACAATGTGAATAAGCCGTGGATTAAACTAAGTAAGAATATCAAAATAAAATTAGTTCGCGAATATGCACGAAATTACAGCATTAATAGCGAAAACAACACTAAATTAGAAGACTATTTGGTAAACAGTATTATGAAGAATAGAATCAATAAGGCTAAAGACATAGAATATAACGTAGAAGAAGGAGTAATCAAAAATATTCCGAATTTATATTTTAACGATAAAAGCAGGAATTATTCGTTGAAGAATAATGAGTTTAGAAAAACGATACTTAAGAACTTAACGCCCAAAAACAACGGCGAATCCAAAAATTGAATCACTATTAATAAATTATATCCTATTAAAAATAATCATTTAATAAGATATAACTATGGAAAATCAACAATCCGATGATGATACATCGGAAACAGAGTCTGGATATGAATTGAATGACGACGAACAATGTGAATATATTTACGATATTATTAGTTACGTGTTTGATGATATATTTGTGGACTATTTCAAACATAAATTTCGACGCACACTCGAATCTTGCATATATGACGTTTCTGTATACCCATTGGAGAAAATCAATATTGATTATATGATAAATACATACAAAATTATGAATAACATCATTCCATATGTTTCCAAGCACAATTTGAATTCATATCAAACATCTGACGATGTAAAAAAACAACTTGTTGTGTTAGAAGAAAAAAACACACACGAACAACAAAGTGATGAATGGTATAGCACCCGTCAAAATAAACTCACCGCAAGTAGTATGTGGAAAATATTCAAAAGTGAATCTACACGAAACAGTATTATTTTTGAAAAATGTAGCACTAAGTCAAAACCGCAATTCTATGGCGGACCTATGGAATGGGGAAATAAATATGAACCCGTGAGTATTATGTTGTATGAAAAAATATATAATACAAAAGTAGGGGATTTTGGTTGTATTACACATAAAAATTATCCATATATTGGTGCTTCACCTGATGGCATCGTAATAGACGAAACCAGTCCATTATATGGAAGAATGTTGGAGATCAAGAATATTGTGAATCGCGATATTACTTCCGTGCCAAAAGAAGAATATTGGGTCCAAATGCAATTACAAATGGAAGTTTGTGAACTCGAATGTTGTGATTTCCTGGAAACACGGTTCAAAGAATATTCCGAAGACGAATTCTATACTGATTATAATCATCAATATAAAGGAATCGTATTGTATTTTTCAAAGAATATCAAATCCCACGATGATTGCGATGCATACAAACCACATTACGAATATTATCCTTTATCAGATGACTATAATAAGGAATGTGTGGATGCTTGGATTACAGAAACGGAAAATAAACTCAAAGAACATTATATTCTTTACAATAAATACTACTACTATCTTGACGAATATTCGTGTGTCATCGTCCAACGCAATAGAAAATGGTTTTCACATTGCATAAATGATATTACAGATACTTGGAATACAATTCTAAAAGAACGCGAAACTGGTTTCGAGCATCGAGCATCAAAACCCCGTTCTAATAGCACCACATCGGCTACTGATGCTCCATCTTCTATTGTAGTCACTATGAATAGTGATACAGATACAAAAATAATACATAATTTGGAGTCAACGCCCCAAGTAACAACAATAAAACTTGATTAAAAAATAAATGATGTTTCCTATTTGTCATTAATACATTTTTTTAATTTCTGTATTGTTCGCGTATTACTTCTACATTCATTTGTGGTTCTGAAAACAAGTCATCAACTAATTGAGTATCTCTAATAAACTGATTCGTTGTTTCATTATCATTTCGCAAATAATCATCAATGTATGCTTCAGTAACTGTTGATTCATAATAAGGTATCGTATTCCCATCATATATAAAGCTCCTTTCCGGATTCGCAATGTTTTCATTCGCTTCCCTCAAATTAGTATTCATATTTTGCAAGTCAACCAACACATTACTTCCTATATGCTGAATAATGTTATCATCGTTCATCGTATTTTGTTGAGAGTGAATAATATCCGTTTTATCTTTATAAATGGTAGTCCTACACATAGGACAATCTACACTATTTTTACTTGTGCGATTTTCAGAATACTGTAATATGCATGTTAAACAATATTTATGTCCGCATTTTGTTATACAACTATTTGTAGTTTCCAGCGTTTCAAAACAAATCGCGCACTCGGACTCATTTGATATGAATAATTTATTACGTGTATTTATTTCTTGCCATTTTCGGGTTAGATGTATAATCAAACGCATTTTCGGCATTGTCGTTTTTATCTTGTGTTGTGCTGATAACCGACGAAGCAGTTTTTCATTCATTGACGAAAATTTGGGCTGATGCGTGTGATTCATTATAATTTCAACCAATTCGGTATCCTCTTTACAAGAAGATATATTATGTTTTTCGCTTTCACAATAAGAGCACTTTACCATTGTATCTAATTTTATTATATACAATAATTATTTGGAGTTAATCAATTTTATAAATATAACGTGTATATCCATTATGCATATCTGTGTCTTCATATTCATTTTCAACGACATATTGATTGTTATTTATTAACGATATTAACTTTTCAGACAAAAATGTAGTGCATTTGAACTCTTTATGTGTCCGCGAAATGTATATACTATTACAATAATCAATAAACAAATCATATATTTGAGAACCGCCGATTATCCACACAGTATCATAACTACTTACATATATGTCATTCAATAAATCATCTGCTTCATTGTAAAACCATACATCGGTTTCATTCTTTTCAGCCATAGTAGTAGATAATACAAAATTCATACGGTTTAGTAAAGGTTTTTCGCCTATTGACAACCATGTATTTTTTCCCATTATTACCGCGTTATTACCATTACCCACAGTCAACGTTTTAAATGTTTTCAAATCGTTTTTTAGTTTCCAATTTGGAAGAGTATTGTGTATTCCTATTCCGTAATGTGTATCGCACGCCACTATTGCTTTCATATTGAAGTATCTATATTTGTTTTCTGACGTCATTACCAAGTTAAGTATTATATGTTATAATATAAAAAATATTTTATATGGTTATTCAATAGTAGTAATATGTCATCTCCAAAAGATAGTATTATTGTTCCAGATGACGATGAAATGTTTGTAGTTAAACGCAATAACGCAAAGGAAGTCGTTTCGTTTAATAAAATTCTGAACCGAGTCAAGAAAATCGGTCAAAATGCAAATATACAAAAACTAAACTACACTAGTCTTGCTATGAAAGTCATAGACCAATTATATGATAATATTACAACGTGTCAAATTGATGAATTGATGGCCGAACAGTGTGCGTCTATGAGTTCTATTCGTCCTGAATACAGCGTTCTTGCGGGTCAGCTCATCATTTCTAATCATCAAAAAAATGTTAAAAGCAGTTTCTGCACAAATATGAATAAATTATACAACTTCAAAGATAAAAGCGGTAAACATTGTCCTCTTGTTACAAAGGAGTTCATAGACGTTGTAAATAATAACAAAGATGTATGGGATAAACTTATTGATTATCAACGCGATTTTCTCATCGACTACTTCGGTTTCAAAACACTTGAACGTGCATATCTCATGCGCATTAATGGTGTAATTGTTGAACGGGTCCAACATATGTGGCTCCGTGTAAGTATTGGTATTCACGGTTCTAATATCGAACATATCAAAGAAAGTTATCACTATATGTCTCAAAAGTATTTCACACACGGAACACCCACACTTTTCAACGCTGGAACACCGCATCCACAATTGAGTTCGTGCTATCTTATTGCTATGGAAGACGATAGTATTTCAGGTATTTACAATACCCTCAAAGATTGCGCGTTGATTTCCAAGTGGTCGGGAGGTATTGGACTTCATATCCATAATATTCGCGCTTCTGGTAGCCAAATCCGCGGCACAAACGGCAAATCGAACGGTATTGTACCCATGTTGCGCGTATTCAACAATACAGCGAAATATGTAGACCAAGGTGGTGGACGTCGCAACGGTAGTTTCGCTATCTACTTGGAACCGTGGCACGCGGATATTGAAATGTTTTTACAAATGCGTAAGAATCACGGTGACGAAGAGTTGAAAGCACGCGATTTGTTTTATGCACTCTGGATTCCCGATTTATTTATGGAGCGTATAAAGGCAAATGGTTCTTGGACGCTAATGTGTCCCGATGAATGTCCTGGTCTTTCTGATGTATATGGAGACGACTTTGTAAAACTCTATGAAAAATACGAACGCGAAGGCAAGGGACGGGAAACGGTTGATGCCCGTCAACTCTGGTTTCATATTCTCGATTCACAAATGGAAACTGGAACACCTTATTTGTTGTATAAAGACAGTGTAAATCGTAAATCAAATCAGAAGAATGTGGGTATTATCAAATCATCCAATCTTTGTTCCGAAATCACCGAATATTCAGACGAAAATGAGACAGCAGTATGTAATCTTGCAAGTATCGGACTTCCGTCATTTGTTGAAACCGACGCGTCTGGAAATACACACTTCGATTATGAAAAACTACATCATGTTTCAAAAGTAGTGACAAATAACTTGAATAAAATCATCGACGTCAACTTTTATCCCACAGATAAGACAAAGCGAAGCAATAAGCGTCATCGTCCCATTGGTATTGGCGTTCAAGGGTTAGCCGATGTGTTCTTCAAGATGAATGTACCTTTTCATAGCGAAGAAGCAAAAGTATTGAATTTCAAAATATTCGAAACCATTTATCATGGTGCTTTGGAACGATCCAACGAAATCGCAAAAGAACGCTATAATTTTATTGCCGAAAATTATTACAACAATAAGATTATTGAGCGCAAAGCATATTACGAGATTTTCCAAGAAGAAGAACAGCAATTAATGTGGGACCTCATGTCTAAGAAATCAGATTATGTAGGTGCATATTCCACATTTGAAGGTTCTCCAGCATCAAAGGGGCTTCTTCAATTCGACTTGTGGGAAAACTTCGACCATACTCGTTTGTCCTATGATTGGGATAGTCTCAAAAATAGCATAAAAAAATACGGAATTCGCAACTCTTTGTTAATGGCACCGATGCCTACCGCTTCCACATCGCAAATATTAGGCAACAACGAATGTATTGAACCCATTACCAGTAATATTTACAATCGTCGTACAATGGCAGGTGAATTCATTGTAGCAAACAAATATATGATGAATGACCTTATTGATCTAGGATTGTGGACCGAAACACTCAAAAATAATATTATTGCAAACCACGGTAGCATTCAACATATTGATACCATTCCACAAGAAATTCGCGATAAATACAAAACTGTTTGGGAAATACCTATGAAACACGTCATTGATATGGCCGCGGACCGGGGAGTGTTTGTGTGCCAAAGTCAGAGTTTGAACTTATGGTTAGAAGACCCGAATTATAATACGTTGACATCAATGCACTTTTACAGTTGGTCGAAGGGATTGAAAACGGGCATATACTACTTGCGTCGACGCGGAGCACACAAAGCCCAGCAATTTACTATCGAACCCGAGAAAAAATCAGGTAATAATCAAAATCAAGAAGATGAGGTATGCGAAATGTGTTCCGGTTAATCTACTTCATCAGCGATAATAGTTTCGCAAAGGAACGATCACGCATATCAATATCGGATTTCATTTTTAGATAACACCGCAAACAAACTACGGTATCTACAAGGGAATTATGTAAATTATCAGGGGCAGGTGTTTTGAATAAATGAGAATACAACTCATTTAGCTTAGGCCACTTCTTATATGTCTTACCTTCTTTTCCTTCTACTTGTATATTACACATCTGAATACCATTCATCATCGTGCAATATGTTTCTACTTCGTAACGTTCCATATATTTACTATTGAAAGTGGTAAATATACTTGGCATAGATGCTTGAATGCTATCAAAATTCCGCGTTAATTCAACAAGTATCATTTGTTTATCAAAACGCATATTATGCGCGATTATTTCATCGCACATAATAAAATCACTATGAAACGCACGCAGAGCCGATAATATATTCATACCTTTTTCGCACTTTTCGCGTGTAATGCCCGTTAATTCGGTGATTTGGTTGCTTATTTCTATACGCTTGGGTATGTTGATATAAGCATCAAATGTCTTTACACATTTTTGTTTTTCTATGTTGTATATGGTGTAGCTTAGTTGTAAGATATATGGAAACAAATGTATAGTTTGTTTCGTGGTGCTTATTTTGTCTTTAGGTAAAAGACCATTTGTCTCTACGTCAAAGACCATAATATTGTTTGTTTTCTTCTTTGGGAACATGGTGATTTATTATTTTCTTATATTTTGTTAATTTTCTTTCAATTTTCATATACATATACTATATATCAACATACACTTATAATTTATTAAATGCTTAACAGAAATAAAAAAAAGGGTAAAAAAAATGAACCGCAAGTACCTAACAATAATCAGATACAAAATAATAATAATATCCTATCAAAGATAGGAAGTGCTATAATAAATAAAATTCCTAATTTGAAGGTACCTAATCTTGATATTAATATCAATGATTATTTTCAATCATCTTCATTTATAAATGAGAATTCCGTTTCAAAAGGATACCGAAGCTTTCTTGATGGATTTAATAGGAACATAATTGGGAAGAATAAATATTCGGATTATAATACCGAGTTTATTAGGCCTTACTTTCCACAAGATATAATTGATAGCCTAACGATAAAAGAAGGGAAATATGATATTATTGGCATATTTAATGGGGAATGTTTAGTGTATAACAAACATGATAAAAAGGTTGAATCGCATAATTGTGAGTTGACGAATAAAAAAATGAAAGAACTTGAAGCAGCAGCAAAAATACAAGAAATGGATAGAAGAAGAATGGCAAGTAACCAGGTGCAACAACCAATGATTGAGGCTGCACCAGAATTACCAATGATTGAGGATGCACCAGAACAACTAATGGTTGAGGCTGCACCAGAACAACTAATGGTTGAGGATGCTCCACAACAACTAATGGTTGAGGATGCACCAGAACAACTAATGGTTGAGGATGCTCCACAACAA
>Ga0181598_1004181_pt1 | contig 12065 bp, 8 predicted proteins | sample 041ome_4_FD_153295 | JGI IMG/M metagenome (GOLD analysis project Ga0181598, IMG submission 153295) | Coastal salt marsh microbial communities from the Groves Creek Marsh, Skidaway Island, Georgia - 041404US metaG (spades assembly) | ecosystem: Environmental > Aquatic > Marine > Intertidal zone >...
CTTGGAAAACCCCGCACAACTTTTTACGCAAAGACACGATGCGAGGTACGCGCTCTCTCTCGTTTGTTTGTTTGTTTGTGTATTTACGCGAAACGTTTTATTACATATGCGAGGAATACGATTTCGTCTCCGCGCGTTTAAGTAAACGTTTCTGTGTCGCGGTGTTCGCGAGTGGCGGCTTTTTTTCTCTTTCGTCATCGCTTCTGCGCGCGCTTTTCGTCGTTCTCTCTTTGTTATGGAAAGAAATGGGAGAGAAAAAAGTTACGCGCTCTTTGTCTCTTCTCTTCGGAACGGAAAACGCGAAAATGTTCTGCGCGAAAGAAACGAGGATCGCGTAGTATTAATATTAGCCTCGCGCGTTACGATGGCGCGTGTTGTGTTTTATCATCAAGCGCATATTGCGGTTTAGGACGACGGTTTATGCATCATCACGCAAGAAGAAAAACAACGAAAGAGACCTATTTTGGATGTCTGACTGACCAAAAAAATTCTCTCTCCATCTTTAACTTAACAGCCAAGTGGAAGAAAAAACGCACCCGCAGATTGAAACGCAAGCGCAGAAAGATGCGCATGAGATCGAAGTAATCTTCTTCTCTTATTATTACATCACATATCAGAGAGTCTCTTTTTGAAAACAGAAAGAGGTTTCATAATAGATAGAGTTTTAGAAGATTAAATAGTATCGATTTTGCGCGGATATTTGATTCGGGGACGCGACGACGATAACAACAACATTAACAACAACAACAACAACACGCGTCGGTGACGGATACCATCAATAGATTAATAAGAAGAATATATTAGAAAAATACAACAAATATGAGAAAGTTGAAACATCACGAGCGCAAGCTCTTGAAGAAAACCAACTTTTTGCAGTGGAAGAGCGAAAACAACCATCGCGAGTTGGAAGTTATTCGCAGATACCACGTGCAAGATCGCGAGGAGTACAAGGAATTGAACAAGGTTTGCGGCATGGTTACGAAGTTGACCAACTTATTGCGGCAAATCGATCCGAGAGATCCTAACAGAGTTGAAATGACGGAGAAGCTTTTAGACAAGCTGTATAGCATGGGAGCTATTCCGAGCACAAAGTCTTTGACGCTGTGCGATAAGCTCTCGACGTCGTCGTTTTTGAGAAGACGGTTATCGGTTGTCATGGTTCGCTTAAAAATGAGCGAAACCTTACGTGAAGCGGTGACATTTATCGAACAAGGACACGTCAGAGTTGGCCCAAACGTGGTGAGAGAACCGAGTTACCACGTCACGAGAAACATGGAAGATTTCGTCACGTGGGTCGACACTTCGAAAATTCGACGTAAAGTCATGGCGTACAACGATAAAGTGGACGATTTTGAGCTTCTCGGAGCTTAAACAACGTGATTGTTTTATCGGCGTGCGTTATTTTAGTATATTCTTATTATTCTAGTTGATGTATTCGGTACTACCGCGGTGTTGTAGAAGTCTAATAACGTGTTTCCGAAGAAAAGCAAAATTAAAAGAAAAAATGATACGGTTGTTTTGTTTGTAATAAATACTACTTTGTGCTACACAAATACACAGCTAATGAAAAGTACTACGTGACTTCACTACTACAAACCTTACGTTCCGCGAGGTGCGTTTAATTGAACCATTTCCCTAAAATGTCCGGCAAATCTCCGACGCTCACGATTTCTTCGTCCACGTACAGCGCTTTGTTCTTCTCGGCTTCTTCGACGGCTTCGGGCCGTTCCGCCCACGGCGCGCCGCCACCAGAAACGTATTTCACCACGTTCACGTCTCGAACTAAAACCGTGCGACAATTCAAATGAACTTTAGCTGCTTTACAATCGTTCAAGACGTCGTCGCCGACGTGCACCCAATACGCTCTTTCTAGTTTATGGTCTCCTATTTTCAACGAAGAAATAACGTCGTCGTCGGAAGCTCTGTTCGCGTTTCCGCTCTCGAGCATAAACGTCTGCGCCATCGTCTGCGCCCTTCGAAATGGCCACGGACTCGGTTTCCTGGCCACGTCTCCATTCACGCCTTCCTTATCGATCAACTCGTCCGCGCTGATTTCGAAATCAAAAAACTCTCTCAATCCGCTTTCGCTCGCGCTTCCTAACCCGTTCGTAATGCTCCCGATGACGCACCTCGGGTACCTCTCTCGCACCGTCTCTAAACACTCTCGCACCCCGGGAAATAACAACTTCCCGCCCGTGCTATTTCTTGTCGGAATCCAACTTAAATGGTACCCTCTCGCCGCCATACCAATCGCGTCGTGCTCGCACACGTCGCACAAAGTCGTCATCGCTTTCACCGCCGCCGCTATTCGGATCGAAGCGTACGATAACGCCTGCGTTTGCGAGAAATGAACAACCATCATCAGAGAGAGAATGAAAAGGTTAACAAAATAAAGAACAACAAATCAGAAAAGTAAAACGTACCACGTGTTCTTCTCCTCGCATCCGAAACATCTCCTCCCTTTCCTCTCGAATGCCTTTCATCAACTCGTTCATCACTCGCGTCTCAGGAAAGTTCTGAACTCGAGTTTGAAGCCATTTGATGTAACTCTCGTTCGCCGCGGTGACTACTGGCAGAGTTGGCCACACGGTATCGTCCAAATCGAACGTCAAAACGTGGAGTTCACGTGTATCATCGACAGAAGCAGAAGAGGAGGAAGACGACGCAGACGAAGTTCGTCGTTTGGAATTCCATTTTCTTCTTCTGTTTCTGTCGACGATACGCGACGTAAACGAGAACCAGCAAAGAAGCTCACGCTTTTGAGGCTGCTCTTTATGTCGACGACCACCCGAAAAATGATGCAGAGGACGATACAAACAACTCGTCGGCATCATCGTCGTCGTCCTCATCTTGTGCGTCACAAAATGGCGATGACTTTTCCTCTCAACAACTGTTTTGCCACGGGGAGGAGGATCATCGACGACGAGAGCTCCTTTTCGAGAAACAGACGAAAACGAGGACCTAAAAGTGGAAGACGACGACTTTTGCAGCGTTTTGATGATGATGATTTTGATGATGCGTTTCGGATCTCGAGTAAAAGCAGATGGAGAAACGTGATTGGAATTGGAAAGAGAGCGGCGAAGACTTTAACGGTTTCCTCGTCTTCTTCTTCTTCTTCTTCTTGGAAGCAAAACGAGGACGACGAAAGTAGTACTACGAGAACGAGAACAACGACAGAAACAACAACAACAACAGATGTGCTGAAACGGCTGGACGAACCGGTCGTGTTAGACTGGAAAGCTTTAGTGAGATGTTTTGTCAAAGCAAGTGTGCTCAGCGCTCTTCTCCTGCGAGTGTGGACGATATTGACGAGAGGAGGAACGGATGCCGCTTTGACGGCGGCAAAGAGCCAGCGATGGTTTCTGCTCCAGAAATGGTTCTTTGCTTCGAATCAGCAATCGCTTGGTTTCGGTGCTGTTGTTGGTGTCGTCTCGTTCGCGCTCGCGTTCGCCGCGGTTTTAGTGATCTTGGAGAAGGAAAGGGCGGAGCGATATCGATTGGTGTCCGCGATGGAGGCTCGAGATATAAACTCGAGGTTCGCGGACGTGGACGGGGTGAGCGTGCACCATAAATATTTTACTTCTTCTTCTTCAAAAGAAAAGGCCGAGGAGGACGAGGACGATGATGAGTCCTCCGGGGTGTTGTTTTCTATGGCGCACGGGTTCGGAGCGAACACGTACTCGTACGAGATGGCGTTCGTGGATAAGCTTTTAGAGATGGAAAATGCGAATGATAAGAATAATAGTGTTGGGATAGTATGTCACGATAGCGTTGGATTTGGATTAACGGAGCGACCGAGAACGGATTTGATAAAGTATACGAAAGTGTTCAACGCCAAATGTTTGAAGGCGATGGCGAGGAAATACGCGGGTAAGGGGAAGAAAAAGAAGAAAGTTGTGTACGTCGGTCACTCGTTAGGGACGATCGCGGCGACGTTAACGACGACGTTGGAGGGTGATGGTGATAATGATACCACGAAGCCGGCGGCGATTGTTTTAATCGCGCCGGCGTTTTTAGTCAAGAAAGAAAAGGAACAAAAGAAGAACGCGACGACGCTCGACGGAGAAAATGAAGAAGTAGCAAAGAAAAAACCGATACCGAAAAAGAAAATCGTCACTCCGGACGACGAGTTTTACGACGAGGAGTTGTTTAATCGCGTGGTCTTATCTTCCTTGAAAGCTCTTTTGGGATGGATTAAGTCTTCCTTATTCAACCTTTTGGCGAAACCTCTCTTATACGTGCTCTTGCGAACGATCGTTCGCTCGAAACAGTTTTGGCGAAACGGTTTATCCAACGTCGTGGCGAAATCGAAAGCATCTTTGGTGGATGAGTCTTGGATCGATGGCTATCGGCGCCCGCGGATGGTGCAAAATTGGGACCTCGGAATGATTAATTTCGTCTCCGCCAGTCTCAACGATTTAGGCGCCGACCTCAAAGCCATCTTTCGAAGGCACATGCGCATTTACGCGGACAAACCGAACGAATACGACGTATCCATGAACCCAATGGACGCTTTGAAGAAGAGCGCGTGGGAAAAAAACATCCCAATCTTAATCGTTCACGGCAACGAAGATAAAGTCGTCCCGATCTCCAACTCGGTAAACATTTACAATCGATTGATAACCGCTCCAAAGGTCGAGAAGAACAACGAGATGGAAATCCCATCTCAGGCTTCTTCTTCTTCTTCTTCTTCTTCTTCTTCGAAGTTGCAACAATCTCCTCCTCCTTTGACGAAATTCGTCGTCATGGAAAACACCGGTCACTGCCCGCACGAAGAAGATCCGGAAACGCTCGCGAGTGTCGTGCGTGACTTTTTGAGAGAAGCGAGCGTGATGTAATAAAATACTCCTCTGTATATTCGCGCGTATGCGAGAGAGAGAAGAATATTGGCATTTTCAATCCACACGTCGCTCAAGAGATACACATCTTTTGATTTGATAGGGATGATGGAAACTTCGTTTCTCAAACGTCTCGATATACTCCACGCGTTCTGTTTTTCTCGATTAAAGTTTGTCTGACATTTATCTCTTCTCTGAAAATATCTTCACCACAATTCATAAATATCTCACACTATTCCCCTAACACTACATTGCGCTCTACTAAACCACTCTTCTGCGGTTGTTGTTTGAAGCGCTTCTGATTCATACTTACTTCGAGTGATAACAGAGTCGTTGTTTTCTGCTGAAACCGAGCGAGATGCCTCCTCGCGCGCAGCAGCAGCGTCAAAGATCCGGACGAAAGAAACCTCGAGGTCGTTGGGGAAAAGATCCGGATTACGAGGACGGTCGCGAGTACACCAATGAATCGGACGCGGAGGAGGAAGAGGAAGGAAAAGACAACGCTCAAGAATTCCCCACACGCACGATGAAAGAAAAGCTCGTCTTCTTAAACGTCGATTTGAACGACCTGGAACGAGTCAATAAAGGCAGATCTGGAGGTTTGCACGAGGAGTTTAAAATCATCAAGAAAAGGTACTACCGAGAAGCGTTATTGAAACATCCGGATAAAGGCGGGAAAGAGCGAGATTTTTTGGAACTCGATTTCGTCTGGCAAAGCTTACGGGTGATGTACGAAAGGAATACGATAAGTTCGTACTGGGAGGAGGCGCAGAAGAAAGGAGCGGAGAAGAAGAAAGGGAGGGAGTACACGCGGACGAGGCAAGCGAAGAAACCGCAGGCGGCGACGAAGAAGAGGAAGAAGAAAGGAGGGAAAGAGGAGGAGGAGGAAGAGGAGTTTAAGGCGTACCACAAAGCGTATCGGTCGTATAAGTTTTACGAGGAAGCGGCGGAGTATGACGATCCGGAGTATCGAGTGGAGTTGGCGCGGTCGGCGCGGTCGAGTTGCGTGGCGAAAACGGGAGGGATCGCGTGCGAGCACGCGCACGAAAATATTGAGAAAGACGAGATTCGGTGCGGGCATCGTAATCCTACGAGTGGTTCGTTCGGGAATTGGTCGCATCTGCGATGTTGGCGCGTTCCTAAACGCGTGTGGCTCGGACTTCCCGACGCGCACCTCGGACCGTTGGAGAAGGAAAAGAAGACGACCAAGAAAGAGAAGAAACCACCGCAAGGAGACGAAGAAGAGAAGAAGGAGACAAAAACAACCGCGAAAAGAAGAGGACGCAGCAGTAAAACAACAGGGACAACGACCACGGCGAAAGGAAAAGGGACGCAACCGTCGATGGATCGACGCGTCGCTCTCGTCGAAGAAGAAGGCGACTTCACTTTGACCGAGGAACAGTTTGCGGAGTACAACGACGCGATTTCGAAGATGAACGAAGATCTGTTGGAAGGCTTCATTCAGCTCAAAGACGACGACCAACGCGCGTTCGTTTTACACTGCGCGAATAGAAAGAATTGGGCAGTCCCGAGAGGCGTAAAGTCTGGCGAAGGTTTCGATTTGGCGCTCTTACCGTTTGAAGGCAAAAAGACAGGCGCGTGGGGGACGACGCATAAAAGTGAAGTCGCAGTCGTACCGGGCGCTTTAGAGGCGAAGAAACGATTGGCACTGCAAACAAAACGACAAGACGAGGAAATGAAAGAACATCCCAAAGGCTATCCTAAGGATGGTAGAAAAGCGCACTTTAGCGCCAAAGCAATCGTGCCGGGCGCGAAAGATGCGAAGAAACAAATCGCAATCTCGGCGGCAGCGGTGAGAAAAGAAGCCTTGCTGAGGGCGAAACAGGAAATAGCAGAGAAGGTGAAGCAAGAGGAGGAGAACCAAGCCAATTGGGACTTGCTCAACGCTCACTTGGAAGCTAGGAAAGGTAAGGGCGAGAAACGCAAAGCGCCTTCGCCGGCGCCCGCCGCGGTGAACAAGAAAAAGAAGCCTGTCGGCAAGAAGAAGAAACAGAACCAAATCGTGGCCATCTCGGAATCAGAGCACGACGATGACGAGAGAGAAGGAGGCGGCAACAACGAGGACTTAGCGGTGGCGCATCGACAAACCCAACAACACTTAGTGCCTCTGAATCAAATGCGACCTTTGGTCACGGTTCCGGCAACCGCTCGCGCGCTCGCGGGTAAGACCTTTGTGATGACGGGCGTCTTCCCGGAACTCGGTGGCGGCGTTGGCTTAAGTGTTGGCAAAGATAAAGCAAGAGCGCTCATCGAAACCTTTGGCGGTGTCGTCCGCAGTGCCATTTCCGGTCAAACGACGCACTTACTCGTCGGGACCGAACCCGGCGCGAGTAAAGTCTCCCAAGCTCGAAGCAGAAACGTGACCCTGGTCAACGTTGGAGACTTGCAGAAATGCTTAAACTTAGGCGACGAAGCCGCGCGAGAGGAATTAGGGCAAGACAAAGTCATCATCGAAGCTTTCTCGGGTGGGTTTTACGGCAATTCCAAAGCGTACGAGATGTCCTCGGAGAAGCTGCAATATTTAGCCGGATTGAAAGACTTGGACGCGTTACCTCCCGCTCCGCCAAAGCGGAAACCACCAAAGTCGTTCGGAGCACGACTTTTAAGCTGGAAACGCAAATGAGATTGAGAAGAACGAGGAGGAAGAGAGACACAAAGAGAAACACGAAAAGAGCGCACAGCTCGCGCCTCTTTCGCGAAAGCGAATTCACCTATTATATACGTACTCTAATATCTTTTCTTGGAATGCACCAACACTATATCTAAAACACAAACGCTAAAGAAACCGACAAAAGAGCACAGCTACTTCTTAACTCTCTTTGCTCAAATCCACCTTATCTCTCACCCGGGGTGGTTTCTGTCTCACCAGTAAAACGATCCACGCCGCGAGTGCCAGGACGTGTAACGCAATCACGAAATGCAAGATTGGTTTCAACGCGTTCCCTAACTTTTCTTGGTTGTTTTGGACCAATAACGCGTCGATTAAAGAGTCCACGGTGTGTGAGGTGAATGGAATTTTGATGGTGTTCGGTAGGCCCATCGTTTTGCTGCTTTCCTGCGCCAGTGCTGATGCAAACGAAGAGAGAGAGTGTGTATCGTATTGTGAAGTCGAATACAAATCCCCTAATGAGGAGCAAAGAGTCTGTCTTAGTTAATTTAAGAAAAACGTCAATTCGTTTTTTTCTCTCTGTCTGAGAAAAAAATACACGAAAAAGATATCTATACTATACGCGACGCTCTTTGGACGACGACGGCTGAATCATCATGACGCGGGAGGTGAGCATCGATGATGCGGGTGGTGTTCAAACTCCAAAGGATATTTTTAAAACCGCCGCGGTATTCGTTTTAAGGAGAGAGAAGCGTTTGATGTCACCGAGAGAAATCACCCAATTTGCACTCGTCAACAAGGTGTTGAGTTTCCTGGGAGAGACTAAAAACAAAACACCGACACAGAGCATGGAGAACGCTCTGAACGCGGACGCAAACCAGACAAACGAAAACGAGAGAGTGTTCGTGCGCGTGATCGTGGACGAGGATCATTCGTTTTTCGGGTTAAGAGAGTGGCACAACGATCCGACGTTGAAATATTTGTTGTTGCAAAAGGAAGAGAAGAAGAAAAGAAAAGCGGACGACAAATACGTTCCTCCTGTGAAGAAGATTCCGGTAAAGAAGAACCCCGCGGTGATAGCGGCGCCTTTAAAGACGGAGGAGGATGAGGAGGAAGAAGAAGTGGACAGGGAAAGCATCCCAAAGCATCCCATCGTCGTTCCGATTTGGCCCACCGATCCAATCTTGACGAAAGAGAGATCCGAAGTAGGAAAATTTAGAGTAGGAGGGTGGGGGAAAAGAAGAGGAAGAGGGAAACAGAAGCAACCGACCAAAGAGGATTACAAAACGAGCGCGGAAGAACTATCGGAGGTAATAAGGAGAGTCAAAGAACGCTTGGAGAATATCGACAATCGATTACACCGGTTGGAAACGCTCGTGTCTACAAACATGGCGTCTTTCGGTCAATCGCTCGATAAAATCGGTGAACTCGTTGAGCCATTTTTGGGAGCGGGAGAAAGAGAGCGAAAGAGAGCCGGAGAAGAGGAAGAGGAAGAGGAAGAGGAAGAGGAAGAAGAAGAAGAAGAAGAAGAAGACGCGGACGTGAACGACTTGCGCAACTCGCCTCGTTTTCGACCGATGGTGAGAAAGAGTGAAGAGTAAAAAGAGCAGAGAAACACGCACAAACAAACAGAGCAATTCGTGTACAACGAACGGTAGAGTGTAACGTTATTTTAATAACAAATATATAATAAACAAATTTAATCAAAGTACTCGTGAATAAAATGAAGTCCAAATAACATGTGTTTACGATTCCATAGCTTGAGCTTTGTATGCATCGAGGCCGGCGTCCAATGCTTCCGCCGTGAGCGGTTGCTTCGGCGCAGCCTTCGCCTTTGGCTTTCTCGGCTTCTTCGCCTTTTTCTTCGCCGCCGTCTGTTTCTTGGGTTGCTGAACGTCCATTCGTTGCGGACCGCCTCTGCCGCGACCACCGGTTCCGCGACCACCTCGACCACCGCCAGCGTTTCTACCACCCGTACTTCTCGCGCGACCACCCGTGTTACCCATGGGCGGGCCAACGCGACCGCCAATGCCACGTCCAACTGGCATGCGTTGAGGTGCTTTCGGGCCACCACGGCCGGATAACCGCGCTTGGATTGGTAACGGCGCCAATCCGACGTTCGAGGTGGCAATGATTTCCAATTGTAATTCGCGACCGTCGAGCTTCATGCCGGAATATTCGCGCATGGCGGCCAAAGCGTCCGCTCGGTTGAAGAAGATAACTTCACCGGAACCTTTGGACTTACCGTTCGGACCGTAGTTCAAGCTCGATTTCTTCAATCGAGCGACGGTGGAAAAGAGATCCTGTTATTTGATAAGGTTGTCAATTGAGAGTTTGACACAAACACACGCGCATATAAATGTTAATAATGATATGATTTATAACGTTGTTGCGGCGGCGATATATACACATATCTGATGTATGTTTCGATCGATTCATTATTGTTCATCTCAAAGCGGAAGACACATATGTTTGTTACACCATTGTGCACACATACAAATCCATATACCGTAACACCAAAATGCATTCATCAGCAACGAAACGAGGAATCAATAATAAATCCATGCAGACACGCGACTGCGCTACGAAAGGCGCCAGAGACGAAAAGATAAAAAGAGAACGAAAGAAAACGAAGTCGTAGAAAGAAAGAGAGAAGAGAGAGAAAATGAGAACGCGTTGAATTGAAATCACTCAACGCGCTGAATACTGCTGCTGCTCTCGCTTCTGAATACCCAAAACCCAAATAAAAATCATTCGTGTCCATGTGTTCCACCAGATAAACAGCAACGTGCACGACAACAAGAACATCAACAACAATGATAACACCAATTGCTTTACAGCAATAACACGGTCTGAGAAAGATTGTTTGCATGTCATTGTTTGTGTATATGTTTGTGTGTGAGTTTGCGTTACTCTTCGGAAGAATGTATTCCTGCAAATCTCTATTTTTTTGGTCGGCGGCGCTTTCGCAGGATTTTTTCTCAAAAAGAGAGAGCAGTCACCGAGAGCGCGTACTACTAATACACAACCCAAGAAGACAGAGAGAGAGTTTACTTTGCCACACGACCCGCGTTTCTTTTTAATCCCACGATTTACTTTCGTTGCATGTGCGATGACATTCAAACGAGCACGAGTGTATACACAAACTGAGAGAGAAGAGAATGCGAAGAAGAGCAAGTTTTTCCAAACGCTCTTTCTCGTTCGTCTTCTTCTCGTTTCGCGATATTCATTCGTTCGGCTTTTCTTTTCAATTCCCAAAAAAACGCGGCGGTTTTCCTTTGTCGCTGGTTTCGCAGTTCACTCTCAATCTCAATCTATACCGAACAGACTGGACGCTCTTGGTTTCTCTCTCTCTCTCCGTTACGCGAAACCATTCGAACGGGTTTCGTCGATATAATCTAATCCTCCAGCGCGGCGAGTAAAAAAATATAGAGAGTTTGGCGCCTCCTACAAAAAATACGAGGCTTTTTGCACAGCTCGCGAAGCAGCGTTCGTATTCATTCTTCCTTTTGAAACTCGAAATCTTTCGAGTGGGAATCGTTTCGCGGTTGAAAAGCGCTTTAATTCTGGAAATTGCACCCCTTTCCTCCTCCAATTCATCCAATTATGACAACAACACAACATACCTTGATATCCTTCTCCGTGACGTTAAAGTCCAAGTTCGAGACGATCAACTTCGTCGGCGCTTCGTTCGTTTTCGCGTTCGGAGAAACAATATTATTTATTCTCGATCGTGCTCCACCGGTATTCCTCACGACTTGATCGATCGCCATGCCGACCGCTCGCCCTCCGATCGGTTTCCCTCTCCCGCCGGTGTTTTTGCGAATCATCTTCGTCCCGCTTTTTACGGAGACTTTCACCGAGGAGACTTTCTTTTTCGGTTGGACTTTTTTCTTTAACGTGGTGACTTTTTTCTTCGCTTTACTCGAAGCGGAAGCGGTGGTGGGTTTCTTCGTCGCTTTTGGGGCGGCTTTGATGAGCGCGTCGAGGGATTGATCCACGTCCATGATGTGTTAAATCCAATTCTTTTCGGTGAGGTGTCGAGAGACGAAATTTTGAAGAAAATTTTCAACAAATTTGGTGAAATGGTACACTACTCTTTAAATATGTAAGCGATATAATATCATCAATCGATCGTCGACCGACGAACAGAGGAGCAGACGACCGAAGGTTTCGATACATGCAATAAATACGTATTGGCGGTCGTTATTTTCTTCTTCTGCTCTTTTTCTTACTCTCTTTCTTCTGCGTTGTCTTCTTTTTCTTCTTCTTCTTCTCGGCCCTCTCGCGTATTTTTTTCAGCCGCCGATTTTCCTCCTCTCGATGTACCTCCTCTTCCGATTCGTCGTCGACGCAAACGTTTCCAGAAGCAATAGACGAGGAGAAGGAAAAGCGCGACGGCGGCGGCGAAACCGGCTTTTTTGACGTTTTCTTCGTTGGCTTCGTAGAAGGATTCGACGTGTTCGACGAACGAAGGCGTTTTTTTTGTCGCGTTATTTTCTTGATGTTCTTCTTCTTCGTGGATGAGTGTGTTGTTGTTGTAGTCATTCTCGTCGTCGATTATGTCGGTCACGGTTACGTTTATAAACGCAGAATAG
>Ga0181598_1004187_pt1:0-2500 | contig 12055 bp, 10 predicted proteins | sample 041ome_4_FD_153295 | JGI IMG/M metagenome (GOLD analysis project Ga0181598, IMG submission 153295) | Coastal salt marsh microbial communities from the Groves Creek Marsh, Skidaway Island, Georgia - 041404US metaG (spades assembly) | ecosystem: Environmental > Aquatic > Marine > Intertidal...
GCTAGGAGAATAATAAAGGCATACTCGTAGAGCATTCGATTAGTTTAACAAAACCACGTCGCTGTTTGCGCGCTATCTGCATTTAAAATTTTTGACTAATTTCTTAAGCTGTAAAGTACGGTGTTCAACAATCGCGCGAGCTTGTCTATGTCTGCTTGGCAAATAATCTTCGGGCAATGCATTGTAAACTACAAACAGTTATATCTCGGCTTTGCTTGGTGCTAGGAGAATAATAAAGGCATACTCGTAGAGCATTCGATTAGTTTAACAAAACCAGGTCGCTGTTTGCGCGCTATCTGCATTTAAAATTTTTGACTAATTTCTTAAGCTGTAAAGTACGGTGTTCATCAATCGCGCGAGCTTGTCTATGTCTGCTTGGCTAGATAATCTTCGGGCAATGCATTGTAAACCACAAACGGTTATATCTCGGCTTTGCTTGGTGCTAGGAGAATATAATAAAGGCATATTCGCTGAGCATTCGATTAGTTTAACGTTGTCATACCTCCAACACCTAGAGTCACTATGTGGTAAGTTAACATCTCGCATTGCGTTGCTGAGGCTGCGGCCTGCTGGCTCAGGTTGGTGTGCCAGGGCAGATGTACTGCATACGGCAGCTTTGGCTCTGGTTTACTCAACCGCAGAGTATTGCGACACCAGTATGGTGTCGCATCAGCAATGCGGGCCTGGTGGACACAGTAATTAACAGCGCTCTCCGTGTGGTGACTGGATCCCTGCTACCAACCCGGATGGAAGATCTTCTTCGATTCTTCGCTGCGCTGATTCGCCCCTCTCCCCAGCACTCGTCCTGCTGGAATGGGTTTACCCAGACTTGCATAGACGAGGTTAAACCGCTTAAGGACTGATGTTGGGCGCTTCTGTTGCTGTATGCACAAGTTGGGTTTGGCTGATTCAGCGCAATGTGAGTGTGGTGTGGATGAACTAACCGCAAACCATATTATATCCAGATGTCCATTATACTGTCCGCCTAATGGCATCGAGGGTCTGCGTGATCTGGATGACGCCACATTGCAGTGGCTCTCGACTACCTGCCCCGACAATTAACTCAGACTGTTTGCGAAAGTGCTGGCCCTCCCTTAGAGTGGTAAAAGGCATAGACCCTCGGCCTTGGGGAGGGTTCATGTCATGGACATTCCTAGAAATTTTACATCTTTCGTCAAACGAATAATAATAATAATAATAGTTATAAATCGCCTTCGCTTGGTGCTACAGGTATAATAAAGACATCTCCGCCGAGCACTCGGTTAGCTTAACCAAACTTAGCCGCTGTTTGCGCGTAATCGGCCTTTATAATTTTCGATTAATTTGTTGAGCTGCAAAAACAGCTTTTATACTTGTATAATAATGATGGGAATATGAATGGGTTACTCCTTAGAAAAATAAGTAGATCGCACTTCCTAAACCCTGGCATTGCGCTGTATATTATAAGCTCATTCTTTATAATTCTCCTAAAACATCATCCGATCTGTAGAGTGGTCAATGTTGAAGTTTATAAGAGATTTTGCATAAAGAGTCGACCGCTTTTCCCACACGAAGAGGAAATTTCTACCCGACGTATACATCGACTACCAATTTGCAACACGATGTTGATATTGCATCCCAAAAAAACTAAAACTACACGATAAAAGTGAATTAACTCGCCCGTCTGTAAAGTGGTCACTTTCGAAGTTAAATGTAAAATGCTTTTCTTGCAAACTCAGTCGGTCTGTAGAATTGTCAATGTCAAGGTTTAAAGGAAAGAAATTTTTGAAAAAAAAAACAACAGTTGAACGCTTCTCCCACACGAGTAGGTAATTTCAATCGATGGGCACAACAACTAGCATTTCCGGGCACGATTTTGATATTGCATCGAAAAACCCAAAAACTACGCAACTTATAAAACCTCATCGCCCAACATGCGTTTTTAATTTTCATCATTTTTTTAAACTGTAAAGTACGATGAGGCAGCGTCGCCCATTGCATTGTACACTTTAAATCATTTCATCTCAGCTTTGCGTGGTTCGTCGTTGTTTGAGCACAGATTTTACACTAGGCACGGTACATCATTACCTCGTTCTTTATGATTTTCGTGAAACATCAGCCCGTCTGTAGAGTGGTAAATGCTGAAAGGCACACCGGCTACCAATTTGTATCACGTTGTTGATATTGCATTCCAATAAATCACTAAAACCACACGATCAAATGGATTAAATCCCCCCGTCTGGCGCAACTTATAAAACCTCATCGCCCAACATGCCTTTTTAATTTTAACCATTTTTTTAAATTGTAAAGTACGGTGAGGCAAGTGTCGCCCATTGCATTGTAAACTTTAAATCATTTCATCTCGGCTTTGCGTGGTTCGTCGTTTTTTGAGCACAGATTTTACACTTTGCACGGTACATCATTACCTCGTTCTTTATGATTTTCGTGAAACATCAGCCCGTCTGTAGAGTGGTAAATGCTGAAAGGCACACCGGCTACCAATTTGTATCACGGTGTTGAT
>Ga0181598_1004187_pt1:10000-12055 | contig 12055 bp, 10 predicted proteins | sample 041ome_4_FD_153295 | JGI IMG/M metagenome (GOLD analysis project Ga0181598, IMG submission 153295) | Coastal salt marsh microbial communities from the Groves Creek Marsh, Skidaway Island, Georgia - 041404US metaG (spades assembly) | ecosystem: Environmental > Aquatic > Marine >...
AAAGTTGATAGGGCAGACACTTGAATGATCCGTCATCGGTACGAGACCATACGATCAGCGGAATTATCCAGAGTCACCAAACGTAGCGGGCGTTAACCCGGTCGGTTTTGGTCTGATAAGTGCGCGCCTTCCGAAGTCGACGCTTAAATGCATGTATTAGCTCTAGAATTACCACAGTTATCCACTAGAATGTACGATCAAGTAAACCAAGACTGATTTAATGAGCCGTTTGCAGTTTCACTTTTTACCATTTGTACTTAGACCTGCATGGCTTAATCTTTGAGACGAGCATATCACTACTGGCAGGATCAACCAGGTATCTAAGCGACGACTTCCATATAGGATGAACATCGCGTGTTTTTAAAGTCATCTGCGAGGTGTTGCTAATACCCCGAAGAGACTATCGCCGGCACCAGCGAGCAGAAATAGGCAAAACGCGCAAGCTGCTATTTACCAATCACCCATCCGAGACAATCATCGAGTCCATGCTTTTCGGCAGTTTAACAGAGTTACTGCCCGTGTTCTACTGCGGAATCAAACTCGGCAGTGCTTTACAGTCCAGCACAAAACACCCATAAATTTCGCACTGTGTAGGCGACACACCGACCCCTCCGTTGGGCCGTAGGAAACTGCGTCGCCGACTGTCTAAGCCAAGAAGTCCTGACCAGAAAACATTCGGAGGACATAGACTGTGATCTTCGAGATGGTTCACGTGGCAATGAAATTAGCAAGCACAGAAGAGCTTCTTGTCCACAAGCCGAAGCCTAGGCTGCAATCAACACAGAAAATTCGTAATAATGCACGATGCCTTAGCCAAAAGCTACTTCAGCGAAAACACCGTGTTAAATTGTAAAAAAAGGCAATATAAACCCTATCCACACTCCTAAAATACGTTTGGCAATGCAAGAGAGCGATCGGGAATGAAAACTAGACCCAATGCCAACTTTCACATTTTGCCATATCGAGGAGACACCTCTCCCTATATAAGAAAAATTGCTGATATTGCTGGGCAGCGCTAATTACTTTGTTTGTTTTATTATAACTTCCGCGTTTTTGAGCGCTAATAACTCGCGATGCGTTCAAGCGTGGGCGATGTAAAATAAATTTTTAGAAAGAGCAAACATATATCTATACAACGGTACCTTGACATCGTATCAACAATAAGTAGTTGTCGCGCAAGCGGATTATGAATGAAGCATACTTTCCGCTCGCTCTAAGCTGTAAAGTACGGTGTTCATCATCCGCGCGAGCTTGTCTATGTCTGCTTGGCAAATAATCTTCGGGGAATGCATTGTAAACTACAAACAGTTATATCTCGGCTTTGCTTGGTGCTAGGAGAATAATAAAGGCATACTCTTAGAGCATTCGATTAGTTTAACAAAACCACGTCGCTGTTTGCGCGCTATCTGCATTTAAAATTTTTGACTAATTTCTTAAGCTGTAAAGTACGGTGTTCATCAGCCGCGCGAGCTTGTCTATGTCTGCTTGGCTAGATAATCTTCGGGGAATGCATTGTAAACTACAAACGGTTATATCTCGGCTTTGCTTGGTGCTAGGAGAATAATAAAGGCATACTCGTAGAGCATTCGATTAGTTTAACAAAACCACGTCGCTGTTTGCGCGCTATCTGCATTTAAAATTTTTGACTAATTTCTTAAGCTGTAAAGTACGGTGTTCATCAATCGCGCGAGCTTGTCTATGTCTGCTTGGCAAATAATCTTCGGGCAATGCATTGTAAACTACAAACGGTTATATCTCGGCTTTGCTTGGTGCTAGGAGAATAATAAAGGCATATTTGTTGAGCCTTCGGTTAGTTTAACAAGACCACGTCGCTGTTTGCGCGCTATCTGCATTTAAAATTTTTGACTAATTTCTTAAGCTGTAAAGTACGGTGTTCATCAATCGCGCGAGCTTGTCTATGTCTGCGTGGCTAGATAATCTTCGGGGAATGCATTGTAAACTACAAACGGTTATATCTCGGCTTTGCTTGGTGCTAGGAGAATAATAAAGGCATACTCGTAGAGCATTCGATTAGTTTAACAAAACCACGTCGGT
>Ga0181598_1004231_pt1 | contig 11978 bp, 16 predicted proteins | sample 041ome_4_FD_153295 | JGI IMG/M metagenome (GOLD analysis project Ga0181598, IMG submission 153295) | Coastal salt marsh microbial communities from the Groves Creek Marsh, Skidaway Island, Georgia - 041404US metaG (spades assembly) | ecosystem: Environmental > Aquatic > Marine > Intertidal zone >...
ATCACAGGGACATCGGACATGGGTGCAATTGCGTATTGCGCAAGGTTCGCCAAAATGCCAGCGCCCAAATAAAACCCCAAGAACTTCGCGCTTCCAAGCTCGTCCTCGATGTTGTCACCAAAAATGTAGAGAAACAGCATATTCCCAAGCAGATGCATGACGCCGCCATGTAGGAATATAGATGTCAACAAACCTGCCTGCCCATAACCCTGACTGATGAATTCAGGCACCATTGCCCAATTGGTCAGCAGAGCATTCATATACCACGCGTTATCGAGTTCTGCCCAATAGGTCAGAAATATCAGCACATTCAGAACGATAAGGGCGTATGTGACAAAAGGCGTGCGGTCAGAGGGATTGTGATCACGAAACGGGAACATATGTAAGATTTGGCTGTTTCAGTAACTTGCGTCAAGGATTTGAAACGTGGAAATTAATGTTTTGCGTTCCATGCAACACTTTCGCGTCATATTCGCTTTGAAACCCCTTTACACCGCATCAACTATCGCTATGTTCGCCCCACCCAACACGTGCCCGCGTGGTGGAATGGTAGACACAAGAGACTTAAAAGTCATAGTGATACTAATTTTATATCAACAAAATATGAAAATATTTACGTAAAATATGTTAAGTAGACAAATGGTAGACATATTTCCTTTACAAAAAGTACGTTTTATGGTATAACTATCCATATCAAACAAAGCTGTCTTCCCAACTAAGCGAAGCCTTTTGTTTAACCTCCATATCAAAACCGAAAGGATACGTACCATGCGTAGCAACACGCCTGTGTTCAAGTCTTACTTAAAACTAAGACACACAAACCCTGATGCTTATCATTGTGCAAACACCATAGAACAGATGATCGCTCTGCAACGTAAGCACGGTAATAGGTTCTACGAACTGCCCCAGCATCAAAGAGACACCCTATGAACATCTTCATGCTCTTACAAAGAGCCAGTGAGCGTCTGGAGAAAGGCTCACCTGATTTCAACGATAGTGCAGATACCATTCTCGCTATCCTGCGTAGCCAGGAAGTTGTGCCTTACAAACGGAGAAGTGTGAATGGTGAGCTTCACAAGATGGTAGCTGGCTCTATTGTCGAGGCTTACGATAGAGACACCACGATAGATGTAGGCTCTCGCCACTAAGGCACGTTCTCATATTACGGCTACAGTACAAAGATCGTGGAATACTTGGATAAAGCAGTAGCGAAAGACTTGCTTTTATCCCAAACCAGTAAAGCGAAGGGGAAGCTGAGCTTAGGCCCACTTCTGCTAGACTACCTCGACTATTACTCTGCTTAAACGGTTTACTTAGGTCTCCACAAAAGCATTGATAATACTCAGTTAAACCTACCAGCCTCTCCAGAGAACTGCTGATAAGGCTTAACATTCTACTCCCAACCATCAGTAGCAGCAGCGTGAAGCACGACTTGTGCAGCATTTGCGTAAGCGTGTGACATCACTGGCTGCTTACACATCCCAACAGAAAGAGAATAACATGGCAGATATACCAACAGGTTTAATGCGTCCTGAGCAGCGCAAGAATGATATGCTCACTATGCTACATAAGATGTTTGGCCCAGCGCCTAGCACTCCACGTACTATAGAAGAAGAACTCCAAGGCTTAGACTCTAAAGAGCTACAGCTTGTTTTAAGTACAGCAAATATGGTGAAGCTTGCGCATGGCTTTAAGAGTAACAACACACAGCCATACATAGAGTTGATCCGCTCTATGTACCCACGCTTAAATGCACGGATACAGCGTATCATAGCAGCGATACTAGATGACGCTGACCCACTCCCTGCTGTAACCGATAAGAGAGCCACTAAGCGTGATGACGCTATACAGGCGGTACTGAGCGAATATGACAGCCTTATCGCATCACAGGAGGCTCACACGGAGCCACAGCAGCTTGAGTTACCGCTTGATAGTCTAGACACTAATGAAGCACCCAGCGCCACTCCAGAAGCGTTTGTGGCCTCCATAGCACCTGCAGCTAAAGCGGTGGCTGAGGAGCTTGGAATTGATCCACGCATCGTCATCGCACAGGCAGCACTGGAGACAGGCTGGGGTACGAGGGTTAAACAGAATAACCTCTTCGGCATCAAGTCTCACGGAAAGCAAGACGGCCTAATGGTACAAACACACGAAGTTGTAGATGGAAAGCGTATAAAGGTGCGTGACAGCTTCAGGCAGTATGACAGCTATGATGACAGTATCGCAGACTATGGTAGCTTCCTACAGCAGAACAAACGCTATGAGCCAATGCTCCAAGCCGCTACACTACCGGAACAAGTAGAAGCGCTGGGCAAGTCTGGCTATGCGACTGACCCAGAATACGCTGATAAGGTTATGGCTATCGCTAAGTCAAAGCGGTTGGAGACACTGTGATGTTCCACGCCAAAGTCACACTTCCAGAAAGCCATCCAGACTACCCAAGCATTACGCAAAGCCAGTGTGGTAAATGGAGAGTCATACGCTGCCCAGATGATCTTCAGTGGATCGTACAGCACTACCGCTCACCAAAGTGGCGCAATAAGAGCTACCACAGAGAGTGGTGGCCTCTAGAGCAGAGGTATAACTTCACCACTTAAGCTACCGCATAGCCACTACCGTGGCGCTCAATATGGCCAAACTTCGGTGACAGCCAATGACCGCTTGTACATAGAATGTTGTCTGCACTGACCATATCCAACACCTTTTTGCGTGAAGCCAAAGCTGTCTCACCATCCACATCAAAAACCAAGGAAATGTTCGGATCTATCAACTGTAAGTTCTGGACATGAATAATGTCACCAAGGTGCATTAAGCTATCGTTACCATCATCTACCCTAAAGCCAGAATGACCTGGAGTGTGACCTGGTATCGCTACAGTATTCACGCCAGACATTATCTCGCTTCCTTGTGAGACAAGGTTTAGTCGATCTGAATAGGCAGATACAACAGCTTGAGCAAGTCCCGCCCAGTCTGAACCGTTAACTTCAACTGCATCAAATGACCCATTAATCCAGAAGTCATGTTCAGTATCTAACAAATGTAGTTGAGCATTACCGAATACCGCTGTGCCATCCAAGTTTAACACGCCAGCTATATGATCGGGGTGAAGGTGAGTTAAAAATATATCTGTTACTTGATCGGGAGAAACACCTGCCTCGTTTAACGCTTCTTGGGTGAAGCCGCATGTAGGGCCGAATAGTTCTCTGCAACCTGCATCTACCAACAGATTACGATCACCTTTCTGAATCAAGTATGCGTTCACGTTAGCGTAAGAGAGCGTATTGTCAGCATTGCTGCTTATCGTTGCTGCATCTTCGTCTTTTAGGTTAATAAGTACTTCTGCTGGTAATACGAGTTCGCCATCTAATAACGAACTTACTTTAATACTTCCTACATTCATTGATGAAACACGTGACATACTTACCTCCCAAACGTATGTGAATTCTTAGATATTAGCCTAATTGCTAAATGGAACTTAGTACAGAAACTGTATCTGCCCAAAGAGACTCTCTAACGTGGTCCACAGTAGGCTTAGCTAAGTTTGTGATACTGGGTAGCCTGGTGCTAGAATGCACTGTTGAGCGAAGTTTCTGATTAGTCTGAAATTGGTTTTATCGATATAGGCCGTTGGTGTATCACTATTCTTTGACAATTACGCTCTAATGCCAATCGAAATTAATCGTCGTGTTGGTCAATACTGATGCACGCTTCCTGAGCCTTTTATATCTGTCCAACAAATGTGGAAACTCAGGTTCATGTGTCTCACAAAAAATATAGTCACAACGATTGACTTCATTACTCCAGAGTAGCGCTTCCAATAATTCAACTTCCGCACCTTCAATATCAATTTTCAATATTCCAATACGTCCATTTATTTGTTTTAGCCATTTAACAAAATCTATTTTTTGGATGTCGACAGAGTCGGAGCCTTTTTTTACGATGCGTGAATCTTCGCAGATCGATGACACTGAAGACAATAATCGATTTTCATGACGTTTAGGATGGCGGAACAATTTTACCGTACCATCTTGATCCCCAGCTGCTGCTGGAAATAAAACCACATTTGAGATGTGTTCGGTTCTCTTTTTTAGTTCTGAAAATGCCCAAGGATCGGGCTCAAAAGCATATACGGTAGATGCAAAATTAGATAGTCTGCAAGTAAATTCACCAACATTGGCACCAAGGTCCACTGCTGCTAGCCCAAGATCACGGCAGCGTTCAGCTGCTACTTGAAAGTCTTTATCAACATCAGCCCATTTGGTCCTACGGAACTGGCGCTGATAGTGAAGACCCTTTTGCCCCGGTAAATATCTGAATAGAGAGTATTTTAGTATTCGAAGCGAAGTTAATTTTTTAGTTTGCATCTTTATCTCTTGTTGAGCCATTTAAGTCTGCTTTGTACAATTGTCTTTATAGAAACAACGCACGTGCTACGTATGCAGCAGCGGGCAAATGTTTGAATCCTTCTGAAAGCAAACGATAGGACAACCAAACAAATACCTACGCCATGTCAGACATTAAATGATTAGAACGAAAATATCACTATTACTTTAAAAAAATAGCTGAGAGATCGCTGTAATTAGCAGAAGGTACGTGAGGGCCTGAACCATAATGGAGATTCTCTAGGTGGCTCTGAAATTCGTTTCTATCTAACCTCATATTTCAAAGTCACCTATCGTGACTCTTTTTGGCCATAGCGCACCTTCTACTTTTTGCGCAGACAAGTTTTTAGAGCTGCCGCAAAGTAGTATAGCTGCTTTAGTTCTACGCATCAAACTTCCTCTCTCGTTCCACACATATACAGCAGCCTAAAGTCAGCCACTCCTTTTGTATCACAATGAGAGCATTTAGCCTTTCTGGCAACCTCGTAGATAGTAACAGCAGGGTTTAACTTACTGATCAACTCTTTGACAGACACGAGTTTGCGATGCCTACAGTGGCACTCAAGAGATATGTGGTTGTTGCTTATGGTCTGCAGTTGGGTCATGTTTGCTTAGTGAGAATTTATGTCATCATAAGTGTGTCGTTAGCTGTTGTGGCGATAATACTATCCGCAGTTCTCTATGTACCTCCATATCTGCAAGAACAACAAAGACTCCGTGACGGCTCAATGGGATGCGCTAAGTATCGGCGAATGTACAGGGAAGCTGTTAAAACTTATCAAGAGAACCCCAATGGTAAAAAGCACGTAAGAGAATTTATTGCGGCTGAGGGTTTAATGAGCAAGCACCGTTGCACTTCTATTGGCGAGCAAAACATTTAGCTAAATAAGCTGACTAACATCTCACTATCATTTGCCTTTCAGTGCCTTTCAGTGTTGCAGCATTTTGTTACGCTAGTCCTTATCAATACTAGATATGCTACCGCCAGAAATGTAGTGTGTTCCCAACGCAACATAATAGATCAATAAGACTCTGTAAGCTTCTCATTTTGCTGATAAATAATATCTTAAAGAAAAAGATAAAACTGAGGCAGAATCGTGAGTATCCATAGAGTAGACCGTTACGACGGGTCTAAGTACGTTGTGTATGATGAGAGCGGAAACATCGTTATCATATCAAAGAATAAGCTGGTATGCGTGGCAGAAATGAATAGGCGCTTGCTTAATCAGTGAGTGATCTAGTGGAGTAAAGCTAGTCGTTATCTATCTTGCCTAACCCAACAAGCTCTCCACCCTGAGAACCCCATCTGTGTAAGGCGGTATATTAGTATATCCCATAGGGGTGGCCATCCACCTGCCCACACCCCTTCTGATAAAAAAGAAGGTGCAGCCAGGGTAGGAGAGAGGCCACACCTTCTAGTCAGATATGGGAGTCGTGATAGATAACGACTGAGCCAAACCAGATGTGTACCTTAGGAGGGCTGGCTGGGCTGTAATCCCAATATGAGACACATTAAGTTTCGTGAGAATACCTACCCCAACGTAAACTTTGCACTTCAACGAAATTGCACATTTGTTAAGCGAATTTTTAGACAACTGACTAAACTTTAATAGCAGGTTCGATCACTTTCAGGCATTTGAACCACTAGATGCAAGACTTAGACATTATACTTGAGGGTGTTATTGATTGCCTTCTTCACGAGGGCATTACAAACCAAGCTATGCAGCTTCTCATTTAAGCGATCTACGCTTTCAAGCTGGCGAAGCTCGTCTTGCGTTAAACTATATGGGTCACACTCTAACTTCGCACGAAGTGCTTTATCATCCCAGATAGACATTATGGTATCACGCTCTTGATCAGTCATATCAATAAGAACGACAGCTTGTTAGCTATGTTTAGCTTTCCTAAGCGTGAGACAGATAAAAAGTTCTACTAGATCAGGCTTCAGGCGGACTATACTCTATAGTACCAATAGAGTTGCATTTCTGCATTTAGGTACTATACTCCCACTTAGTTTAAGACTTAAAAGGGAATATGGTAATGATCATAGGTATCGCCAGAACATCCACACTAGAGCAAGTCGCAGGGTTAGAAGCTCAAGTCAAAGAATTAAAGAGCTACGGCTGTGAGAAGATATACCAAGAGCAAGTGTCCTCTGTCGCAGAACGTGAGCAACTCAACTTAGCTCTCTCTAGTCTAAGGAGCGGAGACAAGCTCGTTGTGACTAAGCTAGATAGGCTGGCGAGATCGGTTAAGCATCTGGGTGAGATCGTTGAGACCATCAATAACGCTGAGGCTTCTCTCGTGATCCTTGATATGGGTGGATCAGCTATCGACACGTCTAACCCAACTGGAAAGCTTATACTGAATGTGATGTCTTCTGTTGCACAGTTTGAGCGTGAGATGATGCTGGAAAGGCAGAGGGAGGGTATCGCCAAAGCAAAAGCAGAGGGTAAGTATAAAGGTCGTAAGCCTACTGCGAGAGCTAAAACAGAGATGGTGTTACTTGCTAAGAAACAAGGTCTGTCACCAACACAGATTATGCGTGACCTTGGTATCAGTAAGACAAGCTATTACCGTATCTTAGAAGCAGCAGGAGATTGATATGCGTACTCTTATCAAACTAGCGACATATGCAGCCATCGCTGCTGTGCTTTACGGCGTGATCCACTACGGTATTCTGGCTTTTGTTAAGTGAAAGTCATTGCAGTCAAATCCGTTCTACTGCGTGATGCGGTAGACACAGAAATAACACTAGACTGTTTCATGTAACAAAAGTTACCCTCGTGGGGTAAAGCAAGAATGGAGATACATTATGGCTACATATCGTTGCAGCGCGTGTAACATGGGCGTTGATGCCAGTTGTTCAGATTGCAAAGAACCACTGATAAATGACACCCTTACCTTGGACGATGGTACAACAGTGCAGATATCGAAATGTCAAAAGTGTGAAGGTAAAATCAAGTCACCAATGTGCTGTGGTCAAGACATGACATGCACTGTCTAAAATGAATATCGAAGCATTTCGTGAGGCACTTCTCCAAGATGGCTTCACTGTCGTTGAACGTGCAGTAGCGCCCAACAGTTCGCTTGAGGAACATGATCACGATTGGGAAGTTAAAGCCATGATCACGGCTGGATCGTTTTATGTCCACACAAAAACTGAGCAGAAAACCTACAGGGAAGGTGAGGTTTTCACTCTTACTGCAAATGAAGCCCACATAGAGGGTGCAGGTGAGTACGGCGCATCACTTTTGATAGGACGCAAGTAACGTGGGTGTGGGTCAAGCGGCAGTCTTGGTGGTCTGTTCGTAGTGTAGGGCGATGTTTTTGTTACGAGTAACGATTACAATCTTACCCTTGTCGTCATACACAACGTACTTCCCACGGTGCTGCCCAGAAAGCTGCACAAGTGTCATTTTATTGCCTATGATGTAAAGGAACTTACCATGTTTATATGGTAATCACACGGCTCTGATACAAGGTTTGAAATGACGAATAACGCCAAACTCTGTAAGTCTTGCAAGAAGCAAGCAAAGACATTGCATCACGGATATTGTGAGAAGTGTTTAGCGATAATTGTTGTCAAAGACTGGCTGAAGACAGATGGTGTGAAGTAGCCGCAAATACAGAGTTGAGAAACAATTATGAGTTTATTACCTAAGCAAATGGTTATCGACTATTTCCATTCTGTGGATACCGAAGACCTTGGCTCCATACTCAAACTTCTGACACGAGATTGCGTGTTTACTGTTGAAACACATGGAGTGCGCCTAACAGGTGATGAAGAGATCAGTGCTATGCTTGAGCGGCTGTGGGGTCATCATCAGTGGGTTAAACATGATCAGTTTCACTTCGTTGAGGAAAAGTCAGGTAATGACATTGCAGTTCGCTTCAGGGTAACAAATAAACTGAGAGATGGTGGGTTAGTAAACAAATCAAACTGCAACTTCTTCACGATACAGGACGGTCTATTCACGGAGATACGTGTTTACATGGCTGGAGAGAATACACTTAACAAAGATGATGGCTGATAGAGATGTTGGAATGTGGTTAAGCGAGTTTGATTGAGATGGATACAGACTACAGCGTTCCCTTTAACAGACACGCCTGGACTGACAGCGAAGAGATGGTGCAACTCGTTGAGACCATATTCACTTCACTTCCAGCAAAGACGCAGCAAGAACTTATAGGACGCTCCAACAACAAAGGCAGTATGGGTGTTAAAGACATATTGCGCATCATTCTGGCTGACCTTTACAACACATACAAAAGAGACCCCAAGCTATGTACTGGATTTGCTCGTAAACACACTGACTGGACAGTCAAAGATAGGTATAACGGTCAAGGTATTACACGTAAGATCGTCGATGTAGTGGATGCACTGAAGAAGGCTCGTTACTTGAGGTATGAGCCGGGCAAGTCACGGAAAGTGGGTGATGACGTTAACAAGCGTTCCCGCATTCAGCCCACTAAAAACCTCAAAGATTTGTTTAAGCGGCTAGAAGTAACAAGCAGTAGCATTATCAATAACCATAAACGAGAGACCATCTTGTTGCGTGACAAAGATGCTGAAGACGAGAATACCGTAAGCATCCAATACGAAGATACTCCGACTACGATGCGAATGCGGAAAGTTGTTGAGAGCTACAATGAAATGATGCTCAAGCATCACGTAGACGTTGCCTCACTACGCAAGCCTATCTTTGAGAGAGAACATACAAACGAGAAAGGTGAGGTAACCAAGGAAGTCATCCCTATTGGACCTGACCATATGTTCACCTATCGTGTATTTAGCAGGGGCGATACCAAGTTCAGAAAGCACGGACGCTGGTATGGTGGCTTCTGGCAGCGACTACCAAAGAAGCGAGTAGACTTACGCAGGGACATCTACATCGACGGTGAACCTACTGACGAGATTGACTTCAGCGGACTACATCCAACCCTCCTAGCACTTGAACACGGGAAGTTACTGGAGGGCGACAAGTATGACTTAGGAAGACAGGTCCTAGAACGCATTCCTTATTCCCAGCAACGCAACATCGTTAAAGAGCTTGTGCTGATTGCTATCAATGCAAAGTCAAAGAAAGCAGCCTATGCAGCTTATAATGGGCAGAATAAAGATAAGACTCTAGCACACGCTGAACTGGATCAACTACTAGCAGCATTCATAGAGAAGTACCCCTTTCTGCAGGGTGAATTGTGTTCTGATAAAGGCATAGACTTAATGTACACAGACAGTCAGATCACCGAAGCTGTCATAAAAAGGTTTGTAGAAACTGATAAGCCGATACTACCTATTCACGACTCTTACATAGTGAAACAGTCAGATAGGAACTTTCTTAAGCTTATTATGAAGGATGCGTGTAACGAAGTGTTAGGACATACTCTACCATTTGACTCTGAATTTGATGAAGTACAGCAACACGTAATACACGCCACACACTATAAACACACAGACTACGATTACTATGAAAGTGTATTAAGCAAACATACAACTAAAGTATCTAAACTTTACTGGAAACGTTACGCACTATGGAAGGAAGAGTATTCTTAAGTAACTTCTCTGAGAGCCGCTCATTACGGGAACAAGTAGAGAAAGATGTAGCCTCGCTTGGTAACCCCGTCAGGCTATAACAGCTTTCCTAGAAACAAGCCTGGTCTATCTTGCTTTATTATATTGACTGTTTCACTCTGCAATCCGCATGATGTAAGCGATAAAACAACTATGAGCATCAAAGTTTTATTCATTATTTAGCCATTGTATAATGTTGACGATGCGATGTGATTGCTACCTTTTATACCTGTAGCTGACATTGTGTGGATGCTTCCGCACGAGGTTAATACACACGTTGCAACGATAGATATTAATAAGATGCTTCTCATTAGTTTCTCCTTGAACCACGTTGATATAGCAAAAGTCGTGCCAATAACTCTTTGTCAGAAACTATCGAAACTGATGTAGTGACCTTACTGAAGTACGGCTCAATATGGTTGGGTAGAACGGTGAGTTAGATGCCTGAAGAAGTAATTAAGTAGTTATAGTTTCGTATTTCTTTGATAGCCTCTTCAGATGTATTTGCCTCTAAGATTGCTAATAATGATGGGAACCTGTTAATTATTGCAATACTTCTGGGGTCTTCTTTGTTTGAATCTGCTATGCTGTCTAACACGTTATCGCCCACGGCTTCGTCGTAAGCATTACCCATCGCATAGTGGATGAATCTTAACTGTATATCTAAATACATTTCTTTAAGATGATTTTGCTTAACTAGTGATCCCTTGAAATAAGACCGTGTCGTGACTGAACCTTGTAGAGCATGACTGTGGTTAAGACCTCGCCCGATACTTTTGTCGTCGTATCCGTCCAATCCCATATGTTCAGCCCAAGTTTTGCGAAGAGCCTTGCTAGAGTGTTTAGTGATGCCTTTAACGAGAGAGTTGTATCGCACCCTAAACATTTCATGTGTCATACCGAACACAAGCTCACTATGTTTAATGTGTTTCGGTTGCGCTCTAATAATATCCTCAAGAATGCCGATAATTGGTATTACGTGCGGTCTTCGTTCTTTCTTTGAGCGTGATGGATAGGTGATCGTATTTCTGTCTAGATCAACCATCTCCCATTTGAGGTTGTATACATCTTGCTCTCTGCCCCCGATCAAAAGAAGATATAACACCGCTGCAAATATGTTTGGTACTGGCTTCTCGCCTAAGTAAACATTATCCCTAGTGTAAACTTCTTCAAAGTTTGTCGACATAGCATATTGGTTGAGTATTTCAACTATTTGATCAGGATATAAAAACTCTTCCTTTTCCGTCGCTGATGATTGGATTGAGAAGCCATATTTCTTACTAGCGGCAGTCACTGGGTTTTTACCTAGGTTGCTATTCTCCAACACTGCCTTAAGTGTGCGGAAACAAGAAGAAACATAGTTCACTGATAAGCCTTGACCCAGTAGCTTCACCCTTCTCTCAGCTATCCTCATTGGCGTTAGTTGCTCGACAGGCTCTGTGTACCAGTCTTTAAATGCATTATTTATCTGGTTTCGGTATGTCCGTTTTGTACTATCCGCCATCAAACGCAAAGCAAGATGTTGCTCTAAACACCAACGCAGGGTTTGCTCTCCTGAGTTCAAACTGACACGGTCATACTTGGGGTTAATACCACGTTTGGCGCTGGCCATAATGTCAAGTGCCTGAGCTTGTGCATCCTCCAGGCGTACGTGTTCTACAGACCCAAGAGTGATCCTAAAGGTTCCACCCCTTTTTATTCTACCTTCAACGACAAAAGATGCTTGTCCTTTCGCAGTTACCTTGATAGCTAAACCCTTAATGTCATTGTCCCTGATGTAATAAACGGAGCCAGTGACCTTTATTGACCGGAGTGTTAGCTGAGTGATCTTTGGCATAGTCTCTTGTTTCTAGATGATAGACACATGGTAGACATTTAATTGTGTGGATTAAAGCTTAGCTTCTCATAAAAGTCAATAAAAACAACATAGTGGTTATTCGCCCGCGTGGTGGAATGGTAGACACAAGAGACTTAAAATCTCTGGGCTTAGTAGGCCGTGCCGGTTCGAGTCCGGCCGCGGG
>Ga0181598_1004232_pt1 | contig 11978 bp, 9 predicted proteins | sample 041ome_4_FD_153295 | JGI IMG/M metagenome (GOLD analysis project Ga0181598, IMG submission 153295) | Coastal salt marsh microbial communities from the Groves Creek Marsh, Skidaway Island, Georgia - 041404US metaG (spades assembly) | ecosystem: Environmental > Aquatic > Marine > Intertidal zone >...
TTCTAGGAGGACTCAAACCCTAAACGTGTTCAAAAGAGATTTCTTCACGGGGAACGCGAAGCGCGACAGAGAAGAAAGAGCCGGAGAGAGAGAGAAAGAGAGAGAGGAATAAGAACGAGCCTTAAGGAGGAAGAAGAAGAGCGAGAGAGAGAGCCGCCAAAACCAAAAAGTCAATACTCATCGTCATGGCGAAAATAACCGGCATGAGAAAGCTCGCCGTCGCGTGCACTCTGACCATTTTCACGTGCTCCCAAGGCTTACTCATGGAAGCGTCGAAAGTCGACGGCAAATATCCGTACAACTCGGCGGTGGTTCCGTTACTCTCGGAACTGGTGAAATTAATCCTATCGGTGATGTTGCTGAGACGCGCGAAGCAGAGAGATCCGAACGGGACGATCATGACGACGGATATGAAGTCGATAATGTTGTTTCCTATACCGTCGATCATCTACGTGATGCATAACAACGTGCAGTTTTACACGATGGCGTACGTGGACGCGGCGACGTACCAGATTTTAGGCAATTTGAAAATCGTGACGACGGGAATTCTGTTTCGGTTTGCGTTGGGGAGGTTGATGACGCGGACGCAGTGGATCGCTTTGTTGTTGTTAACGGTTGGGGCGACGGTGAGTCAAATATCCGGATGCGGCGGCGAGACGCTGTCGGCGCCAATCGCGGGATACTTGTTGGGGATTTTGAGCGCGTGTTTGAGCGCTACGGCTGGGGTGTACACCGAGTTTTTGTTGAAGAAGAATAACGACAACTTGTATTGGCAGAACGTGCAATTATACGCGTTTGGGGTGGTGTTTAACGGTTTGAGATTAACCTGGGACGATTTCTTCGGCGAAAACAGCGGAGGGAACTGGTTGCTCGATTGCACCAACGGATTTACCTTCATCACGTGGTTAATCGTGATTAACTTTTCTTTTAGCGGTTTATTCGTCTCGTGGTTGCAGAAATTCGCGGATACGATCGTTAAAGTCTACGCGACCAGTTCTGCGATGTTGTTGACCGCACTGTTGAGCGTTTCCTTCTTCGGATTAGAGCCGAGCTTGCAACTCTTTTTGGGCATCACCATCGCGTGTTGCTCGTTAGTTTTATATTTCATGCCTCCGGACTTACCCAAAGAGAAAGGCGTTTTACCAGTCACGAGTGGCGGCACCGGCACCGGTAGCACTACGGGTAGCGGTAGCGGATACGGAGGCGGTGCCACGCCGCGAGGAGGATCAAACGGCGAGAAGCTGAACTGACGACGAGAGAAAACTCTCGACTCGACTCGACTCGAGAAGTAAGCGAGAGAGAGAACATTTCGCGTCTTTCGAAAACCTCTCGAAGTCGGAAATGACGAAATATTATCATCTATAGTCTGATATTTTCATTGTGCGTGTTGTATTAACGAGTATTTAGTGCCGTATTATATATATATTATATATATGTTACATCCATCGAAAGCTCGCGGAAAAAAGAGCAAAAGCAGATAAGAATCCTCACTTTTACCCCAAACAAAGCACTCACAAAACACATAAAAAAAAGAATGTTTTCCATCTCTGCCACCGCGAACACGGTCGTCTGCTCCGCCAACAAGGTGCGTTTTTAGTTCTTGCATCTCGTCGTCGTCGTCTCAATGAACTTTTTTTTTTAACGACGCTCTTCGCTCTGTTTTGCCCCAGAGCGCGCGCGCTTTTCTCGACCGAGAGCGATCTCGTGTTTAGGGAAGAGAATTTTCCCCGCGATGAAGTCACAGGTGGCAATTTTTGGATCAAATGTCTCTCTCGTTCCTCCGTTCTCGTCGAACGTATCCGTCCTTTTCCACGTCTCAAAATCATACCCGCCTTCTTGATGGCGCTGCATTCGTTGAATTCGCCGCGAAAGACACGCAGAGAGAGAGAGAAGTGCGAGATTCTGTTTCTTCTTTGCGCGGAGAAAATCGAGCGCGCAGGAGAGAGAAAGAAATATCCGATTGGATTGGATTGGATTGGATTGGGAAAATTTTTGGTCCCTTATCCCCTCTCTGGCTCATTTGGAAGACACCTCCTTCCTTCCTTCGAAGAAGAAGAAGAAGAAGAAAAAAAAACGAACGAAGCACTGACGATGTATGATTTCTTTTGATCCGATTATTATTATTACAGACCACGAAGAGATCCACGAAGGTTGTTTCCAAGAACAACACCGCGAAGAACGCGGCGTTATTGGCGGCGACCATCGCGACCATCTCCTCCTCCGGCGCGGCGTTGGCGGACGACATCGAAGACGTCTACGCCGCCGCGTACGCGCAAAACCGAAAATTTGGCGTCGAGTCGCCGCAAAGAAGAGCGGTCGACGTTGAGATCGCTAGAAAGAAGGCGGCGCCGAAGCCGAAGTTTGTGAGACCGGTCAGAGAGGAAGCGCCGAAGCCGGCGAAGAAGGAGTCCTCTGGCGGCTTCTCCTTGCCGTCCATCTCTTTGCCGTCCATCTCTTTGCCGTCTTTGCCGAGCCTCGGCGGCGACGCGCCGGCCCCGGCTGAAGAATAAGCAAGCTGTTTGCGATTATGCATAGAACATAAATTTGTGCCGTTGTAATTATGTGATGATTCGTAAATATTGATGGTACAATTTTACTTTCATTTCATTTATATAATTTGTTGATTTAACGTAGAGCGCTCTTACTTCTTCGCGGACGCCTTCTTTTTCTTCTTGTCCTTTTTTCCAGCGTCGTCATCGTCGTTCGATTTTTTTCGTTTCTTCTTCTTAGCGTCGCCGCTGATGCTGGTCGCCTTCTTTTTAGTTCCGTCGAGCGCTTTCGCGATGCGTTCTAGCGCTTGAATGGTTTTTTGACTCGGTTTAGGCGCTCTTTCTTTTTGCGATTCGATGGCGTTTTGAACCGCCGCTTTAGCTTTTTGCGAAAAGCAAAAACCTTCAGCGTGTCGTCCAATCGCTTCGAAAACGTTTGCACACATTTTTGCAATGTCCGCGCGCCTACTTTGGTTTTCAACCTCTGCTTTGATGGCGTTCGCCAGCGGTTTCTCACACATCGCGTTGACTTCTTCAGCGGAAGGAATCGACGGGTCTCTTTGCTTACACGAAAACACTTGAAAGAGCAGTTGTAAAGACTCTTGCCGCAAGAACTGCGCACGAGCACTATCGCCTAAATCACACAACGCGGAGAGTTCTTTAGAAGACGACGCCAGCACGTTGGGAGAGAGCTTGATCAGCTCGCCAAAAAATGGAGCGCGCAATCGACTGGTTTTCTTTTCAAACTTTTCCGTGATTGCCGTTTTGTAAATTTCAGCGGCAGCTTCTCCGTCGCCGTTACTCTCCATGACTTTGGCTATATACGCGCAGGCAACGGCGGCAGTCTTTGCAAAACCTTTTGCTGCGTCGCTATCGCGTCCAGCACCAGCGCTGTTATCGGCGATATCAATCAACTGCGTCAAGACTTCGTGAATGTTCTCTCCGGCGCCGGTAACCATCCCGGCGTGCTTGCACGCGTGCTTTGTCAAGACACTGTCGATTCTTTGCGCGAGTTCTAAGAACGATTTTTCCATCGGGTTACTCTTGAATCGTATTCGAGCGTTTCTAGAGGCGTTGAGCAACCGTGGGACGATGATTTCAGGAAGAAACTTTGAGCTCGGTTGCGACTTTGCAAAGAGTTCGAGAAGCGATAAAGCGCGAAACTTGAAATCCGCAGCGGCGACTTTCAAAGCTTTTTTGCGCGAAAGCTCCTGTCTCTTCGCTCTGAATGCCTCGGCGAGAAGTTTATCGGTCGCAAACATTTGTTCGTCCGTAAACTCGTCGGAGTCGGAATCGTCGGAATTGTCGTCTTCTTCTTGCATTTTCATCGCGGCTTTGCGAATGGCTTCAATCGCGCCTTCGTTCGCTTCCGTGTCCATACCGTCGTCCGAATCTTCCTCATCCTCGTCATCTGAATCATCGCTACTCGAAGAATCGTCGTCGTCGGAGTCGTCGTCGGAGTCATCTTCTTCTTCGAGCATATCTTCATCGTCGGAGTCATCCTCGTCCTCGTCGTCGTCTTCGTCGTCCTCGCCGCGCTTCCCTGCGCCCATGTTCTCCACGACGTTGAGAATATCTTCAATGCCTCGATCGGTGATTTTTCCAGAGACTCCCTTAAAAGTGCGCTCGGTGACGTCTCGCAATAACGCGGACGGTTGCGCGAGAAATGCAATCAATAAATCGTTGAGAACGTCCATCGGTTCCAAATCTTGCTCTTCCTCTTCTTCCTCCTTTTGTGCTTTCTTTCCTGACGCTTTTGTGGTTGTCTTTTTCTTCTTCGGCGGCTGTAGAAGTTCTTCGACGCATCGAGGAATGTCTTCGACTATTGACGTGAACTGTTTCGGATCAGACGCGTGCAAAACGATTAAAGTTCTAATCAGCGGAATAATCGACGCCGCGACGCCACTTTCGTCGTCTTTTAGTTTCTTTTCGCAAAGTTTCAACGCATTCGCAAGATTTTTGCGCGCATCTTTCGCTCGAGCGCTATTCGGAATAACATCCGTCACCGAAGCGTCGGCGTCGAATTTTAACACCGCACTGCACGCTTCTGAGAGCGCGTCGAACTTTTCTTCCTCTTCGTCCTCGTTTTCTTCGTCTCCTTCATCTGTGCGTTTCTTTCCGTTCTTAGTATTCGCACTTTGTTGTTTTTGCTGCTGTTGCGTGCGTCCGCGCGATCGAATGTTCGTCAATAACATAGCGAGTAAACGCGTCGAAAACGCCCTTCTGAGCGTATCCGGACACTCCTCGATGTTTTTACCAACGACCGATTTTGGCATTTGTTTCTTTGACGTGGAATAGAACGCGTGGAACAAGCAAAATCGCAAAAAGTCCGAGCGGTCGCTCGGCGATAAGGCTGACGTAATCGAACACGTTTGTTCGAGCGCCCACAAACGTTTGAAATCGCGACTGTTTTTCTTCTTCTTCTCATCGTCTTTATCGTCGTCAGCGTCAGCGTCTTCATTCTCATCTTGTGTGACTACGTCCGATTTTGTCAAGATAGTTTCTCTCAACTCTTCGCAATACGCCTTTGCTTCCTCTCTGGTCAAGCCAGCCATTACAGTAGAAATCCCACTCGATTTTGCCAACTTTTTCTCGAACCTTTGAACACCAACCTGCCTCAAAGCCCCAACAATCGCGACGCGTTTTTTTGCGCTTGTTTCTGGATGTTTCGCACACCTTGCGATGGCTTTTAAACAATCCGAGCTACAGGCGTGCAAATAATTCTCCGGCTTGGCGCAGTTCGAAACTAAACATTTAATAAAGTTTGGCGACGTGAACAACTTTGCGGTCTCCGACGCCGTCGCGTTTCGCAACAGTATAGAAAATATGCGAAAACCAAGGTACTTTCGCTGATGAGACGGCGCTTTGAACAACCCGTTCTCGCAACACGTCTCCCACAACGCTTCCAAGCGAGTCAAGTTGCTCCCCGCGGACATTTTCGTCTCGGCTTCTCCCGTTTTTGTGTTTCCTCCTTTTTTATCGTCTTCGCTACTTCTACACGCTTCGCACAAAATCTCCCAAATAGGATGTACTCTCGGGTGCGCGTGCGGACACTCCGCCAAAGCGTGACTCACTTTCTTCAAATTCTCGTACGCGAAAAACGCATCCTCTTTCGTAGAAGAGGAGGAAGAAAATTTAGGCACGACGCTCTGCGCTTCCTTACACCTCTCCGGCAAACACTCGTACAAACTATACACCAACCACACGGTTTCAATCGTCGTTTTCCCGCTCTGCTCTCCTACGTCTAACACGTCTCTACTCATCCAAGCCTGCGCTTGCGGACACTTCTCCATCGCCTCCCTCGCCAATCGAAACGGATCCTTCTCGTGCATCCCTTCTTCTTGCTTACTCAAACTCAGAGCGAGTTCAATCATTACTTTCGCCGCGCTTTCACTCAAGTACGCTTTCGTGTTGCTAATTCTACAAATCTCCGCGAACAATTTGGAGCTCAAATCGACGATTCGTTCTCGCTCTTCCTCCGGCGTCGTCCACTTTTTCTGCCTCTTGTTGCTCTGACTCAACATCTCCTTCTTCTTCTTCTTCTTCGCTTCTAAAGATACCTCCTTCTGCACCAACGCTCGCGCCAACGCCGCGTTCCCGAACAACTGCCCGATTAAAATGTCTCTCGCTTCCGAACCTTTCGTGCTCTTCGTGATCGGTTCCAATCCTTCCTTCAGGTATCGAAATCCATCCTCCACGGAAATCGCATCCAGATGCGTCAGCGCGGAAGTAAACGCCACCGCGAAGCCTTGCCTCGCGCCGGCTCTGCCCGACCCGAGACCTCGCGTCAAACGTTTCATGGAATACTCAACCACCGCGTCTGGTTTCGCGCGCAGTCCACTCGTACCGCTGATGTCATTATTAATACCATTCGTGCCTCCTCCGTTTTGTTCTTGTATCAGAGACAGTTCTTCCGACAGGGCGGCGGCGGTGGAACATCTCGTCTCCGCGTCGGTCGACGCCAAGTCCCAAAACGCTTGCAATATCGACGCCGGCACCGACGTCGTTTTAATCGGATCCGATCCTCCCATTCTCACCACCGTACTGCGCTTCTTTTCCTTTTCAAATCTTCTCTGTGCGCAAAAACGAATACTGTGCGCGCAGGAGCGCTTTCTTTTTTTCCCCGGGAAAGAGAGAGAGAAGAGAGAGTGTAGAAAAAAAATATTTTAAGTGTGGAGAGAGGACCTCTTTCGCGAGAGTGTTCGAGAGAGAGACGAGAGAAGATGAGAGAACCCCGGACGGACGAACGAACGAACGAGAGAGTCAGCCCCCTGCCTGTCGAAAAAAGAAAAACGATCATCATCCAAAATTACAAAATTCGGGGACGAAGAAAACGTGGATGGGTGCCTTTCATCGTTTGTTGGCCTTTTTTTTTTCTCAAGAAAGAAGCTTGCTTCGATTTTTGGGCACGTCACTATTGTAAAGAAACACGCGCGACTGAGATACACAAACGCGTTCGTTCGTTTGCGTTAAACAAAGAAATCCAAAATGCTTCGCGTCGCGCGCAAGTTCGCGAACAACACCTCCTCCTCTCTGGTGCGTGATTTTGTTTTTTTAGTCCGTCTCGAAAAACGCGTTTTTGATGTTGGGCCGATGGGATCGAAGGAAATTGGAAGAGAAAATTTCCAATCGACGGCGCCCAAGCGCGCTTGGTTTTGTGGTTCCTTTTTTTTCCCGTTTTTGGGAGGGTCGTTCGAACACGCAAAACCGGTCTCTCGTCGCGCGTTTCTGTTTTCGTCGTCGTCGTCGCGCGAAGGATGATGGCGCTGACTTTCTCGTCTTCTTTCTTCTTCTTCTTCTTCTTAAAAATACAGATCTCCAATCGGGCGGCGACGGCGTCGTCGTCGTCATCGATTCTCTCATCGCAACAGGTGCTTCCATCGATCGCGCAAGGACTCTCGGCGAAAATCCGCTCGTACTCGAAGGATGTCATTGGTATCGATTTAGGAACGACGAACTCGTGCGTGGCGGTCATGGACGGGAAGAACGCGAAAGTCATCGAAAACGCGGAAGGGTCGAGGACGACGCCGTCGATGGTGGCGTTCACGGAGAAAGGCGAACGGTTAATCGGGCAACCGGCAAAGAGACAGGCCGTGACGAACCCTTCGAACACGTTGTACGCGTGCAAACGTTTGATTGGTAGACGATTCGACGATCCGCACACGAAGAAGGAGCAAGAGCTCGTGCCGTATGAGATTGTGAAGGCGAGCAACGGCGACGCGTGGGTGAAAGCGGGCGGGAAAGAATACTCGCCGTCGCAAGTCGGCGCGTTCGTTTTGCAAAAGATGAAAGAAACCGCGGAATCGTACTTAGGAAGAGGGGTGTCGCAAGCCGTGGTCACGGTGCCTGCGTATTTTAACGACGCGCAGAGACAGGCGACTAAGGATGCGGGGAAGATTGCCGGTTTGGACGTTTTGAGAATTATCAACGAACCGACCGCGGCGGCGTTGAGTTATGGCGTGGATAAGAAGGAGGGTATCGTAGCGGTGTACGATTTAGGTGGCGGGACGTTTGATGTGTCCATTTTGGAAATCTCTGGAGGCGTTTTTGAAGTGAAAGCGACGAACGGGGATACATTTTTAGGCGGCGAAGATTTTGACACCGTGGTGATGAACGAATTACAAAACGTGTTTAAAAAAGAGTCTGGGATCGATCTCAAAGGCGACAAGTTAGCCGTGCAACGTTTGAGAGAAGCCGCAGAAAAAGCAAAGATTGAGTTGTCCAGCACGACTTCTACGGAGATCAACTTGCCGTTTATCACCGCGGACGCGACTGGACCGAAACACTTGGCGATGACTTTGACAAGAGCGAAATTGGAAGAGTTGGTCGGTTCTCTCTTGGAAAGAACGAAGACGCCGTGCACGAACGCGTTGAAAGACGCCGGCATCTCCCCGAGCGAGTTGAGCGAAGTCTTGTTAGTTGGTGGTATGACCAGAATGCCGAAAGTGCACTCCATTGTGAAAGATTTGTTCAAGAGAGACCCGAGTAAAGGTGTGAACCCAGACGAAGTCGTCGCCATGGGCGCGGCTATTCAAGGTGGCGTCTTGAGAGGCGACGTGAAAGATATTCTCTTGTTGGACGTGACTCCGCTTTCCTTAGGCATCGAAACCTTGGGTGGCGTCTTCACTCGATTGATCAACAGAAACACGACGATTCCGACCAAAAAGTCCCAAGTCTTTTCCACCGCCGCGGATTCCCAAACCCAAGTCGGCATCAAGGTCTTGCAAGGTGAAAGAGAAATGGCCGCGGATAACAAAATCTTAGGCAACTTTGACTTGATGGGTATCCCACCGGCCCCGCGCGGTGTGCCGCAAATCGAAGTCACGTTCGATATCGACGCGAACGGCATCGTCAACGTTTCGGCGAAGGACAAAGCCACGGGTAAAGAAAACTCGGTCGCCATCACCAGCTCCGGTGGTCTCTCCGATGCTCAAGTCGAACAAATGGTTCGCGACGCCGAATCCCACGCCGAAGACGATAAAAAACGAAAAGAAATGATTGACGCGAAGAACGAGGCGGACACTTTAATTTATTCCGCGGATAAAAACATCCAAGAACACGGCGCCAACTTGCCGCAAGAAATCAAAGACGAGATCCAAAACGCGCAAATGGCGTTGAGAACGGCCATGGAAGGCGACGACAGCGAAGCGTTGAAAGAAAAAATCGCTGACTTGCAAAAAGCCGTCATGAAAATCGGTGAAGCTTTGAGCAAAGGCGCGAATTCTGGAGGCGCCGCGGACTCCGGCGAAGGCACCACGACGGACGGTGAAGCCACGGAAGAAAAGAAAGAGGAAGCAAAATAATAACGCGTCGTCTTTTAATAATATAAACTAAGTCTACATCTATACATAAAGAAACAAAATCTAAATCTACATCTACATCACGACACGATCGAAGAGTGAATACGAATCGTAAACGCGAGTGCGCGCGCGCGGCAACTCCGCAGTTCGAATCCAACGCGCTTCACCGATACGCCCCGTTCACGGACGACAAATAACTTTCGCTCTTCAAAAACTGCTCGTACCCAACCTCCTCCTCCTCTTCTTCCTCTCCTCCTCTTCTCCCATCGCGTCTCCGTCTCATCATCACTCGCCGCCTCTCTCCTCTCAGCTCGCACCACTTCCACGCGAACGCGCACATCGAAAAGACGACGATGCAACTCATCAACTGCACGAGCGAACGCCCGAACCTTCCCGGTTGCATCATCGCTTGCGATTTCGGCAGCACCGTTCGATGGTGAATCTTCTGCCCAGAAGACGCCGCCGCCGCCGCTCCTCCTCCTCCTCCGCGCGAGTTCATTCTGCGCGTTCTCCTCTTCCTCGTTGCTTTTTTGTGTGTATTCGAACTTTGCGCGTGCCCCCGAGCCGTCGGGTGAGCAGGAGACAGAGAGAGAGAGAGTTCAGTTGCTCTTTTTTATGTCGCTCGCCGTGTTGTTGTTGGTTGTGCTTTTTTCCCGGGAACCACATAAGCAGCGAATAATGCTCCCACATTCATCTATCTCCTTCGCGAGAAGTTTTGCCTAAAGCTTTTACGTACGTGAGATTGGCCAAAAGCGAAAGCATAGGTGGCCGCTTTTTTTCCTTTTTTTTGCGGCCGCTTTGTATCTCTCTCTCTCTCCTCAGCAGCCTCCACATAAGAAAGCGCCTCTCTCTCTCTCTCTAACTCTCTTTATATTATTATTATCGTAAAATAATGGCATCCCCGGCGCAACTCGCCGCGCAAGCGTTGAGTTCTTTAGCGCGAGTGGGCGCGTTCGTCGGCGTCGGCGCGACCGCAGTCGCGAGCGCCATGTACGACGGTGCGTTTTTCCTTCTTTTTTCTCCTCTGCCACCAGAAAGAGAGGGTTGATGAGATTCCGGCGTCGTCGTGTCACCCCCGGGAAAAGGAAGATCAAAAATGAAAAGTTATTAAAGTATTATCGCGCGACTGACCTCACATATCTCTCTCTCTTTTTCTTTTCTTTTATACAACAGTCGACGGTGGAGAGCGCGCGGTGATGTTTGACCGTTTCCGAGGCGTTTTGAAAGACACGAGTTCGGAAGGCACGCATTTCATGATTCCCATAATTCAATCCCCAACCATCTACGACATTCGCACTCGGCCGAAGAGCTTGAGTTCGGTCACCGGGACGAAAGATTTGCAGCAAGTGAACTTAACTCTGAGAGTGTTGTGCCGACCGAACGTGGATCAGTTATCGACGATACACTTAAATTTAGGCCCGGATTACGACGATCGAGTGTTGCCGTCGATCGGGAACGAGGTGTTGAAAGCGACCGTGGCGCAATACAACGCGGACGAGTTGTTGACGAGAAGACAAGAAGTGACGGAACAAATCGCGAAGAGTTTGAGGAGACGCGCGGATGATTTTGGGATTTTGTTAGAGGACGTGGCGTTGACGCATTTAAGTTTTAGTCACGAGTATTCGCGAGCGATCGAGGCGAAACAGGTTGCGCAGCAAGACGCCGAGAGGGCTAAGTTTGAAGTTATGAGATCCGAGCAAGAAAGAGAAGCGGCAGTGATTAGAGCGGAAGGGGAATCTGAGTCCGCAAAGTTGATTTCGCAAGCCACGAAAAGCGCCGGGCCGGCGTTGATTGAGTTGAGACGGATCGAAGCCGCGAGAGAGGTGGCGAAGACGTTGAGCGGGAGCAAGAACATCGTGTACTTGCCCGGAGGTAACGGTAGCAACATGTTGATTGGCGTGAACCCGTAAAAAGAAACATCCGCGTGTATAAAAAAAACTAATCACACTTAGAATCTTTTAAATTTAGATAATAACAACTTTTTCATCACCATCGCCACTACTACTGCTATCACTACTGCTGCTACTGCTGCCGCTACTATCTTCTTCTTGTTGCTCAGTCATTCTGCGCAAGAACATCGCCTTCGTCAGAGCTTCGTACGCTGCAACATTTATCGGAAGGAGCGTCTCGTCGGCTCCCGCTTCGCTCCTCATCGCCCTAGCCTCGTGCGACGCAATCGGCACGTCAACTTCCCCGTTGGCCACGTACAACTTAGCTCGAGCCACGTCTTCCCTATCCATGTGTTCGCATCCAACAAATTCTTTCTTCTTTGTTCCATCTTTCGATTCTCTCCCGCTGAATCCAAACAATCGACACATCGCCGGCCTATATTCGTAAACTGTGCACGTCCCTTTCCCGCTCTTTTCATCAATCGAGTGGTAAAAAGCGCACTTCATGTTTCCGTTTTCGAGGTACTCTTTCTCTAATTTTCCCACGAACGATTCGCCCAATCCTTGCTCGATTAATTTCAAAGCTAAAGCTTTCATTTCGTCTCTCGTCGCTTCCACGTTCTCGCTGGTGGCGCAACACCGGCCACACTCGGGTGGACAAAACAAGGACGTCTTCGATTGAAACTCGTTTATCTTTTCATCGCACAGTTGCGCGCGATTTTTTCCGGCTGCCGCGCCCGAAGAAGGAGATGATGAAGAAGAAGCGAACGTCTTACACGAGCGCGCAGACGCGCTTTTAG
>Ga0181598_1004240_pt1 | contig 11962 bp, 4 predicted proteins | sample 041ome_4_FD_153295 | JGI IMG/M metagenome (GOLD analysis project Ga0181598, IMG submission 153295) | Coastal salt marsh microbial communities from the Groves Creek Marsh, Skidaway Island, Georgia - 041404US metaG (spades assembly) | ecosystem: Environmental > Aquatic > Marine > Intertidal zone >...
AACAGCCAACCTTTCCTTTGCTCAGGCTAGCGATGTGGACCGCTTTGTTTCCCTCGCTGGCAAAGTAACGATTAAGCGGGACTCCGACGCCTGGCTAAAAATATCAGTGCCTTTTGAAGTCGTCTCCCACCCAGACTTGGCTGCTTTAGAGGGAAGAAAGCCGAGTTCGCGAGAAGAACTTTTTAATCCTCAATTTATCGATGATTTGGAAATCAAGCTGTATCTTTGCTTCCGCAACGATTTTGCCAGAAAGTTTACAAAGACAGGTAAGACGGATCCTGCAAACTTTCAATACTACTCATCGGCACTCAAATGTTTGATCCTTGAACAAGGAAACAAATACATCGCTCACTTTCTTTTTCCTGCCGCGATAGCTGAAAGGGATGAGTTTGGGGGAGCTTATCCGGCTGCTCTTGGTCATGTCGTAGAGTTTTCTCGTAGAGGTTTATTTCTTGAGACATCCGATTCGGTCGCTTTTGAAAACCACCGCTCAAAAGAAGTGTTGGATAAGTTTAGAAGTGAAGCCAAGAGCAAATCATCGAAAAATGATGGAATTCTTATACCCGGCTATAAAATAGAAGGTTCCTATTTAAGGGACTTAGGCCCGGTTGATCTAAACTTTTAAATTCTATTTCAGGACACACATGCCTGCCAGCAAGGAAATCGTTGTCAATCTGGGCACAAATCGCGTCACAGTTGCGGTTTTTTCCTTTAGCTCAAATGAGATTGGGTTGGACAAAATTGCCAGCCAAACAACATTCCAGGATTCAACAAGCGAAAACCAGTGGATCTTAAATGCGGGATCAGCATTAAAATCTTTGTGTAAAGCAAACAGCATTAAGGGGAATGCTAAAGTTATACTCCCAAGTAGCCAGCTTCTCTCCAAAACACTTCGAGTTCCCAAGGTAGAACAGGCAAAGCAGAGAAAAATCGTATCCTATGAATTGGGGCAAAAAATGCCGGTTCCACTAGAAGAAATGGTTTGGGATTTCCAGGTAATCGATGACGATGGAATCGAGCAAGAAATCTTAGCATTTGCAGTAAAGCCTGAATTTATAGAGGAAGTCTGCAGGATTGTCTGTGAATGTGGTTTGACGCCGACACACTTTTGCCCTGGGCCAATATTGGATAACGAGGTTCTATCTAAGAGTGAGAAGTTTCACCCATATGCCGAGAAGATGCTCATTAATTTCGGGGCACGATCGACTAACCTAATATTCTCCAATGCTTCGGGTTATTTGGTTAGGACGATTAATCTGGGCGGAAATGCACTAACCGAAAGCTTATCCGAAAGTTTTGGTATTCCTCTGGATAAAGCAGAAGAACTTAAGTTAAATTATTTTGCGAATCTCCTTAACTTAAAAAAAGAAGACCCCGCTTTAGATATATTAAAAACAGCATCACATAATTACTATAATAAAACAGTCCAAGAAATTACTCGATCGTTGGTAACCTATAAAAGGCTAAAGAAAGGTAAATCACCTCAAATTATCGTTGCAACTGGATGCCCGGCACAAAATCCCGACTTTATCGAGTTTCTTTCGCAGGCACAGGCTTTACCGGTTCTTATTCTAGAGCCTCGAGAACTAGTTAGGATCACGGATGATGTCAGTGAGCATGATGAGGCACAACTCCCCTACAACCTCACTGAGTCACTAGGGTTTGCCTTACTTTCTCAAGCGAATGACAGCTCAAAGAAAGTCATTAACCTTCTCCCGCAGAGCCTTTCTCGAACCATTGATTTTAAGAAGAAAAAAATTTGGTTAAGCTTGGCTGCAATATTTCTCACTGTTAGTCCGCTGCCTAGTTACTTGGCAAAAATGGCTACCGAAAAAAGTGAGCAGGAGCAGAATGAATTACTAACAGAAAAACTTAGAAGTAAAGAAGAGGCACTTAGTAAAGTTGGTGATCAAAATAAATTTCTTATTGCACATCAAATAATAAACCAAAAAGGGGCTGAGTTTGTAACTCAATTCACCCAACAAAGTAAACTACTCTATTCGCAACCAAGGCTCATCAATAGTCTACAGGCAATCACGCAAAGCGTAGGTATCGAAAATATTTGGATTGATTCCATTGAATATGTGCCGACGAATCAAAATTTATCTGTTAATGAAAGTCTACCCAAGTCGACTTGCTCATTAATTTTACAAGGGCGCTATCTTGTTGCAGTTGATGTCGATGAAGGTGACTCTAAGGGAGATAAAAATAACAAGTTAATTGACGCCAATAGTGCCACACAAGATCTGCTTACTGAGCGCCTCTCTGGGTTACAGCAAGTAAGAAAGCTGGAGAAAAAAGTTTTTTCTACAGACGGGAAAGGTGATTTGTTTAATAGATTTTACACTCATTTTGAAATCCAATTATCGATCAACTTAGCGGAATGATAAAAAGAGAAAAAGGTTTCTTTATTTTACTTGCAGGCTTGGCCATGCTCTTTTCAGCTTTGGTAGTTTTGCATTTCTTGCAGTCAGCAAAAATTGAGCAAATAGTGGACGAGAATAGTAACCTGCGAAACAAAGTATCTCAAATTGAAGAAAATCTTTATTTAGATAAATCCATAGAATCTGACATCAAGATTGCCAATGAGGATTTCGCGAACTTTTTAACAGCTATCAAGGGCCAGCGTTTACTATGGGATGATTTTCTTGATAGCAAAAACAACATTTACTCCAATCATTCTCCGGCCTCAACATCTAGCGTAAATGCAAACTTAGTCAGACTATATTCTTCATTACATTTAAGATGCAAGAATAGCGGCATAAGTTTTGCCCAATCGAATCTCGACTCAGATAATGTTATTGGTGGTCCTATTGAATCGCCGACAAAGTTTGGGTTTGGATTTGGGTCATACGAAGGTTTTTGGCCAAGCTTTTCAAAAGAGGAAGCAAATTTACTAGATACACAGGCGAAAATAGTTAAGCAAATAATTGATGCTTTGGCGTCCTCCGTGTCCGAGGATCAAAACATTAACCTCCACTACATTAAAAGAGAAGCGGCTGGCCCCGTTGACTCAAAGCATATCGGGGCCGATCTAATGTATCCACTGGATGACACATTTTTGGTAAGGAGGGTAAATGTAATTGATTCCCTAGCTTTCGAGATCTCTTTTGATGGCAGAACAGAAAACGCTCGATCCTTTATTAATCAGTTGCGGCCACCGTTTTCGGTAAGAAAATTTACAACTTCTCGGATGGGCTCTATGGATGAATCCAATTTGCCAAGTGCCTTTGAGGGGGAGGAAAAATCCGAAATTATTCCGATTATAAGAAATATAAGGTCAGTCTTTACGATTCATATAGAGTACATTACGAAAGTAAATTTCAATATAGAAAGTTTTATCAAAATGTTGCCCAAGACAGGTAAAGATATCGAGATTTACTCGACTTTACTTGAGCAGATAAAAGATACGCTTTGACTGTTATTTAATGAAAAATCTTCTCTGCAAATATTATGACAAAGCAACCTTAGCTTTATCTTTGTTATGCTTTGTCATTCAATTTTTTGTTGGACAAGAGAAGAAAAATCCGGTGACCGCAGTGACGCGCTCTTCGCAATTCGAGATTTCCAATACCGGAGATGCTTTGCTAATTAGTCCCCGAAAAGAAACCGACCTTCTTCCTGGCCATTTTCTCTATCACAGGAGCGGAGAAAGTACTACTTGGGAGAAGGCAGAAGTTGTAGGAATAAAAATTCCACGAAGAAGTAATGTTGAGATCACTCAAGCGAATGGTCAAATAATTGCAGGGACATCCATCTCTGAATTTGTAATTCCCAAATACTGGAAATCCAGCAGTGAAAGTCTTTCTTTGAGAAAAAATCGAGATACTATTTTCATTCCTACCAAAAAGATTTCCTCCATAAAATGCATGCAGGGCCTAATGCTATCACCCGAGGATGCCATTCTTGACTGGGATGACAAGGAATTGTCTTTTTACCAGAGAAGCGGGAAAATACCCATTGCCCCGGGTTTATCAAAGGTGAGGTGGTTGGCTCCCAAATGGGAACAAAACTCAACTGGGTATGATCTATTTACACCGCCAATCATTTATATTCATCAAGGCAAATTGACATCGAGACTACCTGAGAAAGAAGCTCCTAGCGAAATGCAGGAGGATTTTGGTTTGATTTTCCATCATACTACCAAATCAGTGTATCCGCTTAGGTTAGTCAGCTGGGCTGGTAAAATCCCCTATTTCGAAGACCTAACTTACACTGATACGGCAATAGGTGGATATTCAAGAAATCCTCTTGAAGTGGGCAAAATTTACAAAAAGAATAATTCGATTAAACCGGGACAACCATCCTACATCGAGTGCGATGAGAATGACGAAGACAGATTGGTTACAATTGAGCATTTTGTTGTGCAGCAGCACAAAAATTCAAAAACGGGAGGTCTGCGTCTTGTTGGAAGGGCGTTGGTAAAAGATTTTACGATCGGGGGAGAGCCCTTTGAAATAAACAGTTTAATGAGCGAAGTATATGCCGGAGAACTTAGGTTCGATTTTGAGTTCTCTCTGCCCAAGCTCGCCAATCAGCAGTTTAATTTTACCAGTAAAGATGTTGGTAAAGAATTTACCTTTTACGGCCGGCAATATCGTGTCTCGATGATTAACAAGGAGTCTTCAGAACTCATTATAACCAAGCAAGACCCCAGGGTATTGGAGAATGTTTCGAAAACCTTCAAATTCTAACGATTCGATTGCCTCCTTTATGGATTGACCCAAAAGCATTTCTCTATGGTATCTATCTAAGCTGTAAAATACCATAAAGTATTCTTCCCCAATGCCTCTGCCTCCCTTTATAATCCGCCCGTCAAACAATACCCTTGTTTTGGCAGCCATTTATTTGGTCTCAAGAAGCGCTTTCGGGCAGGATTTGCCTACCGTGGATTTGCCTATGCAGGAAACTCCACCACAGATCCAGTCTACATCCATTTTGCCAATCGCTCAGGCAATTGGGCCTCAAACTAATTTGGTCGCTATTTTAAAAAAAATAAGAGAGCTCGCCAATGCAGGAAAAATAGAACAAGCACAAGAAATTGCCACTTCTGCACTTTCCTCCCTTTCAGAAACCAGCGACAACCATTTCTACCTTAGACAGATACGGGCAGAGGAGACTAAACTCTACTTCAAGCTCGCTAATCAAGCGATGCAATCTAAAGAGTACGGCCTGGCGAGTCAGTACATCGAACGATACAGAGCGAATGTGGCTCAAGATCTGGCGGATCGAAAAGCCCGTAGCAAGGTCATTGAAAAAATGCCTGCACAGAAAGATGTTTCTCTTGTGGGAAAGTTGGTTGAAGAACTGGATCAAGCGAAGAAGGACCTAGCCCAAATTCGTGCGAAGGCTGGACTTCCTGAGAGTGATGCCCAACCCGACCTCAACAGGCTTGTAAATGAGGAAAAATCTAAAATAGAGTCCGGCGTTAGAAAAGCGGATGTCCTTCTTCGAAGAGCAAATTTAGATAGTTCCCAGGGGCGATATACTTTAGCCAATGAACAATTGGATGAAGCCCTAAGTATGCTCTCTCCGAGTGTAGGAACGATTGCAATGATCAGTGATTTGTACAAAGCGAAGCAACAAGTCGTCTGGTTCAAGGTCGGAGAGGCGATGCTCAAAGGCAAGGTGTCCGATGTGCAAGAACTTGTTTTAGAGTATAAAAAAATTGAGGATTCCAAGCGTAGTGTTGAAACGGAAACACTTGGGGAGGGTGCAGAAATAGATTACGATGCGGAGCTTAAAAAAGCAGAGGTTAAGAACAAGCAGCAGGCTGAATTTGCTGAAGAGATGCTAGATGAGGCCAAAGACTTAATCAAGGAAAGGGAATATGATACTGCGGAGAAGATCTTGATTAAAATAGCCAATTTTCTTGAACCCAACACTCTCACATGGCCAATAATATTGGAAGCATCTCTGGTTAAGAACCGTATTAACTTGTCCAAGGCGGACGATGCACGGAAGGAAAAAGATTGGGACAGTGCAGATGCTTTTTTGGATGACTTTAGAAAAGGCTTTTACCAAGACCGAAATATACAGGGAGATACCCTCACATTTGGGCGACCTGGACTGAAAAGCACGGAGGGAGAAGATGCACTAAAAGATGAACTAGGTCTGGCAGACAAGTTGAACGCTAAAGTACAATCCGATAAAGATGACCCATTTCAAAGAGATATTAGTGAGTTTACTCCCGGCTGGAAACAGGATCAGCAAAAGTTGAATGACTTGCTGATGAGAGCCAAGGTTCAATTCATTAACGGCGATCTAACTGGTGCGACGGAAACCTATCGTGTGATAGAAACTCGCTACAGTGATAATTTTGAAGCGAAAGAAATGCTCAGGCGAATCTCCAAGATGCGTGAGCAGGAAAGCTATCTTGGTTATATCAAGACCAGGCAAGAGATGCTCGAGGAAATTGAAAGAGAATGGGAGCGCCCCAAGGTCTTTGATCGCCAGATTGAGGAAACACAAGAAGTCGAGGAGGGGCCCAGCAACATAGAAAAAAAGCTAAGCCTCATACAGATTCCCGAGGTTCAGTTCTTTAAATCTACACTTTCAGATGCTGCGACCGAGCTAAACCGGCAAGCCCGCCTTTTTGATTTAACCGAACCTGACCCAGCAAAAAAAGGGGTTAACATCATACCCTTAATTGGAGAAGAAGAAGAGCCCAGTGTTACCCTAACATTGGGCTCAATGGCCCTTGGGGATATGATTCAACTTATCACCGAAATGGTGGGGTGGACTTTTGATATTCGTTCGGACGCAGTAATTATCCAGAAAACAGGAGGGAGCTTTAAAGGCAGGCCACTTGAGACTGAATTTTATGAAATGACTCAGGGAACGATTAGTCGAATGACAGGCAGTTCTGATGGGGGAGGAGGGGGTGATATTGACCCCTTTGCGGCCCCCGCGGGTGGCGGAGGCGGAGATGCCGATGGAGGTGCCAAAATCAAAGCGTTTCTCGTAAGCACCGGTATCCCTTTTATCGACGGGAAAGGACATAAGTTTTCCTTCGATGGCTTCCAGATGATCATTACCCATGAGAGGAGGTTTTTAGACCTTATCGAGAGAATTCTTTCTAAATTAGACCAGGATTCCAGTCGGCAGGTTGAAATCGAGACCAAATTCCTGGAAGTTCAGGAGGGTGCATTGGATGAAATCTCCTTTGACTGGAGATACTCATACGGCAATGCAAAACCTGAATATGGCACTAATGATAATGGTGTTTATGGACAAATTACAGACAAATTCGGAAATCCTAATGTGGATTTCCCCAAAGTATTTACCGGAAACACGAGGACACTTGCCACTGCACATTCACCGAGTGGCACAGATCCTAAAACAACCATAACCATAGACGGAGAAGATCGTAGTATAGCCAACCCAATACCCACGCTACCTGGAAAAATAGGTATTGGTGCTGGGGTGTTTCCCCTTGTTAACCACACATTCAGCAGCCAAGGCGACTATGACGATGCCACCGGGATGATAGTTGGCAGTAGCCAGGCCGCGGTCATGATTAATGCACTCAAGCGCAAGCAAGGAACCGATCTTTTGAGTGCTCCACGGGTCACTGTAATGGATGGGCAGTCTGCGACTATTACGGTCGCACAGGAGTTTATTTACCCAACTTCTTACGAGCCTGCACCCGTTCCTACTGTTGGCGGTGGGGGAGGCAATGATGATGGGGGGGGACTAGGAGGTGCGATTCAGATCCAATCTGCAATTCCGCAGTTCGAAACCGTTGCCCCCGACGACGAACAACCCGGTTTTCGTGAGGTGGGTGTTGTGCTCAATGTCACCCCTACCATAGAGAAATACAACTCCATCAATCTAAAGCTAACCCCTAAAGTAACTGAGTTTGATGGCTTCATCGAGTATGGTGGAAATTCAGCAATGATTGGCACAGCGAATACAGGGACTCCTCCTTTGATAATCCAGCCCTCCGGAATATTAATGCCCATCTTTTCGGTACGTAAGGTGGATACTCAGGTTAGCATTTTTGATGGTGCCACCGTTATCATCGGTGGATTGACCAGAGAGGAGGTAAAGACAGTAAACGACAAAATACCTGTTCTTGGCAACATACCTCTCCTTGGGCGCCTTTTTCAGTCCTCAGCGGAGAGTTACCAAAAAAGAAACCTACTCATTTTTGTCAGTGCCAGTATTGTGTCTCGTGGTGGCTCTACAGTACGCGAGGTGGTGCAAAATATAAGCCCCCAGTCTATATTTAAGGACCCTGTTATTATGACGCCCACAGGGACAATTAGAAGAACATTTAAGGAAGAATTCGAACCGAAACAATAGCTCTCGCAATGCCCACAGGAACCAGTAGATTCCTCTTTAATCTATCCTTTAAAGCCCAATTCTACTTCCTGGATTTTGCGAGCTTGGGAAAAGCGAGCTTAAAATATTACATATATGCAACAATTTTGTATATATTTCTTGAAACATTGGCCTAGTTGCTACACTTTATATAATGCTCTCACTCCTTAAGCTGTTTCTTCGGAAGTTATCTGCTTCGGTTGGCTTCAATACAAAGGTTAGTGATATATTTACGGTTTTGTTTGGTTTATTTGGTGCTCTTTTCGTTCTCTTTTATTTTACTAAGGCGAGGACTTTAAAGACTAAGTTTGCCGGTCAGGAATACTTGGAGGTTGCCCAAATAGACCTTCTTGAGCAACCGAAAGAGGTACCTTCCATAATTGAGGAAGGGCAAGAAAAAGTTCGCACCACTAACCTCGGGATTGATAACAAAGACAATGTCTGGTGCCAGGCGAGAGATTACAAAGATTTGTCAAATGACCCCACCATTCTTGAATTTCAGATTTGGACTGAGCAGCTCAGGAAAATGGCTTGTTTGACGGAGCAGGATGGCTGCCTAGATCATGACCCTCGTTTTCTGCACGCTTTTTTCAAAAAAGGGGAGGAATTGGCTGAAGCGAGAAAACCTACCTTCTCTCAAATCATTCGAGGAAACCCCCGAAAAGCCCTAGAGCTGGCGGTTGGCAGAAATCTACGGTCTGTTTTACCGCCAAATATCACCGCACATTTGGAGCAGTGGGAGAGCGAGGTAGTGGATATACGCTCAGTCCACCTTTGCTTCACTGATTATCATCCTGGCGGCTATGTAAAAACCACTGCATCTTTTCCCGATGGTCGAAAGTTAAGAACTTGGTCATTTGGAGGTCGTTACAAACTCCCCGTTAGAAAAGGGTTGGCGGTGTGGGGAATATCTTTGGGGGAGGACCTAGCTATCTCTGATCAGCCTTATCAAGTTTTAGAGAGAGATGACCAAAGTGGAGTAATTGAATTTGCGGGCGAATCAATTGCATACAATGTACCCGCAGAGAGGGATTTACTGATTAATGAAATCGATGAGGCGGATAACCACTACCGAAACAGGCGAGGATCCATTATTCCCCCAAATGATGAAGCGACGCTCATACAGAGCAGTCTCAAGGGAATCCGAAAAGTCCTCGTGGTGCCCGCCCGGTTTCTTGATGAAACGGTTTACTATAAATCTGTACTTGGTGGCTCAAATTTTCTGCTAACCAATGAATTTGATGAAGAAATCCTCCAAGAGTTAAAGGCAGACTCTTATGAACCCGTTTCCCGAGCAGAGATAGAACGAGCAATGCAAACAGTCCGTGAATATTTTAGCAGAAATACCGACGGTGAGCTGGACCTAGTTCCAGTCATCGCACCGACCGTAACAATGATTTCTTCTGATCGTTTTCCGTTCCAACCACCTGTGACAAGATATGTTCCTATCAACGAGAAGGGTACAGTGTATCCCGGATACAGCCAGATTTACAAATCAACTACTACGGGCCCGAACCTTTATGATTCCGAAGGGAATTTTACAACATTAGCAGAGGCGGTTTATCAGGAACTACCAGCAGACCCTGATTTACCATCGATTGATGTATTGGCGAAAGATGCAGCTGCCGAGGAAAGTGATGACTGGGATATTTTTGGTTCTGCCTTCGTGGGACTATCCTCCCTCTCTCTTGCAGGTAGTTCGATTGACACCAATTTTTCTTCACCACCCACCGTTAAAATTGTTGGGGGAGAGGCACTGAATGCCCAAGGCTTGCCGCATCCTCGGTTTAGGGCAGCAGAAGCGGAAGTTTTTTTGGATGAAGATGGCGATGTTATTGGAGCCAATATTTTAGAACCAGGCGCATACTATATGGACGGGGCAATTCCTCAGGTTTTTCTCAATGGAGTGGAGTACACAGACGACTTTGTCTCTACGGTTGAGTATATCCTTGTTTCTACAGTTGTACTTAGCAATTATTCTGCGGGTGCCGAAAGTGTGGGCTGGGCTGGCGCGGTGGGTACCTTTGTGCGGATTACAGATGGCAAGGTGCCGGAAGGAGCGGTTGCTCATGAAATTGGGGTCAATTTTGGCCTCATGCACTCGAATACCTATAATCCACGAAGCGAGCATCCATTAAGTGATGATGCTGATATTGTCGAGTATGGTAATGAATATTCGGTAATGGGCAGTGGCAATAATATCGCTGAATCTGGTGATCTATCCGCATCCGAAAAAGTCAGCCTGAATATTTTTGATGAGCAATCTGGGTACAACTTAGGAAACGCCCTTGGGGATGATGTAGCTGACCTTACAGACGAAGCAACTCTCGAAACCAGTCTGCTTAAAGAGACTAACAGTGCCGTAGCTAACACCTTCCGAGTATACCGAAGTAATTATGGCTCGCCACCTCGGAAACTTAAGGAGATTGCGTTCTCCTTAAAGTTGCCTGAAGCGGAAGAAAAATTTCTCAAAGAGCTTGGAGGCTCCCCTTATCCCGTACAATTCGACGGCACGGGAGGGGAGGCCGAAGGAAATCTTGATATAGATGTTATGGAATTAGAGATTACCGAGGGTGGACGAGGCTTTGTGCAAGAACCCTTAGTTCGAGTCCTCGATGAAAACGATTCTGTCTTGATGACCCTTAACCCCGCGTGGATGGTGGTGCCGAATGGGCGTGATTTTAACCAGACGGCTACTCTCCTAAGTTTTGCCCCTGAAGACCGTTGGATCAGGGGAGTTCGCATATCTGGTGCCACTGGATTGGTAAGACCCACCAACCTTAGCCCAGAAAGTCTTAATATAGGTCTCACTTTAAGAGATTACTACATCACTTATCGCACAGACTTTTCCGAACACGGAATTATGCTCGAAGTGGCAAATGAACAAGAAGGCAGAGCCTTAGAACCCTTTTTATTGGATGCCACGCCCAATACTCCTCGCAATAACGATACAGGTTATAATGACTCCGCTCTTTTGGTCGGCACCACCTATTCTGATTATGATGCCGATATACACATCACCCCTGTAAAAGTCGGTGGCACAGATCCCATGCCCTACATTGAGTGCGTGATTAATATGGATACGGTAAGCGGGGGTGAGGCTCAGGCACCCGACTTCGTGCTTAGTGTTAGTGATGAAAACCCATCCTCCCTTGAATATGTAGAGCTATCCGTTGCCGTTAAGGATGGAAACAGCAGCCAATATGCATACTCATGGTTTGTAAATGAAGTTCAATTGAGCCAACCTCTTTACCTCAATCAGCCTGCGATTAACTACCAATTTTCCGATCCCGGCAGATACGTCATCCGCGTGTTAGTTTCTGACATGAAGGGTGGGATTTCTTCTCGAAACCTCATTGTTACGGTGGATGGTGACGAGACGACAAACAAGTCCCTTTTATCGGGAGTTGTTCGCTCATCGCAAGGTCCTGTGCAAGGAGCTCGTGTAATTTTAGAAAAGGCTCCAGTCATTGAGCACCGGGTGTCTTTAGAGGGCAACCTCTATGACAGTTTTTTTCCGGATGGCTCAAATAACCCTGCCCGCTTTAATATCGACGGCGAAGACAGCCCTGACCTTCTTTTCCGCAGGGGAGAAATCCACCGCTTTGTCTTTGATAAATCAGCGGATGTCCACCGC
>Ga0181598_1004241_pt1 | contig 11959 bp, 11 predicted proteins | sample 041ome_4_FD_153295 | JGI IMG/M metagenome (GOLD analysis project Ga0181598, IMG submission 153295) | Coastal salt marsh microbial communities from the Groves Creek Marsh, Skidaway Island, Georgia - 041404US metaG (spades assembly) | ecosystem: Environmental > Aquatic > Marine > Intertidal zone >...
TCCTGCCTTTTGGCTGATAAGCATGCATCACATGTAGTTTGCAATACACTCTGTCGTCCATAGCGGATCTTCCGCAGAAATAAAAATCTTTTTCATCAGGATGACCAATAGGCCATCTACAAACTTTGTCTGTTAATTTTTCTAAAGGAATTGGATTTTCTGGCTCAAAATCTTTTTCAATTACAATAGCTCTAAGACCCCTAGGTCTTCTTTGTTTAGCCGGTGAATTGTTTTCATTGATAACTCTATTATTAATCCTTGGAGCAGAAATCATTCTAGATTGAGCTCTTCCCTGTAGACCCAGTCGGTGTGATTTTCCAATTACAGCATTTCTTGATATGCCATCACCTAACATTTTTGAAATTTGACTAGCAGTATGCCCTTCAGCCCAAAGTTTCTTTAATTGCTCAGTTTTTTCTTCTGTCCATGCCATAAGCGGTGTTATAATACCATATATTGGAGATGCAACAAAACTTAACACAATATATAGTTTAAAAAAGCTTTATTTTTCATTGGTTTAATCCACTTTTTAATTATATCCACATTTTTGTGCATTTTTATGGTTTTAATTGATAGTAGGTATGCACATGGCAACAATTCACCAAAAATACAAGATTGGAACAAGAAGATTTGGAAGAGTAAATTGGATTGGTCTTTACACTTTGTATAAAAAAGAAGTCTTAAGATTCTTTAACGTTTGGTTTCAAACAATACTTTCTCCAATTGTAACTTTTTTATTATTTTTGGGAGTGTTTAGTTTGGCCATTGGCAATGAAAGAGCAAATGTACTTGATCATAAATTTACAATTTTTTTAGTTCCAGGTTTGATTGCTATGCAGATAATGCAAAACGCATTTGCTAATACAAGCTCATCATTAATGATTTCAAAAAATCAAGGTAGTATAGTAGATTTATTATACCCGCCATTGTCACCCCTGGAGGTTACTATTGCAATGGTAGGAGGGGGAATTACGAGAGGGTTTGTGGTTGGTATTTGTTCTATTTTAGCTTCTGAAATTTTTCTAAATATTCCTATTTTCAATTTTTCTTTTATAATTATTTATGCCTTTCTTGGTTCTTCGATGCTATCGGGATTAGGATTCATAGCTGGATTGTGGTCAGAAAAATTTGATAATATGGCTGCTGTAACCAATTTTTTGATTGTACCTCTTTCTTTTTTATCTGGAACTTTTTATTCAATTAAAAATCTAAATATTTATTTAGAAACTATTAGTCTATTTAATCCATTTTTTTATGTAATAGACGGATTTAGATTTGGATTCTTGGGCGTTTCAGATGGTTCGGTATTTATTGGATTAATTTTTTTAATTATCGTTAATTTTTTAATTTGGTATATTTGTTATTTATTATTTAAAAAAGGTTATAAAATAAAATTTTAGCATGAGTGCTTTAGCAAAAACCTATAATAGAAAAAAAATTGCTTTTAAAAAAGGTGATGGATCTTTTCTTTACGCAACAAACGGAAAAAAATATTTAGATTTTGTTCAGGGTATTGCAGTAAATTCTTTAGGTCATGCAAACCCAAGACTTGTGAAGGCCTTAAATTATCAAGCTAAAAAAGTTTGGCATGTATCTAATGCATTTATTATTCCAGAGGGAGAGCAGCTTGCTAAAAAAATTAAACAAAGAACTTTTGCTGATTATGTATTATTTCAAAATAGTGGAGCTGAAGCAACAGAGGCCGCTATTAAAGTTGCAAGAAGATATTTTTATTCAATTGGCAAACCTAATAAAAATAGAATTATTTGTATTAAAAATTCTTTTCACGGAAGAACTTTAGCCACTATTTTTGCTAGCGGATCTAAAAAAATGACCGAAGGATTTGGTCCAAAAGTAGCAGGTTTTGACCATTTTCAGTTTGGTGACCATAAAAAATTAAAGAAACTTATTACAAAAAATACCGCAGCTATTATGGTGGAAACAGTAGTTGGCGAGGGTGGAATTAAAGTAATACCAAAATGGTGTTTGCAGGGTTTAAGAAAATTATGCAATCAAAAGAAAATTTTACTAATTTTAGATGAAGTACAGTGCGGAATTGGCAGAACGGGAAAATTTTTTGCTTTTGAACACGCAAAAGTAAAGCCAGATATTGTTCCAATTGCCAAGGGAATTGGTAGTGGATTTCCCATGGGAGCTGTTTTGATGACAAAGAAAGCGGCATCTGGAATGGTGCCAGGCACGCATGGATCCACTTTTGGCGGTAATCCATTGGCGATGAGCATTGGAAATGCAGTGATAGATATTATTTCCAAAAAATCTTTTTTACAAAATGTTACTAAAATGGGAAATTATTTTCATGCTGAATTAAAAAAAATTCAAGCAGAGTTTCCAAATATTATTAAAGAAGTGAGAGGTATTGGATTAATGATTGGTCTGCAGTTGTCTCATGATCAGACAAAATTTATAAAAAAATTAATGGACCATCAATTATTAACTATTAGAGCTGCAGAAAATGTAATAAGATTATTACCACCACTGACTGTAAAAAAAAGCGAGATAGATTTAGCGGTGAAAATTATCAAACAAGTTTGTAAAAATTATAAATAATAAAATGAAACATTTTTTAGATTTAAGTCACGTTAGTAAAAGAGAATTAAGAGGCATTCTTAATGAGGCAAAAAGAAGAAAGAAAAAATGTTCTAGTAAAGGAAAAGTTGTCGTTAGCGAAAAAAGTTCAGCCAAAGACAAATTGCTTTTAATGATTTTTGAAAAACCATCTACCAGAACTAGACTTTCATTTGATTTAGCTATGAGGCAACTTGGTGGACAAACAATTGTTATGAACTCACAAGATATGCATCTTGGCAAAGGAGAAGAAACAATTGAAGATACTGCTAAAGTAATATCTTCTTTCTCTGACGTTGTAATGTTTAGAACATTTGCGCACAATTCATTAATAGAATTGTCTAAACTTCTTACAGTTCCTCTGATTAATGGATTAACGGACCATTCTCATCCTTGCCAATTATTAAGCGATGTACTTACGTTTGAAGAAATCAGAGGATCAATTCAAGGAGCAAAAGTTGCATGGGTTGGAGATGGAAATAATGTTACAAATTCTGCTATTGAGGCTGCAGTTCAATTTGATTTTCAATTAAATATTACCTGTCCAAAAGGATACATGCCATCTAAAAAAATTTTAGATTGGGCAAAATCAAAAAAAGGAAATATTCAAATTATTACTGATCCTGCAAAAGCAGTAAAAGGTGCTGATTGTATTATGTGTGATAAATGGATTTCGATGGGGGATAATGTGAATGTTAAGAAAAAAAAGAAAGAATTAAAGCCTTATCAGGTAAATGAAAAATTAATGAGCTATGCTGCTAAAGATGCAATTTTTATGCATGTTTTGCCTGCAGCTAGAGAAGAAGAGGTCGTTAGTTCAGTGATCGACGGCAAACAATCAGTTGTTTGGTTACAAGCAGAAAATAGACTGCATGGTCAAAAAGCCATAATTGATTGGTGTTTAAGCTAGTCTCTCCAGAAAGAAGGAAGAAAAAATACTAAGACGGAAAATAATTCTAGTCTTCCTAGTAACATAGCAAAACTCAAATACCATTTCGATAAATCAGGTAGAGTTTTAAAATTACCATTAGGCCCAATCACATCTCCAAGTCCAGGACCAACATTTGATAAAGCTGTGGCAGCAGCAGATACTGAAGTAACAAAATCTAGACCGGTCATAGTTAATAAAGCCGAAAGAATGAAATAGATAAAAATATATAAAAAAACAAAAGTTAAAACAGAGGTTAAGATACCTTCATTAATAATCTGATTTTTATACTTAATGGGAAATACCCCATTGGGATAAATAATTTGCTTTATTTGTTTGCTAATAAACAAATTAACAATTTGAAATCTAAAAATTTTTATTCCGCAAGTGGTAGAGGCTGTGCATCCACCTACAAACATTAGTATTAAAAAGAAAAACATAGAAAAATTTCCCCAAGCACCAAAGTCTTCAGTGGTAAATCCTGTTCCAGTAATAATAGAGAGAACATTAAATACAGATTCTCTAATATTGTGTGGAATAGATTCTTTTACAAAGAAGTAGCAGTAGGTGATGATGATAATACTTGCAAATACTATAAATTGTAAAAAACCTTTGATTTGATCATCGGTAAAAAAAGCTTTTTTATCACCTTTTAAATATTTTAAGTAAGTTAAAAAAGGAATGCTGCCTGCAATAATAAAAATCATAGCAGTAGTTTCTATAGAAACAGAATCGTAAAAACCAATTGATTTAGTATGTGTTGAAAAACCACCAGTAGAAATAGTTGTTAAAGCATGTGCCACAGCATCAAAATAATCCATTCCAAATAGCCAAAAAGAAAGCGCACAAATTACAGTAAGGATAAAATAAATTTTTGTGGTTGCTAAAGCGATAGCCTGAGAGCTTGGAAGAATTTTTTCAAATTCTATTCCTTCAGACTTAAACAAAGACATTCCCCCAATGTTTAATAAGGGCAATACAGTAATAGCCATCACAATAATACCAATACCACCAAGCCATTGTAGAATAGCTCGCCAGATCAAAATTCCCTTAGAGGCTTTCTCAATATTATCTAAGATAGTGGATCCAGTAGTAGTAATTCCTGACATAGATTCAAAAAAAGAGTCAGTGAACGATAAGTTTAATGACGAGTACATAAATGGGATAGAAGCAAATAATGTTATCGCTACCCATGAAAAAGTAGTCATCATAAATGCTTGTTTAATATTGAGCATTTTATCTTCAGTTTGGTTTGAAATAACCATTAAAGAACCAATAAAAATCGAAAAAATAGACGAGAATAAAAAAGTATGAGTTTTGTCTCCAATTGTAATTTCTACGATATAGGGAATAATCATAAAAAAACCTAAGATGATCAGCAAAAAACCAATAACTAAAAAAACAGTTTTTAATCCAGTATTCATATTTTCACGTAGATATAAAAATATATGAATTCGTTTTTAAAACAAAGGATGTTTGCGAGTAAAATACATGACAAATTTTTACTTTTTGAGTTATAAGGAGTTAATTTCATTAGATGATTGATAACGAGTATTTAGATTCAAAAGCCTGGCCATTCGTAGAAGCGAAAGAATTATTAAAAAAAAGACAAAAACTTTTTGAAAAAAAAGGTTATGCATTATTCCAAACCGGATATGGTCCTAGTGGGCTACCCCATATAGGAACCTTTGGAGAAGTTTGTAGAACGACTATGGTGATACAGGCTTTTAAAAAAATATCTGATATTCCAACCAAGTTATATACTTTTTCTGATGATATGGATGGATTAAGAAAAGTTCCTGAAAATATTTCTAACAAAGCAGTATTAGAAAAAAATCTTCATAAACCACTTACTAGCGTCCCAGACCCATTTGGTAAGTTTAGTAGTTTTGGAGAACATAATAATGAAATGCTAAAAAGTTTTTTAGACAAGTTCAGCTTTTCTTATGAATTTAAAAGTTCAACTACTTTATACAAAGCGGGAGTATTTGATGAAACATTAAAATTAATTTTATCTAATTATGATAAAATTATGAATATTATTTTACCAACACTTGGACCTGAGCGAAGAAAATCGTACAGTCCTTTTTTACCAATCTGTCCCGAGACAGGACATGTTTTGGAAGTTGCTATATTAGAAAAAAATATTGCAACTAATGAAATTGTTTATGAAAGTAAGGGAAAAAAATTTTCTACTCCAATCACAGGAGGACATTGTAAGCTGCAATGGAAAGTAGATTGGGCAATGCGTTGGCATGCGTTAGAAGTTGATTTTGAAATGTACGGAAAAGATTTAATTCCTAGCGCAGAACTATCATATGAAATATGCAAAGTGTTAGGTCACAAACCTCCTGGTGGGTTTTATTATGAATTATTCCTGGATGAAAAAGGAGAAAAAATTTCTAAGTCTAAAGGAAATGGTATTTCCATAGAGGATTGGCTGAAGTATGCAAGCCCTGAAAGTTTAGCTTTATATATGTATCAAAATCCACAAAGAGCAAAAAAATTGTATCCTCAAGTAATTCCAAAAGCAGTTGATGAATATTTAAGTTTTTTAGATAAATTTTCTGAACAGCCTGTGAAAGAGCAATTAGGAAATCCAGTATGGCATGTTCACAACGGAAATCCTCCGAAAGAAAAAAATGTTATCACTTTTGGAGTTTTACTAAACTTAGTTAGCGCTAGTAACGCTGATAATGAAGAAGTTTTGTGGAAATTTATTAAAAATTTTAAATCAGATGTTAATCGTACTGAACATCCTATTTTAGAAAAACTGATTAAAAATGCTATTTCATATTTCAACGATCACGTAAAAATTCATAAAAAGTATAGAACTGCCAATGCGTTAGAAACCAAAGCTTTATTAGAATTGATTGAAGAAATTAAAAAAATGCCTGAAGGTTTATCACCAGAAGAAATGCAGACGATTGTCTTTACGGTTGGTAAAAATTATTATGCTAAAGAGGAGTTAAGAAACTGGTTCAAAGCAATTTATGAGGTGGTCTTTGGAGACGAGCAGGGCCCGAGAATGGGTTCTTTTATATGCTTTTTTGGAAAGCAAGAAACAATAGATTTAATCCACAAATCATTGCAAAGAAATTAGTTAGATGATGTACGAAATTATAAGTTCCCTGCTTAAAAAAGCAGATCCTGAATTTTCGCATCATTTGGCAATTCAATTTCTCAAAACAAAATTTTTACCTTTTCATATATTTGCAAGTAAACCAGCTAAAATATTAGAAACCAATCTTTTTGGAAAAAATTTTAGAAGTCCAGTTGGAATAGCTGCTGGTTTTGATAAAAACGCAGAAGTTTATAATTCTATTTTTCAACTTGGTTTTGGTTTTGCAGAAGTTGGAACTGTTACTCCGCTACCACAGTTTGGAAATCCAAAACCAAGAGTTTTTAGATTAGCAGAAGATAAGGCAATTATTAATCGTCTTGGATTTCCAAGTGTTGGCATGGAAGAGGTTCACTCTAGAATAAGTAAAAATAAACCAAATGGAATTTTAGGTATAAATATAGGACCCAATAAAGATAGCTTATCTAAATTAAAGGACTACGTCGAATGTTTTGAAAGATTTTGTAATCTATCTGACTATATTTGCATTAATATTTCTTCACCCAATACTCCTAATTTACGAGATCTGCATGAAAAAAGTAAAATTGAAGAGTTATTAAAAGCCATTAAGTCAAAGCAAGTTGAATTAAATAATATTACTCCAATTATTTTAAAAATTTCTCCTGATATTAGTAATAATAATATTTCTGAACTAGCAAATATCGCAATAGAGCAAAAAATAGATGGTGTTGTATTGACGAATACAACCATTGGAAATCGAAATGATTTAAAAAGTAAATTTAAAGATGAAATGGGTGGATTATCAGGCATTCCTCTTCAATCTGCTTCTAACAGTTTAATTCAAAAGTTTTATAAAATTTTAGGTAATAAAATTCCGATTATTGGCGTTGGCGGAGTTCATGATGGTAAATCTGCTTACGAAAAAATCAAGTCAGGAGCAAGTTTAGTACAACTTTATACATCCTTCGTGTATGAGGGTCCTTATGTGGCAAATAAAATCAATGAAGAACTTGAGGATTTACTAATTAAAGATGGATTTCAAAGTTTAAAAGAGGCCGTTGGTGCTGATAGCATATAAGACTATTATATGTGCAAAAATAACATTTCCTGTAAGAAAAAATCTCATTCGTATATAAATAGGTAATTCTTCTCCAGCTGTTTTCTTATCACTAATGTAAATAAGTGAGTAAATGAGTATATAAATTATTACTTTTAATATGTAAGTTATCATTAGCTCCGAAGCTAGTGCAATAAGAGGAAATCCCACAGACAGTATCTTTAACAATTGGTTATTAGTTTTGGTTGGAAGCAAAATTAGTTTCATCCAAAGTGATCCAGATAAAAAACACAGTATAATTACAGAGTAGATAAAAAAAATATCGATAGCAAAATTATAATTTTTAAAATTGGATACTATTGATAAAAAATAAAAAGGTATTAATCCAGCATATCCCAAAATGTGAATCAATTTATTTGAATTCATTAAATAAATTTTTTGAAAGCATAGGCAGATATTGCTGCAAATATAACACATATTAACATTGTGCTGATTGCGTAAGCACCAGGAAAGTTTTGAGCAGTACTAATTATGAAATCTGTCATTTTTGTATCTGAGGTTAAAGAATTAATTGAAGAAGTCACATTTGTTATAACTTTACCAAAAAATAAATCATAACCAAATTTTAATCCAAAAATTAAAACTAAAATAGACATAGTAACTCTAATTTCTTCATTTTTTAATTTCATACCTATTTTTGTTCCAAGTTGAGCGCCAATAACACTTCCTACAACTAATATAATTGCCAAATAAATATCTACTGTGTCATGATTAATTGCGTGCAGCAACACAACAAATATCATTACAAATATCATGACAAAAAGAGATGTGCCTGGAACTAATTTTGCAGGCATTCCTAAAATATAAATCATAATAGGTACTAATAAAAAACCTCCCCCCACACCAAGCAATGAAGACATGATTCCAATAATTGCTCCAAAAAAAATTGGAGGAACAATGCTTATATAGAGATGGGATTTATGGATTCTTATTTTAAAAGGAAGATTATGAACCCAGTAATGCTTGTGCAATTTTCTTCTTATAAATCTATTTTGATTTATTCTTCTAATTTCAATCAAGCTTTCAATTAACATAGATATTCCAATAGAACAGAGAAAGATGCAGTACAGAATATAAATTAAATTGTTTACAACTCCCATTACAAAGAAGAATTTAAAAATAAAAATTCCTATAAAAGAACCAACAATTCCTCCGATGGAAATTAACAAACCCATTTTAATGTCAACTTGACCTTTGAACCAATGACTTAAACTCCCAGAAACAGATGATGCGAGCACATTGTTTGCACCATTTGCAACTGCAAAGGTTGGGGGAATTCCTAAAAAAATTAAAATTGGGGTAATAATCCAACCACCACCAATTCCTAGTAATCCTGAAAAAAAACCAGCAAATAAGCTTACTATTATTAAGGTAATTATATTGATGTTAACTTCAGCAATGGGTAAATAAATTTCTAGCACTAGAGTAGGTTTTTTTATTTATCATTTTTAATATCTATTTTTGCTGGATAAACAATAGATAAAAGGCTTTTTATTTTGATTATTTTAATTAATGTCTTGACCGAAAAAGCTTATCAAAATATACCCCTGCTCGGAGAAACTATGGCAAATCTTTGTGAATTAACTGGAAAAAGACCGATGAGTGGACATAATGTAAGTCACTCAAATAATAAAACTAAAAGAAAATTTTTTCCTAACATTAAAAAAGTAACTTTGCGTAGTGAAATTTTAAATAAAAATATAAAATTTAAGATTTCTACTAGAGCATTGAAGGCTGTTGATTTCAGAGGTGGAATTGACGAGTTTTTGATCAGAGCTAAAAATGCAAAATTAGCGTTAAGAGTAAAAAAAATTAAAAAACAAATTTTAGCTAAATCTAAATAAATTTTGAAATCATTAAAAATCATTCCATTTGTAGTGGCCATGATGCTAATAGTTTTGGCCTCTAACTATTTAGTTCAATTCCCTTTTGCATATTTCAAATTAGACAATATTTTAACCTGGGGTGCATTTACCTATCCTATGGCATTTGTTGTTACTGATATTGCTAACCGTATTTATGGTTTTTCTTTCACAAAAAAAATAATTTTTATTGGTTTTGTTTGGGGTGTAATTATTTCATATTTATTTTCTTTAAGTCCAATAGATTTAATTGGAGTAAGAATAGTTATTGGATCAGGAACAGCCTTTCTTATTGCGCAAACATTGGATGCTAAAATTTTTGATAAATTACGTAATAGCAAAAAATGGTTTGTACCACCTTTTGTTTCTTCTTTTTTTTCATCACTTGTAGATACTATTTTATTTTTTTCGATCGCTTTTTATGGAACAGAAATTCCTTGGGTAACTTTAGGAATGGGAGATTTTGCTGTAAAATTATTATTAGCAATTCTTATGCTAATTCCTTTTAAATTAATAGTTACAAGTCTATTATCAGTTAAGCGTTCGGCTATCAGTTGAAAATAATTCAACTAACTGATCGACCATTGCATCACCTAATTCTTGTACGTCTGCAATTTTAATTGCTTTTTCATAGTAGTTCGAAACATCGTGACCAATTCCAATTGCATTAATTTCAATATCCTTACTAGCTTCCACCCACTTCACAACTTTTTTTAAATGTTGTTCCAAATAATTTCCAGAATTTACAGACAAAGTTGAGTCATCAACCGGTGCTCCATCAGAAATAACCATTATGATTTTTCTTTCTTCTTTCCTTTTTTTAAGCCTGTTGTGAGCCCACAAAATTGCTTCACCATCTATATTTTCTTTTAAAATTCCTTCTTTTAACATTAAGCCCAAATTATTCTTTGCGCGACGCCATGGCGTATCAGCAGATTTATAAATTATGTGACATAAATCATTTAATCTTCCTGGATTATTTTTTTTATTTTTCATCCATGATTCTCTGCTTTTACCGCCTTTCCAATTCAGGGTAGTAAAACCAAGTATTTCGACTTTAACCGAACATCGTTCTAATGTTCTTGATAAAATATCAGCACAAATAGCTGCTATAGTAATGGGTCTGCCACGCATCGAACCAGAATTATCAATAAGCAAAGTTACAACGGTGTCTTTAAAATCAATATCTTTTTCTTTTTTGTATGAAAGAGAATTGAAAGGGTCGATAATGATCCTTGGGAGTTTCGATGCATCCAATATTCCCTCCTCTAAATCAAAATTCCAAGAGCGATTTTGTTTTGCTAATAATTTTCTTTGAAGCTTATTAGCCAATCGCGATATAAAATTTTGCAAACTAGATAATTGGAGGTCTAAATTTCCTCTTAATTTTTTTATTTCATCCTCAGTAATTAAATCTTTTGCATCAATAATTTTATCAAATTGATTGGTAAAAATTGAATATTTTCTGGGGTTTCCATCCTTTGGGGGTTGTCTTTGGCCTTGAGGAATATTTTCATCATCGCTATCTTCTAACATCGCTTCTTGATCATTCATGCTTGGATCAAATTCAATTTCAGGAACAATATTTTCCATTTCGAATTCTTGATTTTTAGATTGTTGGTTTTGTTCTTCTTCTAGCGATTGTTGTTGATTTTGGTTTTCATTATTATTATCTTCACCATTTTCATTTTCAATATTTTGAGGATCATTTTTTTGGTCATTAATATCTAAATCTTCAATAATACTTTTAACCAAGTTAGTATACTGCTGCTGGTCATTTAAGTATGTTGTTAAATTATCTATTTTGGTAAAAATTTTCTTATTAAATAAATCATCCCATCTTTTAAAATCTTGTTTTTTATTTTCATCAATTGGCATATTCATGATGTTTTTTCTTAAATAAGCTTCAAATGCATCGGCAATAAAATTTTGTGAGTGTACATCGCTATTAGCAATTTTCTTTTGATAAAAATTATTTAAATTATTTTGAATTCCTTGATATTCATCGGATCCAATTTTTTCATATCTAATTTTTTCTGCAATCTTGAACAAACTTTTGCTAATCGTTCCTTTCGGCTCATTTTGTTTAGATATATTTTCATCATTATAACGCATGCGCAGAGCCTCGGAATCAGCTAGTGCTCTAGCCTCTAAAATTTCATCTTTATTTTCAATGGAAAGGATTTTTGGAACGTTTATTTTTGCTATTTTTTCTAGTTCTTTAGGATCAATGGATTTTCTAGCAATTGCTTTTGCCGTTGAAAGAACAGCTGATTTAAAATTTTCTAAGTCTTGTTTATTGTCCATTAGCTTTCCCTACTGATGTTACAGCAGAAGAATTTATTTCATGACCAAAACATCTTTGGTAGTACTCGGCAACAATT
>Ga0181598_1004242_pt1 | contig 11956 bp, 9 predicted proteins | sample 041ome_4_FD_153295 | JGI IMG/M metagenome (GOLD analysis project Ga0181598, IMG submission 153295) | Coastal salt marsh microbial communities from the Groves Creek Marsh, Skidaway Island, Georgia - 041404US metaG (spades assembly) | ecosystem: Environmental > Aquatic > Marine > Intertidal zone >...
TCTCCTAACAAAATTAAATAATGAATAAAAACTCTAAAGTATTAGCATTAAAATATCGACCACAAACTTTCGATGATTTAATAGGACAAGAAGTTGTTGCAGAAACAATCAAAAACGCAATTAAGCTAAACAAGACTCCAAATGCTTATCTTTTTACTGGGATTAGGGGTATTGGAAAAACTACTACTGCAAGAATAGTTGCTAAATCTCTGAACTGTTTAAATGGCCCAGATAAATTATGTAAAGATGATTTTTGTGAAAATTGTGAAGCAATATCTAATTCAAGTCATATCGATGTCCTAGAAATGGATGCCGCTAGCAAAACAGGAGTAGATGATGTCAGAGATTTAATAGAATTTTCGAGATATGGACCCACTTCTGCAAAATATAAAATATTTATAATTGACGAAGTGCACATGCTTAGCAAACAAGCATTTAATGCATTGCTTAAGACATTAGAAGAGCCACCAGAATATTTAAAATTTATTTTTGCAACAACTGAAATTAAAAAAATTCCAATTACTGTTGTATCAAGATGTCAAAGATTTGATCTATCAAGAATAAAATCATCTGAATTATTTGAATTTATTAAAAAAATTAAAGATAAAGAAAGTGGCAAAGCATCAGATGATGCATTGAAATTAATCGTTAAAATCTCCGAGGGATCAGTAAGAGATGCCTTGTCTTTACTGGATAGAGGTCTTTTAACTCTAGAAAATGACAAAGAATTAGATCTAATTACAGCACAAAGTATTTTTGGATATTTTGATAAATCTCAATTAATTAATTTATTTAAATTGATATTAGAGGGCAATGAAAATGAAGTTATTAAAATTTATCGAAAAATTTATGACCAAGGTATTGAGCCTAAAGTATTCATTAATGATTTTTTAGAACTAATTTATTATTTTAAAAATATTAATTTTCTAACTTTGGAAAGCACAAACTTTTCATTAAATGATGAGGAATTTTCTAAAATTAAAGAAATTTCTAATACTGTTGAATCAGAAGTGTTGCTTTTATTTTGGCAATTTACAATTAAAACTCTTGAAGAGTTAGATATAGTCTCAAATCAACATCTTTCGATAGAAATGTTTCTGATACGTTTAATGCATTTAAGCGGTATGCAACAATCAAACGAAATCAATATAGATCAAAATTCAATAGAAAAAAAAATATCTACTACAGAAAATAATAATTTAGAAATTAAACCAGTTACTCAAATGTTAGATCAAATCAAAAATATCACTCAGGAAAAAAAAGTTAAACCTCTGTTAAATGATGAGATTAAAGCAATTGAAAGACTTGAAATTAATTCATTCGAAGATTTATTAGAAATATGTAATTTAAAAAAAGAAATAAAGTTGAAATATGAACTGGAAAAAAATGTTAACCTTGTTAGTTTTGATAATCCTAGAATAGAAATATCGTTTAATGATAATTTAGACAAAGATTTTGTAAAAGATCTATCTACCAAACTCTATGATTGGACTAATAAAAGATGGATTATAACTTTTAGCAAATCTAAGGGGCAAATGTCCGTTAAAGAAAAAGAAAAAAATCTAAAAAAAGAGTTAATTGATAAAGCTAAACAATCAGAGCTATATAAAAAGGTTATGGAAACATTTCCTGATGCAGAATTAGTTGATGTAAAATTAAATAATAAAGAGGAAGAAAATGACTGATTTTTCAAAAATATTAGATAAAGCAAAAGAGCTAGAGGCAAAAATGAAGGAAAGCCAAGAAAAAATCAAAAATATTAGAGTAGAGGGAGTTTCAGGTTCCAACTCTGTGAAAGTTACACTAGATGGAGAAGGAGAGATGCAAAAATTAGAACTCTCAGACGAAGTTTTAAAAGAGGAAAAATCAATTATAGAGGATTTAATAGTGGCCGCACATAATAACGCTAAATCTCAAATTAAAGTTAAAACAACTGAGGAAATCTCAAAAGCCACAGGTGGATTTGGAATACCTGGCTTTAAATGGCCATTATAAAAAATGCTTAATATTAATGAGATTGATGATTTAATTAAACTTATATCAAAACTTCCAGGTTTAGGACCAAAGTCTGCCAAAAGAATTGTTTTAAAATTAATTAATAACAGAGATGAATTAGTTAAGCCGATGGCTAACACTTTAGCGCAAGTTTACAAAAATGTTACAAGATGTAACTCATGTGGGTCTCTTAAATCTAATTCTACTGGATGCAGTAATTGTGAAAATACTAGAGAAAAATATTCAAAAATTTGTGTTGTTGAAGATATCGCTGATCAATGGTCAATTGAAAGTAGCAACATTTTTAAAGGTTACTTTCATATCCTTGGTGGGACCATATCTTCTGTAGGTCAGAGAAAAGAGGATTTATTAATAAATTCATTAGTAGAGAGAGTTAATAGAGAAAATATAGAAGAAGTTATACTAGCAACAAGTGCAACTGTAGAAGGGCAAACAACTGCTTATTATATTCAAGATAGTTTAAAAAATACTAAAACAAAAGTTACAAAGCTTGCCCAAGGTTTGCCAGTCGGAGGTGAAATAGAAAGTTTAGACGATGGAACTTTGTTTTCAGCGTTTAAAAATAGATCTGATCTTAACTCTAACTCTAATTAGATTTTTTTAACAATCTATTAAGATGTAATAATGGCTCTGTATATCCAGAGGGCTGCTCTTTACCTTTAAAAATTAAATCACATGCTGTTTTAAATGCTAAAGAATTATCAAAATCATCACTCATTCTTTTATATTTTGGATCACCTTTATTCTGTTCATCAACAATTTTAGCCATATCTTTCATAATTCCTATGACTTGAATTTTAGTTGTAATTCCATGATGTATCCAGTTAGCAATGTGTTGTGATGAAATTCTTAAAGTGGCTCTATCTTCCATAAGCCCAACATTATTTATATCTGGAACTTTTGAACAACCAACTCCTTGATCAATCCATCTAACTACATACCCAAGAAGAGTTTGTGCAGAGTTAGAAATTTCTGAGTTAATTTCATCTACAGACCAATTTGGTCTATCAGCTATTGGGATGGTTAAAAGATCATCTAATTTTGCTGGTGTTCTTGTTGAAATAGTTTTTTGTTGGTCAAAAATATTTATCTCATGATAGTGAAGCGCATGTAATGCAGCTGCAGTTGGTGAAGGTACCCAAGCACAATTTGCTCCAGCTTTTAAATGCCCAATTTTTTGATCCATCATATCTTTCATTTTATCTGGCATTGCCCACATACCTTTTCCTATTTGTGCAACACCTGAAAAACCACACTGAAGACCAATATCAACATTATTATTCTCATATGCCGAAATCCATTTTGAAGATTTCATGTCTCCTTTTTTAATCATAGGTCCAGCTTCCATGGAGGTATGCATTTCATCACCTGTTCTATCTAAAAAACCTGTATTGATAAAAAATACTCGATTTTTGAGAGTTCTAATGCACTCTTTAAGATTTGCTGATGTTCTTCTTTCTTCATCCATAATTCCAATTTTACATGTGTATTGCTCTAAACCTAATAGGTTTTCTACTTCTGAAAAAATTTTATCTGTAAATGCTGTTTCCTCTGGTCCATGCATTTTAGGTTTAACAATATAAATTGATCCAGTCCGAGAGTTTCCCTTACGATTTAAATCATGAAGTCCTGCTGCAGTTGTAATAAATGCATCCATAATACCCTCTGGAATTTCACTGCCATCATTTAATATTATAGCTGAATTAGTCATAAGGTGACCAACATTTCTTACTAAGAGCAAGCTTCTACCATGTAATTTTAAACCAATACCATCTTTTGAAATATAGCTTCTATCAGGATTTAATTTTCTCTCTAAAGTTTTACCATTTTTTTCGAATTCATTTTTAAGATCACCTTTCATAAGTCCTAACCAATTTCTATAACAAAGAACTTTGTCTTCAGCATCAACAGCGGCAACACTATCTTCGTTATCACATATTGTTGATACAGCCGACTCAATTATAATGTCACTTATTCGCGCTGTATCCTGTTGAGCACTAAATGCTTTAGGATCTTTTAAAATTTCAATATGAAGATTATTGTTTTTCAATATTATTGCAGAAGGATCATTTACATCTCCTCTGTGACCAATAAATTTTTCATTATCTTTAAGTTGAAATTTTTGATCATTTTTAAATATATTTAAAAAACCTTTATCTACAGTAAATTTGGTAATTTCTTTCCAACTTAAATTTTCTAATGGGAAAAACTTATCCAGAAATTCTCTACCATATTTAATAACCATCTCTCCTCTTAGGGGATCATATCTCTCTGAAACGCTATCTTCTGACTGTTCTATTACGTCAGTTCCATAAAGGCTATCGTATAAACTCATCCATCTAGCATTAGCTGCATTAAGAGCATATCTAGCATTCATAATTGGAACAACTAATTGTGGCCCAGCTATTTTAGAAATTTCTTCATCAACATTTTTTGTTTCAATTTTAAAATCATCTCCAACTTTTTTTAGATAGCCTATTTGATGTAAAAATTTTTTGTACTCTTCTAAATTGATTTGGTTACCTTTATTTTTAATATGCCATTCATCAATTTGTTTTTGGATAATGTCTCTTTTATTTAATAAATCTTTGTTTAAAGGTGCTAATTCATGGACCGCTTTATCAAAGCCTTTCCAAAAATCTTCTTTATTTATTTTTGTATCTGGCAAAAGCTCTTCATTAATAAAGTTAAATAAAATCTCTGAAACTTTAAGATTGTTAATATTTATATATTTTTCTTTCATAAAATTTATCTCTACACAAAATTTACCCAAGAAGTATATTTACTAAAATTGCAATTATCTTTCCCAGGGTGTTATACGAATACCTAAAAGTTTTTTGATTATTTACTTTTTAACCTTTAACTTAGGGACAACTATACTTCACCGCAAAAAACATACCTTTTAATGCTATTAAGTCAAATAATTATTATTTTTTCTGAACATTTTGTTGCCTTTTTTCTAAAATAATTGGGTATAATTATTTAAATGAAAAACTATCTAAACTTTGAAACCGAAATAAAAAATCTTGAAAGCGAATTAGATAAATTAAAAGATCCCTATAATCAAGGAGGGTTAGCTCAAGTAGATACTCAAAAAATTTCTAAAACCCAAGAGGAGTTAGATGAGAAATTAAGGGCAATTTATTCAAACCTTGATCCTTGGCAAACGACAATGGTAGCAAGACATGAGGATAGACCTAAATCAAAATTTTTTATTGATAATTTATTTGATAATTTTGTACCTCTATCAGGGGATAGATTTTATGGAGAAGATAAGTCTGTATTAACTGGCTTTGCAAAATTTAATGGACAGTCAGTTTTAGTAATAGGCCAAGAGAAAGGAGATAATTTAGAGAGCAGAATAGAGAGAAATTTTGGAATGATGAGACCCGAGGGATATAGAAAAACTATTCGGCTAATGCAATTAGCTAATAAATTTAATATTCCAATAATATCTTTTATAGATACTCCTGGCGCATACCCAGGTGTTGGAGCGGAGGAAAGAGGTCAAGCAGAGGCAATAGCTAAATCAATTGAATGCTGTATGGAATTAAAAGTGCCTACATTAGCAATAGTAATTGGAGAAGGTGGATCTGGAGGTGCTATAGCTTTAGCGTCATCGAATAAGGTAATAATGTTGGAAAATGCAATTTATTCAGTAATTTCACCTGAAGGATGTGCAACTATATTGTGGAGAGATCCAAAAAAAATGCTGGATGCAGCAAAAGCAATGAAGCTGTCAGCCAAAGATTTATTAGAGTTAAAAGTAATTGATGAAATCATTAAAGAACCTTTGGGTGGAGCTCATAGAGATAAAGATTTAATGCTAGAAAATGTAAGAGATTCAATTGAAAAAAATTTAAATTTTTTTAAAGACATGACATCGGAAGAAATTTTTAACCATAGAAAAAATAAGTTTTTAAAAATAGGAAGAAATAAAGGATTTATCAATAATCCTGAGGATTTGAGTGCTTTAGCACCTAAAAACAAAAAATTTAATAATATTTTTAAATCAAGAAAGTTATTGATTTATTCAATAGTAGCATTTTTATTAATTATTTTGAGCCTGCTTACTTTCTTATAAAGCGCCACAACAATTTTTAAACTTTTTTCCAGTTGCTTCACATCTATCATTCCTTGAAATTTTTTCATCTTTTTTTAAGATTAAAAGACATTTTGGATTTTCGGATATATTTTTCTGATCAGTAGATGTGGGTTTTAAAGTACTTGTTTGTTCAACAACTTTTAAATTCATTAAAATGGTTACATAATCTAGTTTAAGTTTTTCGAGTAAATTTTTAAATAATTCAAATGCTTCTTTTTTGTATTCTATTAAAGGATCTCTTTGACCATAAGATCTAAGACCAATTACTTGTCTTAACTGTTCAAGGTATTGAATGTGGGATTTCCAATTTAAATCTATTGATTGTAAAAGAATTCTTTTTTCAATTTCCTTAGCATTTTTTTCTCCTAAAATTTTAATTCTTTCTTCTCTAGACTCCTGAAACTTATTAATTATTTTATCTTTTAAAGAAACCTCGGAAGCTTCAATTAATTCTTGAAACTCTTTATCATCAAAACTTTTTCCAACTATTGCCTTAAGCTTGTTATCAAATTCAGTATTTTTTGGATCTGATTTTTTATATCTTTTTAAATTTATTATATTATCAATAATTTCTTTTAAAAACTCTTCAGAGTAATCAAAAATAGTCTCACTATTCATAGCATCATTTCTTTGAGAAAATATAACGTGTCTTTGATCATTTAAAACGTTATCAAATTTAATTAAAGTTTTTCTGATATCAAAATTTCTTGACTCAACTTTTTGTTGTGCTCTTTCTAGAGCTTTATTGATCCAAGGATGGTCAATACTTTCACCATCTTTAAGTCCTAACTTTTGCAGAATATTGTTCATAGATTCTGAACCAAAAATTCTCATTAAATCATCTTCAAGACTAACGTAAAAAATTGAACTTCCTTCATCACCTTGTCTTCCAGATCTTCCTCTTGCTTGATTATCAACTCTTCTAGACTCCATTCTTTCAGTACCAATTACAAATAAACCCCCTAAAGATTTAATTTTTTCTTTATTTAATTTTAATTGATCCTCTGGAATTGAGCCTTTTTTACCTCCAAGTTGAATATCCACACCCCTCCCAGATATACTTGTAGTAATAATTACAGAACCTTCTTTTCCTGCATTTGCAATAATTTCTGCTTCATTTTCATGATTTTTTGCATTTAAAACTACGTGTTCTACTTTTTCTTTTTTTAACAAGTCTGAATAAATTTCAGATTTATTTACACTTGAAGTAAAAACCAAAATTGGTTGACCGTTTTTATGACATTCGGATATTTTCTTTATAATTGCATCATTTTTTTCATTCTCTGTTCTAAATATTTGATCATTAAAATCTTTTCTGATCATAGATTTGTTTGTGGGAATGACTAAAACTGGAAGATTATATATTTCATAAAATTCTTCTGCTTCAGTGGCTGCAGTACCTGTACATCCTGCTAATTTTTTATATAACTTAAAATAATTTTGATAAGTGATCGAAGCTAATGTTTGATTTTCTACTTGGATATCTAACTTTTCTTTAGCCTCCAGAGCCTGATGAAGACCATCACCAAATCTTCGTCCTTCAAGAATTCTACCAGTCAATTCATCAATTATTTTTAAGCTACCATCTTTTACAAGATAGTCTCTACCATTTATAAATAAATGATTTGCTCTTAAAGCTTGATTAACATGATGAACTAAGTGTAAATTTTCAGGATCATAAAAATTATTATTTTTAAGCACCCCAGCATCACCAAAAATTTTTTCTACATTATTAATCCCTTCATTAGTTAATAAAATACTTTTTTCTTTCTCATCAATTTCATAATCTTTACTATTTAGTTGTTTAACTAATTTATCAATTGCTAAATATTGATAAGTTTTATCTTCAGCTGCTCCAGATATTACCAAAGGTGTTCTGGCCTCATCAATTAAACAAGAGTCAATTTCGTCAACAATAGAAAAAAAATGATTTCTTTGTACTTTTTCTTCCTTAGAGTATTTCATATTATCTCTTAAATAATCAAAACCTAATTCACTATTAGTTGCATAAGTAATATCGCAGTTATAATTAAATTTTCTTTCCTCATCATTTTGGAAATTATTTATATAACCAGATGATAAACCCAAAAATTTATAAATCTCGCCCATTTCAAGAGAGTCTCTTTTTGCAAGATAATCATTTACAGTTACTATATGAACTCCATTTTCATTAAGTGCATTTAAGTAAGCCGCTAGGGCAATGGTTAATGTTTTACCTTCCCCAGTTCTCATTTCGGCAATTTTACCCTCATGAAGTGCCACACCACCAATTAGCTGAACATCGTAATGTCTTTCATTTCTGGTTCTTTTCGAAGCCTCTCTAACTAAGGCAAAAGCTTCCGGTAAAAGGTCGTTTAGGTTTTTGCCTGATTTAATTTTTTGTTTAAGTTCTAGAGTTTTTTTTGGAAAATCATCGTCACTTAGTAATTTAATTTGATCTTCAAGTGAGTTAATATTTGTTACAATCTTTTTAATTCTATCTAACTCTTTTTCATTATTAGATTTAATAAATTTTGATAGAAAGTTTAAAGGATTGAACATTGGTTTTTTTGATTTATTATTTACTTATAACCTTTAATATAAGTATCAATTAAAATTTTTAAACACTATGGGAATTAATTTAACTAATTTTTTATCATCTAAATCAAACAATACTAAAATGATCGATTTTCAAGATTTAGATCATATTGATGGTATTTCGATATCTACAGTAAGTGCCAATTTATATAAAAATAATCGTGATGATTTAGTGATGTTTTATTTTAGAGATGGGGCTAATTATGCATCAGTTTATACTCAATCAAGTATTGTCTCTGAAAATATAAAATGGAATTTAGATCAAAAAAGTAAAAAAATTTATTCACTAATTGTAAACACTCGAAATGCAAATGCGTTTACAGGAAATGATGGTTATCAAAGTTTAAAGAAAATTGCTAAGTTAGTATCTGAAAAACTTACAGAAAAACAAAAAAGTGACGAAGATAAACCAAAAATAATTAGTAGTAGTGAAATTATTTTTGGATGTACAGGTACCATTGGTGAAAAATTTCCAGAAGAGAAAATTATAAATCAAATTTCTAATTTAATTAATAAAATCAGCTACACTCAAAATAAATATATTTGGATGAAAGCTGCACTTGGAATTATGACTACAGACACTAAGCCAAAAATGGCAATGGAGGATTGTAAAATTGGAAATAAAAATGTTAAAATTTATGGAATAGCCAAAGGTTCAGGTATGATACATCCTAACATGGCAACTACGCTGGGCTATGTATTTACTGACGCAAATCTTTCAAACGATGTTTTAAAAAATCTATTAAAAAAAAACATTTCAAATACCTTTAATGCAATTAGTTGTGACGGGGATACTAGCACTAATGATATGGTGTCAATTTTTTCAACAGGTGCAGTAAAAAATTCTACAATAAAAAGTATTAATGATAAAAATATTAAAAGTTTTGATTTGGCATTAAATAAAGTTTTATTAAACTTAGCTAAAAGAGTTGTTGCTGATGGGGAAGGTGCTTCAAAATTTATCACCATAAGAGTAAAAAATTGTAGCAATGAAAATGACGCAAAAAAACTTGCTTTTTCAATTGCTAATTCTCCTTTAGTGAAAACTGCTATTGCAGGACAAGACCCCAACTGGGGAAGGATTGCAATGGCGATAGGCAAAAGTGGAGTGAATATAAAATTAAACAAACTTGGCATTGAAATTGGAAATATCAAAATAGTCTTAAATGGAAAATTAAATTCCAAATACTCAGAAAGTGATGCTTCAAATTATATGAAGAATGACTCTATAGAATTGAAAATTAATATTGGAACTGGAACAAAAGAATTTACAGCTTACACGATGGATTTAACAAAAAAATATATTGAAATTAACGGTGATTATAGAAGTTAGGAACATTGAAATTAAATAAATTATTATTATTTATCAAATATGATTAAGTATAAATTGATCTGTAAAGATTGTGAAATTACTTTTGATAGCTGGTTTGCTTCATCAAAAGAATATGACAAATTAAAAAAGAAGAAATTATTGAATTGTCACAACTGTGGTTCATTAAAAGTAGAAAAAAGTTTAATGGCACCAACCTTGATTAATACAAAAAATTCATCTCAATCATTAGTCAATGATTTAGAAAAAATTAGCAAAATCAAAAAAACTATCAAAGAGTATCAAAATTTTATTAAGAAAAATTTTAAATATGTTGGAAAAAATTTTGCATATGAAGCTAGATCAATACATTATAATTCTAAGAAAAAAAATACAGGTATTTATGGTACCGCTTCAAAAGAAGAACTTAAAGAATTGAGTGAAGAGGGAATCGATGCTCAAATGATACCTTGGATTGAAGACAAAAATAATTAATTTTTATTAAAAATAGAAATATAGTTTACTGATTTGTCGGTACTGATTGCCCACTGATCTTTAATTAAATTATATTTCATGCCATCTAATTTTCGCATAGTAAGATTATTTTTTTTTGAAATTGCAATTAAATCATCAGGATTTAGGAATTTTTCCCATTCATGTGTACCTATAGGAAGCCATCTCATAATATACTCTGCTCCGATAATTCCAAAAACATAAGATTTTAGGGTTTTATTTAGAGTTGCAACAAACATGATGCCATTTTTTTTTAATAATTTTGCACATGATTTTATAAAAAAATTTACATCTTCAACATGTTCGACGATTTCCATATTTAAAATTACGTCAAATTTTTTATTAGTTTTTAATTTTTCTGGAGAAGTGATTTTATAATCAATTTTTAAATTATTTTTTTCAGCATGCATTTTTGCAATTTTAATATTTTTTTCAGAAGCATCAATTCCAACCACATCAGCACCCAATCTACTCATTGGCTCTGATAATAATCCTCCACCACAGCCGATATCTAAAATATTAATTTTATTGAGAGGTTTATTTTTGTTGTTTAAATTAAAATGATCAATGATGTTATCTTTAATATAACGAATTCTAATTGGATTAAACTTATGAAGGGGTTTAAATTTTCCATTTGGATCCCACCATTCTTCAGCCATTTTTGAAAATTTTTCAATTTCTTTTTTATTTACACTTGTCATATAAGATATTTAGTTGACATAACAATTAAGATGTATTTTATCAATTATTAATTAAATTAAGTCACAAACAACACATGAAAACTATAGTTCTAAAATTTGGTGGTACTTCCGTAGGTAGCATTGATAGAATAAAAAAAGCAATTAAAATTATTTCCTCTCATAAAAAAGGTGGAAATAAAGTTGCTGTAATTTCTTCAGCAATGAGCGGTGTAACTAATGATTTAGTTAAAAAATCAAAATTGATTAGTAATAATTTTGATAAAGCTGAATATGACTCATTACTTGCAACTGGAGAACAAGCATCTTGTGCATTAATCGCTGGTGGACTGAATGACATAGGCTTAAAATCAAGATCATGGTTAGCATGGCAAATTCCAATTTTAACCTCTGGGCCCCATTCAGGAGCTAGAATTGAAAATATAGAAAGTAAAATTTTACTTAAATTTATGAAATCAGGTGGAATCCCTATTATCACTGGTTTTCAGGGAATAAATTCGAGTTTTAGAATTACCACACTTGGCAGAGGAGGTTCTGATGCTTCAGCAATTATGCTCGCTAAATTTTTAAAAGCTGATGAATGTATAATTTATACTGATGTGGATGGTGTGTACACAACTGACCCAAGATTGCATAAAAAAGCCAAAAAAATTAAAAAAATATTTTATGATGAAATGTTAGAAATGGCATCTTTAGGATCTAAAGTTATGCAGCCTACCTCAGTTCAAGATGCCAAAT
>Ga0181598_1004266_pt1 | contig 11905 bp, 6 predicted proteins | sample 041ome_4_FD_153295 | JGI IMG/M metagenome (GOLD analysis project Ga0181598, IMG submission 153295) | Coastal salt marsh microbial communities from the Groves Creek Marsh, Skidaway Island, Georgia - 041404US metaG (spades assembly) | ecosystem: Environmental > Aquatic > Marine > Intertidal zone >...
CAGTCACTCCGACAAACTCTGTAACACCAACTTCTTCAGTCACTCCGACAAACTCAGTCACTCCGACAAACTCTGTAACACCAACTAACTCAGTTACACCTACTAATTCAGTAACCCCAACTAATTCAGTAACCCCAACCAATACAATAACACCTACTAACTCTGTGACACCTACTCCATCAATCAACTCATTACTTAGTTGTTATGTTGCCGGTCCATTAACTGCCGACACATCTAACGGAGCGGTATTCGATAGAAGTATTAACGTTAGTGGAGTATTAGAGGTTATTGCGGGCGCTGTTGGAGGACAGGCAGCGGTACCTGATGAATTTTCTAAAAAAGTCGCTCGTTCATTCCAATTAATAATGGACCCATTAGCCACAGGAATTACCTTATCATATCAAAATAATTTAGTAGCAACTTTAAGAGGTGATGAGGGTACTATACATGCAGGGTTACCAACGGCACAAAGAGTCGGGTACGGTAGTGGGGATGACTATGACCCTAATTGGTTAACAGATGAGGGTATATCAGGATACACAGGATATCAAGAATTCTTAGATACTCATGCAGTTAATGACATGGTATGGTACCAAAGCGGTTCCACAAGTGGTGATACGGTAATAACTGAGGTATTTGAACATATTTTACATACCGTACATCTATTTGGGATAATGGGTGCGGTTCCCGGCTCATCGACCGCGGTAAATTGGATGGCAGAAGAAAATCCAGATTGGCAAACAACAGACTTACACTTATCCATGAAACAAGCCATCGAGAATGGTATGTATGACCCAACTGACTACGCCCCTAATTGGAGTGGGGATACTGGTCAAGCTCAAGTGGCATATAAAGAGTATATGTACTTATTAAACTTCGGTATGTGGGAAATGTCCGAGTTTTGGGATGGTGGGTCGTTATCTCCAGAATGGAATGATAGTATGAGAACTCCATCAGGAATTCAAACTAATAACATTTCAGGATATACATTGTTTAATAATTACTTTGCACCAGTACTGACTAAACCTAGTTTTACAACACTAAGAAATATTTTCCAAAATAATGGAGGGGGTAGTTCAGGATATGTCGCCGATGATTGTGTAACACCAACACCAACACCAACCAGTTCAGTAACTCCAACAATAACTCCATCAACATCCCCACCCGTAGATTGGTCACCTACAGATGTAAATATAGTTGCATGGGTTGACGCTTCAGACACCACTTCATACAGCCCGTCTACCGGTACATTATCCTCAGTAAATGATAAAACAGGAACGTATGGTACCTTAAATGTTAATGGTACACCAACAATAGTTACAAATGGATTAAATGGTTTAAGTGTATTTGATTTTGATGGTAATAATGAGTTTATACAAAGTTCATCTTTTGAAACACAGGTATCGTCAGGTAATCATTGGTCTATTGGAGTATTCCAATACCATACAACAAATAACACTAAAAATTCTTTTTGGAGTTATGAAACAGACCAGACACCAAAAAGAGATTATGCAATAAGTGCGGGTGCATCTAATAATACATGGCCAGGTGAATTAGATTTAGATGGTTTATCTTCTAACCGAATTAGTTCTACAATCGGTAATCTACAAATTTGGGACTCTCAGAGTATTTCTCAAAATACATGGGCGATTGTTTCTTGTTGGTTTAACAAATCGGGTAATCAAATAGGTACAAGAGTTAATGGTAATAACGCATTTACACCTGTTAATGATTATGACAATAGTATACAGACATCTCAGGAATTAAGATTAATGAGAAATAGGGCATCAGTAGAACTGGATGGTCGTATGGCCGAGTTCTTTGCGGTTGCAGATATACCAGGAGTTAGTGGTACCGACTTAACTGATTTAGAAAAGGCGGAAGGTTACCTAGCATGTAAGTGGGGATTACAGTCATCATTACCTTCAGGTCACCCATATAAAACAAATTGTCCAACACAATAAACTAATATGAATTTTTATATAAAGAAAAATAGTACACTACCTAAGTTAACTGTAGAAGTTATAGTAGACAGTAGAACTACATTCGGTAATACAAACGAAAGTTTTTCGTCATCTACAATCACCTTTAATATGAAGGACGTTGAAACCGATATATATAGAATTATCGGTAAAAGCGTTTCTATTAAAGAAAAATATTCTACAGGTGATAGTCCATTAAAAAGTTACTATTTAGAAACTCAATTCACATCAAAAGAAACAAAAAATATCGGTAGTTTTTTAGGTGAATTTAAAATTACAAACTCTAATGGTACAGAAATTTTACCTATAGAAAATGAAATTATTATTAACATAATTGACTCATTTGCAGACCCTAATTTATGTTGTAGACCAAATTTATTATAAAATGTTATATACTCAGGAAATAAAAGATAAGATAAGTGATTTAGCTAATAACAGTTCAGATAACTGTACTTCGATAGGTTTTGGGTTTAAAGAAGTTAACGGAGAGTTAACTAATGAAAGAGCGTTAATCTTCAGATTTAAAGAAAAAAAACCAATAACTGACTTATTACCAAGTGAGATAGTACCCAAAACAATAACAGTGGGTAATGAAACATTAAAAACTGACGTATGTCAAGGAGAAGACCGATTTGTCGCTTATGAGGCATGTCCATCAAGTTTTTACTCATGGAGTAGTAACTCAACACTAAACCCTACTGGTTCCACAACTCCAACTCAACAATCAGAAATAAGACCCATAAAAGGAGGTCTACAAGTTAGGAATCAGACTAAAGGGTGGGTAGGTACGATGGGGTTCGTTGCCGTTGATAACGAAACTAACTCCATTGTCGGAGTAACAAACGCCCACGTTATGACTGAAATATTTTTTAAAGCTGACGAATCAGGTAGAGGTGTAGAAAATGTATACGGTGATGATATGGGACAACCAAGTTCTTCAGTTTCACAACAAGTTGGAGTAACAAAAAGGTATGTTCCAGTACAGGGTAATTCTTCAGGTGGAATTAACTATGTTGATGGAGCATTGTTCACCTTAGACTCAACTTCTGTTGACACGTCACAATCTTATCTATATCATGGTTTTTCTTTTACGGGAGCACCCGAATTCGCCACAACGTCTGAAATAGATGATTTAATAAATAATAATTACGACTTTTATAGTGTTGGTAGGACTACCGGAGCAAAAGGAGAAGGAGAGACAAAGTTAAAATTTTTAAGTTACGATACGGTATACGTAAACAATACTTTAACTTCTTCAACTGAGAGAGTATGTAGGTATGATGAATGTATTTCATACGTAGCTAGTGCTAGTACAACAACAAATGGTAATGGATGTTATTATCCAATTAACAGTGGAGATTCAGGTTCGGCGTTATTAGCAAATATCAATGGTACGATAAAAATTATTGGTTTATGTTTTGCCGGTTCAACAACAGGTAGTCCTGATGGTTATTTTACTATTGGTAGAGCCTGTAGAATTGATAGAGTTGCGGAAGAACTTAACATAAGTGCGTTCACTGGTCAGTCAGTGAACTACAGTGATAATGAAAATCCAATAATACATTATGAACCTGGATTTTCTTCTTTATCCGAAGTAATCATAAATGGTAATAAGTATTTTCAATTAGGGACGGTAAATTAATAAAAATAAAGTATTTATTAAAAAAAGTAAAAAATGGCGCAATTTGCTGAAATTACATTAACTAGTACAAATTTAACAGGTGTAACTAATTTCTTTACTGTTGATATGAAGGAATGTAGTTCTCCTAATTTTACTACAATTCAGACGGGATTAACGTATTCCGATTTTCCTTATTTAGTTAATTTAGATGAAGAGTTTGGTGTAATTTCATGTTATAATTACAAAATTTCAGAGAGTGTAACCGGTTTAATTTGTAGTGGTCAAACCTTTATAGGTTCGGTCACTCCGACACCTTCGATAACAACTACTCCTTCAGTTACACCATCGACTTCTACAATAATAACAGGAGTTACAGTCACTCCAACACCATCGATAACAACCACTCCTTCAGTTACACCATCGACTTCTACAATAATAACAGGAGTTACAGTCACTCCAACACCATCAGTAACTACAACACCATCAATTACACCTTCAATCACTCCAACTGTAACAATAACACCAACTCCATCAAGTACTCCACCTAGCTGTACTTTACTAACGGTATTTACTGGAAGTACGTTCACCGGTGTATGTTCATCTTTCGATTCATTATCAGTATACACTAATGATGGTTCACTAATAAATGGAGGTTTGGTTTATACCGATAATTGCCCAATACAAGGTGGTACATCACCATTACCTATTAATATTTATTTATCCGAAACTGGTAGTACCGAAGTATATTCAACATTTAGTGCAGGAACCGTAGCCTTTGTTGGTAATTGTATAGTACCAACTCCTTCCGTAACACCTACAATTAGTTTAACTCCTTCAGTAACTCCGTCAATAACACCAACACCAAGTTATACGGGGATTACTGTTGAGTTTGGAACTTCATATGAATCCGGGTCTACTATAGCCGATTACTCGTTTACCGCATCCACCGCAGTAAGTCAAGACACTACGATTGACTTCACTAATGTACTTTCAAAAACTGATAACACACCCGTTCTTATAGTTTCTGCGGTAACCATTAATTCAGGACAAACTATTGGTTCGTCAACAGTAACAAATACCACTAATTACGATGAAATACGTGGTTATGAAACCTCGTTTACTGCTGTAACTTCTACAGGTGATTTAATAGGTAAAACTAATAACACTAAATCAGTAAACTTTATTGCTAAGAATAGTCCATTATATCAGTTATGGATATTTAGAGCGTGTTGTAAGGATTCTTCTCCTTCGGAGATTCAGGTACAAGTTGATGGAGACGCGGTCGCATCAGGTGGATGGGTAGATTTGGGGTTTGGTGTTTATTTATACGATAATTGTTACATTCCATATGAGCCGGGTGGAGATGGTTCTGACGGTATTATGTACGGACCTGATTTTAAAGGATGTAGTTACTCAGGATGTTTATGTCCTAGTGTTACACCAACACCCACACCAACTGTAACACCGTCAGTCTCAAATAATGTTTTTAACAATTATAAATTAATTTCTTGTTGTGATGAAACTACTGTTGTTTTTGCCAATTTACAACCTTTAACTCCAATACAAATTGGTGATATAATATCTTACAATGGAGAATGTTATGGTGTCGGTAATATCGAATCGGCAGATAATGCGTTAATATCCGTTAGTGGCACATTCTCAAGCTGTACCGCATGTCAGTTAGTCCAATCTTGCCCATCTGTTACACCTACACTTACACCAAGTCCCACACCAAGTGTTGACCCATGTGCAGATGGGTTAGATTGTATAATAACTGCAAGTGAGGAGTGTGAATTAGATTGTTACACTGCGATAGCACCATACGTACCAAAGAGAATAGTAAACTGTTGTGACTACTCAGAAAGTTTTGGAGTTATGGTTCCTGAAGACTTAGAGGTAGGTACATACCTATATTGGAACGATAAGTGTTGGTACTTAGGTGCTGAAACGACAGAAAATGAGACGTATATAACATCGTTTACTGAGTATCAAACTTGTAATGAATGTGTTTCATGTAATGATATTGCCGACTGCGATGGTGGGTGGATAACTTGTGAGGTTGACCCATGTTGTGAGACATCACCAGATTTACCTCAAGGTGCCATAACATTCTCAGGTAACGCATGTGTAGGTGATGGTATTATAATAGATAATATTTGTTATACAATCATTAATATATCTAACGGACAAGCGGGTGGAGCCCTTGTGGTTGATGAAAGTGATATTATTGAAAATGTTTGTGAGTTCTCAGCATGTACCGGTTGTACCATAACACTACAGTCATGTACTATGTCTAATGGTGCTGGTGATATAAACTACTTCCCAAATTACATTAGAGTCCCTCAGAGTAGTATAACACAGGATGTGGTATCAGGTGATGTCTGTCTGTTTGTAATACCGATTCAAACAGGTAGTGGTTCACTAACAAATACGTTATATGTAGAACAATGTTACACTGTAGTTGATAATGATGAATCCGTAGAATTAGTAAACTACCAATTCGGTGGAATATCAGCGGAAGGTTGTGATGACCATAATGGAAAATGTATAAATGGTTATGTTGGAGTACAGAGTTGTGGTAATGGACAGACAGTAATTATCGGTATTGACTCCTTGAATGATTATTGGAGCTCGGTGACCGTGGGTGACGTATTCACCAGTGTTCCTATAGCATCTAATCCTTATTCAACAACAGGATTCTTAAATAATAATGCAAGTAGTTGTTACACTATAGTATCCGAGGGAACACAAATAACAGTACCTCAACAATACCCTGGTGGTGGTACATGGACTACAGACGAAGGTGTTGAAGACGTTGTTGACTGTAATGATAACAACTGTGTAAGATGTTTAAGTGGTGTAACAGTTACTAATGATGATTCTGGAGCACAACCAATTACAATAAATTGGTATGATTGTAATAATGATTACAATGTATTAACAATACCATACAATAGCACACATAACTTCGGGTCAGAATGTATCAATATACTTTCCTTACATCAATTAAACTACTTTGAGATTACCAATGGTATAATAATAAACTATGACTTAAATAATAATTGTGAGTAATGCCAAACTTAGCAGAAATAGGATTAAATAGTGAGACTTTAGGTATAAACACTTACGATGTTTATGTTAGTTCGTGTGCAAACCCTCCTTTTTGGGAATTAGTGGCGGATGATGTCACGTTTAATCAATTTCCTGTTTTTGTTTTGCTATCGGATTATGGTATCTCAGATTGTTATCAGTATCTTATATCGGGAGACACTGGATGTGAATGTCAGGGTGTCGGTTGGTTGGTGTCACCAACACCAACACCCACTAGTAGTGTAACACCTTCCGTAACACCAACAATCACCCCGTCAATTACTCCGACAAACACGATAACACCATCAGTAACACCAACAAATGTTACGCCATCTGTCACACCATCGATTACTATAACCCCAACAATCACCCCATCGATTACACCTACTCCCACACCATCTCCGTTACCTTGTGAGTTGGTGGAAATAACTGAATTTACACCTTATGACTCTACCGTAAATATATTTAGTATATACCAACCATCAGGAGGGGCTAATCAGGACGTTTCAATCTGTGATTGGATTAGTTGCAACTCTTTAAATAACTCATATTCAGGTGCTGGTGGATTGTTACCATATAGTGGTAGTTGTGGTATTTTCTTGGACCCTAATGAAACATTACCTACAGAATCGGGAGTGTCATTACCCATTTATTATACGGGTGCGACACCTAGTGATTGTGTAGCACATACAAATTCAACCTTCTTTGGTACGGGATGTACTAATAATAGTAATATTACATCACCCGCATATGTTATGATTTCCGCAGCGACAGGAAATACAATATATGAAATCACATCACCTGATGGTGAACCATCAAGTGAATTGTCTATAAGTTTGTACGGTACGTGTGATTATTACGGAGGATTAGATATAATCAATGGATTTGATGTTACATTAAACGAATCTAACCAGTGGGTTATTAACGGAGAGGTTAACCCAACTTTAAATATTATATGTGGACAACAGTACGACTTCCACATTTGTGCAACAGGTGCAACAGAAGGGTTCTTTATTGCCGATGAATTTAATGTTGCCGGTTCATCACCAGCAAATGATTATGAAATAACTGATGGTACGGTAACCAATAACGGTGAAAATTTAGGAACTATTAGTGTAACCTTTGATTCAAACTTATCCGACAATGGTGGTTATTGGTACGGACAAGAAGATAGTCTAACTAATTACGGACAAATTAATTTTGTTGAGTCTTGTACTGGTGTAACAATAAACAACACAAACCAATCAGGTATAGGGTATAACTTATTCTTTAGTTATGAATTGTGTGACGGTAGTACTGAAAGTTTAACTATACAGGGTGGAGATAGTACAACCATAAACGAATGTATAATTCCCGAAACCATAACGGTTACGAGTCAAGGACCAAACGCCAATCCATCTTTATGGAATTACAGTGGAGGTGATTGTTGTTCATAATTTAAATATTTATAATATATGCCATCTATAACGATAAATTTAGGAAGTGAAATAGCGAACATAAGTACTTATGATGTTTACATAAGTAATTGTGACCCCACCTCATGGCAGTTAGTTGCTGACGATATTGTTTATGAGGATTTCCCTATAACAGTAAACCCCGAAGGATTTAGTGTTAATGATAGTTGTGTGCAATATTATATTTCGGGAGATACAGGGTGTGAATGTAGTGGTGTTACATATGTGACATCACCAACACCAACACCAACCACCACTCCGTCAATAACTCCTTCGATTTCTATTACTCCGACAATAACACCAAGTATTACGGTAACACCATCTATAACTCCAAGTATTACGGTAACACCATCTATAACTCCAAGTATCACGGTAACACCATCTATAACGCCAACTATTACGGTAACACCCACACCTTCACCACCACCGTGTGAAGTTGTTAATATAGACACAATTTCTGTCGGAAGCCCACTTCAAGATGTCAATGTATTCTTAGGTTATATGCCGACTTCTGGTTCAGGAGCATATCAAAGTATCTGTGATTTGATTAATTGTAGTTCAATAAATGACATAAGTTACGGTAGTACGTTATTAGAGTGTCCGATTTCAATACCGACACTCTCAGGATTACCGACAACCGTTGGCGAATGTGTTGAGATACAGTATCCATCCGGCTCTGAGTGTATTACTTATACTCAAACTGACTTTAATGAGAGTTGTGTTGGTCCTGCATTTGCAAGTCAAGAATTATATATGGCGGTTACATCAGAAACTGGTACAACAATTTACACACTTTCTGAGTGTGGAGGTGGTATGGCAATACAGTTATACGGTACTTGCGATTATGACGATTTAGGTAGTGGTATCGTGGGATATAATGTACAATTAAACGGTAGTGGTCAATGGGTCATTAACGGTGAGGTTGAACCTGATTTAACGTTAGAGTGTGGAGTTGAGTATCAATTCCACGTATGTAGTAGTGGTTCGACAACACAGTTTTGGATGGCAGACCAATACAACATATCATCCGAGTCCAATCCCGATGGTACAGACTCGTTAGGTCCGTCTGACGGCGTTGATAATAACGGGGCATACGTTTCAACAATAGTAGTAAACTTTAGTTCATCAGGAACCAATGGTGGTTACTGGTATGGTTATAACGGTGTTGAAGGTGCTGCGGGTCAAATCACTGTAACAGGTTGTTAATATGGAATTTTTCATAAAAAAAGATAGTACGTTACCTATACTCATCATGGAAGTGGTGAATGATGGTCGTACAGACAATTATAAAAAATTTAATGAGGACTTAGTTAATGCGTCCATAAGATTCTCCATGAAACGAGAATCGGACGGAGCACAAAAAATTGTTATGAACAATGCGTTTATAACCGAAAAATTATTAAACAATTCCGATTCACCTGAAGAATATTACATTTATTATAAATGGACATCGAGAGATACTAACGAAAAAGGTAGGTTTATTGGGGAATTTACAATTACTACAAAAGACGGTAATTTAATATGTCCGATTAGAGAGCAGTTGTTTATTAATATAAATTGACTCTAACTACAAAAACACATATATTTTAATTAATACTAAGAGGAATCATATCACCGCGATATGAAGATAATATCTCAAGTGTAAAAATTAAAATTATGGTATCTCAAGAAGAAATTGAAAAGTTCCTCCACGGTGAGGATGAAGAAAAATATATAGTAGCGTTAGAATACGACTATAGGTCTAACAAGATTTTTAAAGTAATTCAAGACCCCCTTAACGGAAAACAAATTAAATCGGAAACATTTATACCCTTTGCATGGGTTGGTGACCTAAAAGGTAAAAACTTTTATAACGGTTCCAAGTATGCTCAGAAGGAAGCGATGTCCAAACATGGTATCATTATCGAGAAGTTAGATACTCGTGGTGATGAGAGAATGGAACAGGGTTTGAAGTATTTGGTAAAGACAACCAAAACCTATTCAAACCTTGTAAACTTTTTTAAGATGGGTGGTTTAGACCCGTGGGATAGAGAAAATACAAATTCTATTGCAATACTTCCACCTGTAGAACAATACCTTTGTCAAAAACAAAAACGTTTATTTAAGGGTTTTGATGAATATGATGAGGTTCACCGATTTGTATTTGATATTGAGACTACAGGTCTTGACGCGACAAGAGATAAAATGTTCCTTATCGGTATGAAAGATAATCGTGGTTTTGAAAAGGTGATAGCCGCTCAAAACGAGGAAGAGGAAAAACAAATGATTATCGACTTCTTTAATACGATTAATTATCTAAAACCCACCCTCGTCGGTGGTTATAACTCAGCTTTCTTCGATTTTCCATTTATATTGACCCGCGCAACTATACTTGGGTTGGATATTGATAAGATTGCAAAAACATTGAATCCCGAAAAAACTTTGCGTCAAAAGAAGGGTATGTTAAAACTCGCCAACGAGATGGAAGACTACACCCAAACGATGATGTGGGGGTATAACATCGTGGATATTGCCCACGCTGTCAGACGAGCCCAAGCGATTAATTCAGATATTAAGAGTTGGGGTCTTAAGTATATCACACAGTTTATCGGAGCAGAAAAACAAAACCGTGTGTATGTAAAGGGAGATAAGATTGGTAAAATCTATTTTGATAATAAGGACTACTACTTTAACCCCAAAACAGGTGGGTATAAAGAAGTAGGTTCACCAGGTACAGAAAACCTTATGGAAAGATTTCCTGGTCATTATGAAAAGGTGAATGGAGAGTACCTCATCGAAAGATACCTTTACGACGATATTTGGGAAACGATGGTTGTTGATGAAGAATTCAACCAAGCCAACTTCCTTCTTGCAAAACTTGTACCTACCACATATGAGAGACTTTCTACTATGGGTACCGCTACACTATGGAAGATGATTATGATGTCGTGGTCATACAAACACGGTCTCGCAATACCTAAGAAAGGTGATAAGCGTTCGTTTACAGGGGGTCTCTCTCGACTTTTACAGGTCGGGTACTCCACTGATGTACTTAAGCTTGACTACTCGTCTCTATACCCCTCTATTCAACTCGTACACGATGTGTTCCCCAAGTGCGATGTTACAGGTGCGATGAAGAGTATGCTTAAGTACTTCCGTGATACTCGTATTAAATATAAGAAATTGGCTGCGGATTACTATGTGTCGGACTCAAAATTATCTTCACAATATAACCGTAAACAACTTCCGATTAAGATTTTTATTAACGCATTCTTCGGTTCATTGTCCGCCCCACATGTATTCCCGTGGGGTGATATGGATATGGGTGAACAGATTACTTGCACGGGTAGACAGTACCTGAGGCAGATGATTATGTGGTTTATGAAGCGAGGTTATGAACCTCTTGTTATGGATACTGACGGTGTGAACTTCTCAGTACCCGAAGGTCGTGATTCACATACATATATTGGAAAAGGTTTAAACGGTCTTGTAGAAGAAGGTAAGGAATACCGAGGTTCTGAAGCCGATGTTGCAGAGTATAACGATTTGTTTATGAGAAATGAAATGGGTCTTGATACTGACGGGCAATGGCCCGCAACCATTAATGTGGCTCGTAAGAACTATGCCCTACTTACGGATAAAGGGAAAGTAAAACTAACAGGTAATACGATTAAGTCTAAGAAATTACAGACATATGTTGCAGAGTTTTTGGATTCAGGACTAAGTATGTTGTTGGACGGTAAGGGTCAAGAGTTTTTGGATTCTTACTATGATTATGT
>Ga0181598_1004281_pt1 | contig 11872 bp, 8 predicted proteins | sample 041ome_4_FD_153295 | JGI IMG/M metagenome (GOLD analysis project Ga0181598, IMG submission 153295) | Coastal salt marsh microbial communities from the Groves Creek Marsh, Skidaway Island, Georgia - 041404US metaG (spades assembly) | ecosystem: Environmental > Aquatic > Marine > Intertidal zone >...
CGGGTTTTTGATTTGCTTTTTGTTTTTCTCATCACATCTAACCTCTCGCTTTTTTTTTGAGAAGGGTGGGGGTGCTCATTTTTCACAATCCCTAATACGAGTAATAAAAAATTTTTTCTTCATTCGACACGAGAGCAGGAAGAAGAAGAAGAAGAAGAAGAAGAAGAAAGCTCTCTCTCGCTCTTTCTCATCGTTATTATCATCAACGCTACTACTGCTACTACTACTACTACTACTACTACTACTACTACTTTCTCGCCGTTGTTGCGTGTATGCGCGAAAGAGCGATGCGTTTTCTTCTCGCGACGACGAAGACGCGTTGTTTGACTTCCCCGGCGGCGAATTCTTCTTCCTCTTCTTCTTCTCTTCGCGCGCCGCGCTTTTTTGTGGGCGGCCAGAAGAAGGATGCGACGACGACGACTTCAAGGATTCGTTCGTCTTCTTCTTCTTCTTCTTCTTCGCGCTCTGCATTCTTCCCCTTCAGAGCGGCGCGACCGATGTCGTCTTTAAAAGCAGCGGCAGCTTCGGTAAACAGCAACGAAGAAGAAGAAGAATTGTTGAAGCGAAGAAACATCACCGTGCCGACGTCTTGCCCCGGGTGCGGCACGGCGCTGCAACGCGAGGATAAAAATTTACCGGGATTTTTCGTCGTGCCGAGCAAACTGCTCGAATCCATGGAAGAAGGTGATGACGAAGATGATTTGTTAATAGAGGAAGAAGAGAAAAAGAAGAAGAAGCAAAAGGACGCGCAACGACAACATCCGGAGGATTGGAGCAAACTGTCACCGGACGAACTGGCGAGGCGGATCATGGCGGAGAGTAGCAAAGAAGGCGTTGGAGGAGGAGAATTCTCGGAGGAAGATTTTGATTTCGATGACGTTACTTTCGTAAACGACGACGATGAAATGGACGACGACGAGGACGAGAAAGGGGCCATCGACGCGATTGAATCGTTATTTTTTGAAGACGAAGATAAAGAGTACGACGAAGATTACGAGTTGGAAATGGCCGCGCTGAAAAAAATGAATCGATTGAAACGAAAACCTCCGGCGATTGTCTGCGCGAGGTGCTTTAGCTTGAGAAACACGGGACGACCGAAAAATATAAACGCGGAGATTTTGCTCCCATCGTTTGATTTCAAACGATCAGTCGGGACGCAGATGGAACGGTACCCGAACAATTCGAAAAAAGGCGTCGTTTTAGTCGTCGTCGATTTAGTTGATTTTGATGGGAGTTTCCCCGTGGACGCGGTGGATGCGTTAGAACCGCACGCGGAAAGAGGTGCGATTGAGATTGTTTTAGTCGCGAACAAAGTGGATTTGATGCCCGTGCAAGCGACGAGAGCGAGATTGACGCAGTTTGTGAGACGACGTGCGAAAGCGTTCGGGATGCAAAGCGCGAGCGAGGTTTTGTTGGCCTCGGCGACGGCTGGTATGGGCATAAGAGTTTTGAGCGACGAGTTGGAAGATATCTTACGCAATCGAGGTGGTCACAAGAAGAAAGACGTGTACGTCGTTGGCGCACAAAACGCAGGCAAGTCGAGTTTGATCAACCGTTTATCGAGCAGATACGACGGACCGACGGATAAAACCGGAGGGCCGTTGGCGTCGCACGTACCCGGGACAACCATTGGCATCTTAAAACTCGAAGGTATTTTACCCAACGATACCGATGTTTACGATACGCCGGGTTTGCTTCAGCCGCACCAACTCTCCGCGCGAATGACCGCGGACGAGGCAAAGATAATCTTACCCAAAAAACGCATGATTCCTAGAACGTATAGAATTCAAGTCGGAGGAACCATTCACATCGGTGGCGTCTCCAGAATTGATTTGCTCGACGCGCCGCAAAGAACTCTTTATGTAACCGTCTGGTGTTCCAACGATGTGCCTTTACATTACACCACGAATGGTGCGAAGAATGGAGACGACATTTACGCGAAGCACGCGGGGACGAAACTGACCCCTCCGCTGGGCGGCGAGGAAGGCGCCGTGCGCCTTGGTCGATGGGGAAGCAGAAAAGTTTCCGTCTACGGCGATTCGTGGACAGAATCTACGCGTGACATTTCTATAGCCGGCGTCGGATGGGTAGCCATCGCGTGCGTCGGGAACGCTGATTTTAGAGTGTGGACGCACGAAGGGGTGCAACTAGAAACGCGAGAAGCGCTCGTGCCAGACCTTTCGAAGTCGCTGATGAAGCCGGGATTCAGTTTCGAGAACGTTGGCGGAACTTCGAGTAATCGAAGACCAGATAAGAGAGCGGGAAGAGATAGAAAAGGGAACAGTGGTGGTGGTGGTGGCGGCGGCGGCAGTGGAAAGAGAAGCGGGGGTAGCAGAGGCGGTAGAAGCGGCGGCGGCGGCGGCGGCAATCGCTGGACTTGACAAAATTCAAAAGCGCGCGAGTGATGTAATATCAAAAGAATAAATACACACTGTTTAATAGAGTTTACGCTAATAAATCTCATCCCGCGTCGTTAAATCAAGACTCTTCTTCTTTCTCCTCGTCGGTTTCTCCCATTTTCCCTTCCTGTTCCTTCAACGCCTCCGCCTTCGCCTTCAATTTATCCATCACCATCTCCGCCGCGCTTTCCTTCCAATCCCTCTTCTCGCCTTCGCCTTTCTCCAACCCTTTCGCTACGCCCAACACCGACTTCCCCATGATGAACGCGGTCACGAAATCCGCGCCGATTAAAATAGCCCCAAACTTTCCGAGCCTCCCAAACGTATCCGAACTCACGATTGGTGCCTCGATATCGTACCCGTCCGCGCTCAAATCTTCCCTGTTCATTCCGAATTGGTTCGCGTTGATATTTTTCTCCCACACGTCGTCCGAAGACGCCTCTTCCTCCTTCCTCGTCTTTTGCTCATCGTAATCTTTCACTCGCGGCGCAACTCGCGTCGGATCCCAATCTTCCTTCGCGCTTTCCTTCATGATGCGCATCAGTTCTTCCGGCGACGCTTCCGCGCCAGACGTGAGCCAATCGACGACTTGCGCCGCTTCGCAAGGCGCGATGGTAGCGTTCGCATGCATCAGCATCAGAAGCGCAGCGGCGACGACGGTCGTTGAAGACGACGAATTCGCGAAACGACTAAAAACGCGCGGAAAAACAACCACCGCCGGAGGAGAAGAAGAGGATCGCTCGTTCTTCGTTTTCTTCTTCGTCTTCTTCTTCTTTGCGGATGTCGACGACCGCGGGGTTGTCGTCGTCGATGGCGACATCATCATCATCGTCGATGATGGTGCCATCCGTATCTTTTTTTTCCTAGCTCGTACGAGGGAAAAAAATGACGAATTTTGGCGCCAAAATTCTCCATCTCTGAGCGAGACACACACACTTACACACATTCGCAAACTCGCGATAAAAAGAGCCTCCGCTTCTCTCTCTCTCTCTCCCTTTGCGCGCGCTGCATGTCGATCGGAGTTCCGAAGAGAACGACGACGGCGTGTTCTGTTTCTTCTTCTTCTTCTTCGTTGTTGTTGTCCCGATCTTCGAAATTGTTGAAACCCACGATGCGACGCTTTGTTTGCAACAGCAACGCCGTGAGTTCCGCCCTCGTCGTCGGGAGAGGATTCGGGAGCAGCAGCGGCAGCGCTCGGAGGTTTAAGGACAGTTTTGAGAGCAACAACGTTTCGAAGGTCGTCGCGAATGCGGTGAATAGTAGCGGTGGGTATAACTATTCCGCGGATGCGATGAGGGACAATTCGACCAATTCTTCTTCTTCCTCCTCCTCCTCCTCCTCTGCGGGACAACAACAACAACAACAACAACAACAACAACAACAACAACAACAACAACATCAACAACATCAACGGAATAACGGATCCGCCGCGGCGCGCCCACCGCCAAACGTGCAATATTTTGGGAACAACGGGTCGGCTGCTCGAATGCCACCGCCACCGCCGCCGCCGATGTCGAGACCGCCGCCGCCCGGTCCTCCTCCTCCGCCGAGTCAACAACAACAACAACAGTTTCAGCAACGGAATGCGGCGAACGGTAACGCCCCGCCGAGACCGCCGCCGCCGCCGAATCAGCAGCAACAAAATTATGGTAATAACAATCAAAGAGTTGAGAATAGAATTTACAGACAGCAAGGACAGACTATCGTGAACGGAGGCGCGAGTGGTAGACCTCCGACGCCGCCGACGCCTCAATCTGCTTCCTCGACGTCTTATAACGAAGATGAGGAAGATTACAGCGCTCCGCGAAGTACCGGACCGACTGCTTTGCGCGATCTTTTGCTCGAAAAACGAATCGTCATGCAGTCATATACGCCCGGGCAACACAGAGAGATGTGTCCGCAGTGCGACGGCGGCTCCAGCGGCGAGCGGTCGTTAGCGGTAAGAATCGAGCCAGGTGGACGCCAAGCGGTGTATGTGTGTCACAGAGCGACGTGCGAGTGGTCTGGCGCGGCAGATTTGGATTTTGTCCCCGGAAAAGGGAAAGGATCTCCTTCAGCGGCGAAAGGAGGGAAAACCTCGTCGAGCACTGGCAACACCAACAATCAAAGAACAATTCTGAAGAAACCAAACCTGCCTAAACCGGAAGATTTGAAGCGCGTCGGTCCAGGTGCGATTGACGAATCCGCCAAGCCTTGGGCGAAAATGATCGAAGAAAGAGGCATTTCGCTCGAAGTTGCCGAACGAAATGGGGTCGCCGTGCAAAGCGTATTTTCTCCGATTGAAGGCAAACACGTCGACGCGCTCGTGTTTCCGTACGTTCGCGACGGAGAAATCGTCAACGCAAAATATCGCGGGCCAAACAAATCATTTTGGCAAGTCAAAGGTGCGGAAAAAGTCTTGTACGGTTTGGATGATTGCGTAGATTGCGAAGAGATTATCATCGTCGAAGGCGAGTTCGATAAGTTAGCTTTCGAAGAAGCCGGTTATACGAATGTCGTTTCCGTGCCAGACGGCGCGCCAGGAAAAGTGAAAGAAGGCGACGTACCAAACCCAGAAGACGATAAGAAATACGAGTACTTGTGGAACTGTCGAGCGCAATTAGATACGGTGAAACGGTTCGTCATCGCTACGGATAGCGATGGTCCGGGCAAAGCTTTGGCGGAAGAACTCGCCAGACGACTCGGTAAAGAACGTTGTTTTACCGTGAACTGGCCGGAAGGCTGTAAAGACGCGAACGAAACGTTACAATCGGGTGGCGTTGAACTCATTCGCGACTCGATCAGCTCCGCCGAAGGCTTCCCGCTCCGTGGTTTGTTCAAATTCGCCGATTTCTCCGGCGACATCGAGCAATACTTCAACATGGATGCCGGCTCCGAGTTGCGCGGAGTTTCCACCGGATGGCGTTCGGTCGATAAGCACTATCGCGTCGTCCCTGGTGAACTTACCGTCGTCACCGGCGTTCCAAACTCTGGTAAATCCGAATGGGTGGACGCGTTAATGTCCAACTTAGCCGTCCAGCACGGATGGACTTTCGCGCTCTGTTCTCTCGAAAACAAAGTTCACGAACACGCGCGAAAATTGGTTGAAAAATACGTCGGCGAACCGTGGTTCGACACCACCTCCTACGCTAAAGGCGCGCAAAGAATGAACCCGCAAACCATGAAACGTGGTATGCGTTGGCTCAACGACCACTTTGTTTTAATTCGCCACGAAGATGACGAATTACCGTCGGTTGATTGGATCCTCGGCCTCGCGAGAGCAGCCGTGTTAAGACACGGCATCCGAGGTTTGCTCATCGATCCGTACAACGAACTCGACCACAAACGACCAACTGGACAAACCGAAACAGAATACGTCAGCCAAATGCTCACGCGAATCAAACGTTTTGCGCAACATTACGACGTCCACGTTTGGTTCGTCGCGCACCCGAGACAACTCCACAACTGGAAAGGTGAAATGCCCGGTTTATACGACATCTCCGGCTCCGCGCACTTCATCAACAAATGCGACAACGGGATCGTCATTCACAGAAACCGGGACGAAAAGATGGGCAGTTTACGAGAAGTTACCGTGAACTTGGCGAAAGTCAGAAACAAAGTCGCGGGTTCCATCGGCGACCCGAAACTCGAGTACAACGTCAGGAACGGCCGCTACGAGGATTTACCCGAAGACGCTCAGGGTAATTCCAGCCCGCCAACGACAAACCCGATGAAAAACAATCCGTTTTAGATACGTATATATATATATATATTTCTCGTGTATTGTAATGTAGTTTAGTATTCCATTAAAAAGAAGAAAGAAGTCGCACGCATACAACAACATCTCTACGTACGCGCGTTTCTTTTTAACTTTTTTATTCCAAGAATGGAAAGCATTGCTTCGCGTCGAGTTTTGGGTGCTTATTCTCCGCGTGTTTCCTCAACTCCCCGTGGCTCAGCGTCGACACGAACGCTTGCATGCACACCTTGCACTGAATAGACTTCGCCGCTTCGTTCGATTCTGTTTTTATCATTAAAAAAGGATACATACCGCAGCCGTCAGTAAAAGAGTTCACACGCGGGGAAAAAAGAAGAGAGAGAATTCTCAAAGAAAATTGATTACAACAACTCCGGTTTTGCGTTAAAAACAAAGAGAAAAACATATGTGCACGTAAAGAGAGAGAGAGAGAGAGAAACGCACTCAACATGCTCCCGGCGCCGGCTTTCGCCGCTTTCGCCTGCGCTTTCTCTCTCGCTTTCGCTGACTTTTGGCCGTTGCCCCCACCCATTTTTTTTTGTTAAATTTCGAGTTTTTGGTCCTTTTTTATGGGGGGATTTTCTCCAAAGATGATGCTTTTCTGGGGAAAATAAGCAAACTGAGAAGAGAGAGAGAGAGGGAAGAAGAAGAAGAAGAAGAGAATGTCTTCTTGGTCTTCGCAGCGATACTCGTCGCGACGCAAACCGTCCTCCTCTTCCGCTTCTTCCGCTTCTTCTGCTTTTGGCGGCCGAGACGAGGACAGAGAGAAACTGTTGCACTTCTTGGTCGGACACCAACACCACCACCGGGAAGAAGGCAACACCTTTGGGACGAGATACCGAAAGAGCAGCGATCGATGTTATCGTCGTCGCGAAGGGAACGATAAGAACAGAAGAAGAGGGTCGTCGTTGTTTTTTTTATCGTCGATTCGGAGGTGTTTGGGAGCGCGCTTGGTGCGAGGGTCGAAAGCGCAAAAGGTGGTTTTGTTTGGACCGATTGTGTGGTTCGCGGTGATGCTGATTGCGCTGGCGAGGTTCAAGAGTACGAGGAGCACGAATAACGGGGACGCGACGATGAGTGCGACGGCGATAACGACGACGAATACGAATATGGGCAGAGATGGTTTTGGTGAACGAGGAGCGAAAACGAGAAGCGACAATCATCGTCGTCGCGGTCGTCGCGGAAAAGACGACGACGACGCCGACGACGGCGAACCGTACGTTAACGACAAAGCGCCGATAACGTTCGAATCGGACGAGAAGATTCGATTAGAGCGAGAGCGCGAAGAGTCGAACAGTCGGCATCCGTGTTTGAATAACGGCGTGTATAGGGTGGAAACGGACGAGTGCGTGTGTCACGGAGGGTGGAAAGGGGAAAATTGCGATCGGGCGATATGCGAGCAAGTGAATTGCGTGCACGGGAGATGCGTGAAACCGGACGTGTGCGAGTGCTTCCCGGGATTTAGCACGTTTGATTGTTCGAAAGATTTCATTCGAGACGAGAGCGGGATGTTGTTGGATCATTTGCAAGTGCGATTGCACACGACGTCGATCGGTCTATCCAAGAAAGACCCACCAGAAGCCATCGAGTTAGTTCAAAGGTGGGGGAGCAGTAGCGGCAGCGGTAGCGGTAGCGGTAGTGGTAGCAGTAGTCGTAGTAAAAACGAAAACGAGGTGGACGGTCCTTGGTTGGCGAGAGAAGACGCGCTCGGCAATCGAGTTTTGAAAACGGACCAGAATCCGCACAACAAGTTATTTCTGAGCTGCGCCGTGGTTGGGAATAGCTTTCATTTAGAAAAAGTGGACGGGTTAGCGGAGGTGGTGGACGAACACGAGGCGGTTATTCGACTCGACGCCGCGCCGACGACGGGAAGGTTTGCGAGCATGGTTGGTACGAAAACAACCGTCCGCGTCTTGTCGGATGCGTTTTTAGAAGAGGCTCTGAAGAATCCGTCCAAGTACACGAAATTGTTCACGAGTGCAAACGGAGCTTCGAACGGCGGCAACTGGGAAACGAAAGGCATTTTATGGGAACCGAATTCGGTGAGTAAATTGAGGCAAGCGCGAAGGGCGTTTCCTGAGTTGGACGTCCAATTCGCTTCGCCGGAAATTTTGTATCCCGCCAAGACGATTTTTAACGAAGTGTACGATCGATTAAACGCGGAGACAAAAGAGCACATAGAGAAAGCTTTGTTTGGTGATGACGACGACGATAAAAGCGAAGACGAGAACGGCGGAGGAAGGAGAGGAGGAGGAGGATACTCTTTCTTTTCCTCCTCGAAGTCTTCTCCAGAGATGACGAACAAATCGGAGCTAAAACCGTCACTCTCCAACGCGTTCTTCGCCGTCTTCCTCTCCTTACAAATGTGCGTCAACGTCAACGTGTACGGCATCGATCCACCGCACGAATTCCTCCACGACGACGACCACGACGAGAAAGAGTCGTACTTTGACAGTCTCTCCGGCGGCAACGGTCCGGGCGTCTCCGCCGCGTCCAAAATTTACGAATCTTTGCTTTTACGTTTGTTGCACGACCGGCGCCTAGCGACGAGCTGCGATGGCTTCGCGCACGCGCAAAAGTGCGTCAGCTTTACCCCGAGAGGTAGGAAAGGCGTCATCGCCCACCAAGTCATTCATTGGTAATTCGCGTCTTTGATAAAATAATATAACACGACAAAATATATGTACGTCTCTCGAAAATTTTACCAAACATCGCACACGCAGCAAATTTTTTTTTTTGTTTTTTTTTTGAATCTCTTCTGGGGAAAAGCAAAGCTACACGATGGTCTCCGTCTGTCTGTGTATGGTATGCATGGAATGGAGTACGAGGCGGCAGAGCGGCACCACGCACCGACGTGGACACTTTTGGTCGTTTTTGGAGAGAAGAGACACAAAAAAAGCGCTCTCTCTCCCTTTTCCCCCATCGCGTTATCTATATTCTGCGCGGAAATACTACTCTCCGTTGTTTAAGATAAAAAAGGCAGAGAAGAGAGAATGCGTCGCGCGCTGCTCACCCGCGCCGCGAAGTATCATCGCAATTGCAACAGCACGTCGTTGTTGTTATTTTCGTCGTCGGACGTCAGCGCGGCGGCGTATTCTTCTTCCGCTTCTTCTTCTTTTGCACAGGCGACGAGCGGTCAGCAGCAATCGCGTCTGGAACGATTGCGAGAGACGCTGGCGAAAGAAGACTCGACCGTGTCCGACTTTGTTCTCGGAACGTCTCTGTCCGGGTCGGACTATTCGTCGCCGGCGCCGAAGAACATGCGCGATAAGACGGTTCGGAAACCGGAGTGGCTCAAGCGCACGTTGCCTGGTGGCACGGAAGATTCCAAGTACTCGAAGATTAAGTCGAGGCTGAAAGAGTTGAAGTTGAGCACGGTGTGCGAAGAGGCGAAGTGCCCGAATTTAGGCGAATGTTGGGGCGGCGGCGACGGGCACACGGCGACGGCGACGATCATGATTATGGGGGACACGTGCACGAGAGGATGTAAGTTTTGCGCGGTGAAAACGTCGAAAGCGCCTCCGCCTTTGGATAAAGATGAACCGGAAAACGTGGCGAAGGCGATTAGCGAGTGGGGGTTGGATTACGTCGTGTTGACGAGCGTGGACAGAGACGATTTAGAGGACCAAGGCGCCGGACATTTCGCGAAAACGATTAGAAATTTGAAGGAGAAAGTGAAAGGAGGTGGCGAAGGCGGATTTGTGAGCAACCAAGATAAAGATAAGAGGATTTTAGTCGAGGCGTTGACGCCAGATTTTCGAGGCGAGGATAGATTGATCGATATGGTCGCGTTGAGCGGGCTGGACGTGTTCGCGCACAACGTGGAGACCGTGCCGGAGCTGCAAACGCACGCGAGAGATCCGAGAGCGAATTGGGATCAGAGCATTCACGTGTTGAAGAGAGCGAAGAAGACAGCGAAAGAGGTTGGAGGCGTGGATTTGATCACCAAGACGAGCTTGATGCTCGGTTTAGGAGAAACGAGAACGCAAGTGTACGAAGCTTTGAAGTTGCTGAGAGAAGCCGGAGTTGACGTCGTCACGTTCGGACAGTACATGCGACCGACAAAAAGACATTTGAAAGTCGAGGAGTACGTGACGCCAAAAGCGTTCGATATGTACGGGAAAATGGCGGAAGATTTGGGCTTTTTATACGTCGCGAGCGGACCTATGGTGAGAAGCTCGTACAGAGCCGGGGAGTTTTTCCTGAGAAACGAGCTGAGGAAACGCGAAGGAGAGAAGGAGAAAATGAACGCCGCCGCGTAATATTGTAAGTCATCTAGTGCATGAGTGTTGTTGTGTCGTTGTTGTAATGTAATATAAAAGAGAAGTAGTAAGCAGTGCTATTGATGATCAGTAACAAAACAAAGTTGTTTATATTCGAAATCGCGATAATTTGACGACCAAACCGGTTTCTTCGTTAACCTCGAATATCTCGCAGATTTTCACCTTCATCAAAAGCATGTCAAACTTGTACAGAACCTCCCACTTTGTGATGTGTTTCTCGTCGCCTCTGCCGACGTACGTCGGTCCTTCCACGTTCATAGCGTTGGATTTGATTTGCCGTTTCGACCGCGTGCTCCCCATCATCCGGTTTCGCAAATCGACGATAGCTTTATCCATTCGGGAAAACGCAAACTCGCGCCCGCGGATGGTTGCACCATCGATTGTGAAATATTCCAACTTTTCATCAAACGCTGACTCGATTTCGGGCGTTAAAGACGTCCAACTGTCAATTTCTGGATCCGCGAGAGCTTTACGCACGGCTTCGTGCATAATTTGCGGGATTTTCGGCGGTTGGGGACGGTTGTTGGCGAATAAACCAGGCTTTTTCTTCTTCTTCTTCTTCTTCTTTCTGAGTCGTTTCACCGTTTGCGTGCTTGTCGTCGTCGTGCCATCTTCGTTCGTTACCGTGACTTCTTCTTCAACTTCTTCTTCTTCTTCTTCTTCTTCTTCTTCTTCTTCTTCGTCACTCTGCGCTTCCGGGATGCAGCTCTTGAACGCTTTCAGCCTCCTATAAATCACCTCGGGATCATCATCCGGTAGCGTCTTTGCGCTCTCTTCGCACCGTCTCGTGGCCACTTCAATCATCTCGTCCAACGCAGCCATAGTCTCTGACTCCCAGTTATCGAATTCTTTCGGATCGTGAAACTTGACGTCTTTCATCCACGTTTGAAAATCTTTCGATTTATGAGAGAGGTCGATTTCGTACCCTTCGAACGAATCGTACTTCGATCCTCCCGGAATAGAACACACGCCCTCGTACAAAATTCTCGACTGCCGCTCTCGCTCCGGAGTCACGAGCGGTTTCACGTACGACCTCGACTTACTCGCGCTTCTCCGTCTCCCAACAGAAGAAGAAGAAGAAGAAGAATTAGAAGAAGAAGAAAAAAACGAACCTCGTGATCTCGAAAAAAAAGACGAGGATTCGCCTCCTCCTCTCGCCTCGGAAGCGACGATGAAAGCGGCACCACTCGCACCACCACCACCACCAGAAGTCGTCGTCGTCGTCGTCGTCGTCGTCGGTGCCGACGCGCACGCCCCCATTCTTTTCCTTTTCCTTCTTCTCTCGGATACGCTCTCTCTCTCTCTCTCTCTCGCTCTCTTCAGCAGCAAAAGTAACGTCTCTTTTTCCTCTCTCTTCTCTTTTTTCTGTCTATCGATTGTGTGTTTTCGTGTATTTTTTTGCCTCTTTTTTTGCTTTTTTTCTTTTTTTTTTTTGTTTTTTTCAAATTTTTTTG
>Ga0181598_1004288_pt1 | contig 11859 bp, 10 predicted proteins | sample 041ome_4_FD_153295 | JGI IMG/M metagenome (GOLD analysis project Ga0181598, IMG submission 153295) | Coastal salt marsh microbial communities from the Groves Creek Marsh, Skidaway Island, Georgia - 041404US metaG (spades assembly) | ecosystem: Environmental > Aquatic > Marine > Intertidal zone >...
GAAGCAATCATCAATCGAAACGCAGATTTGGCTGAAAATCTAATGGAAAGACATCTCGATCAAGTTGCTGAAGTCTATTGGGAAATAACGAATAGAAGGGAAAGTTTTTAAGTACCAAAATAACTAATTCTATACTGCTGTTATTCAATTCATTAAATAAAATTTAAATATGAGTTCAAATTATTCCTTTTTAGAGAATTTACAATCAAAAGAATTAGTAACTGGGATAATGATTTTTGAATTTTTTAATCCTGGTCTGCCTAAAATTCTTAAAGAGTGTGGTGCAGATTTTGTGATTTATGATACCGAACACAGTGGTGTGGGCATAGAAACAGTCAAAATGATGATTGCTGCGGGAAGGGAATTAAACCTTTATCCAATCGTCAGAGTGCCTAGTTTAGATCAAAATTCAATTTCACAATACCTAGATGCAGGTGTGAAAGGCATAATGGTGCCGAATGTCAAATCTGCTGAAGAAGCAAAAAGAATTGTAAAACTAGCTAAGTATAGGCCAATTGGTGAGAGAGGAATCGCTTTCAATGTTGCACACGACCATTACAGCCAAGATGATCCAGAAAAAAAGATTAGAGAAGCAAATAAAAATAATATTCTCATTGCAATGATCGAGAGCGCAGAAGGAGTTCAGAATTGCGAAGAAATTTTCTCAGTTGAAGGAATTGACATGGGTTGGCTGGGTCATTTTGACTTAACTGATTCATTGGGGTCGTTAGGAGATTTCAAACAAGAGTTATTTACTGAAAGTATAAAAAAGGTTTCGGAGGCGGGTAAAATAACAAACAAACCACTTGGGTTTCTGGACATAAATCAGGCTATGCTAGAACAGTTTAGAGAATTAGGTTTTTCGGTACTTGGTTATGGGCATGAAGTATTAGTTTTCCAAAAGGCATTAAAGGATGGAATAGAAATGATAAAACATTTAAAATAGGAGGAAATATGTAAAACAAGCTAAAGGTCAATAATTTTAATAATAATTTTTTAATAGAGGTATAAAATGAGGAATTTCATACTAGCAATGGCAAGTATCGTTATCGGTACAGTAGCTCATGCGGAAATATTGATCGGATTCGGTGCACCGGCTCTTGATGGCGGACAAAGAGCCATCATGAATGGATTTGTCTCAAAAGCAGAGGAAAAAGGTTGGGAAGTAGTTGTATCAAATGCTAATTCCGATGCACAACAGCAAGCCAACCAATTGGACAATTTCATCGCACAAGGTGTCGATGCAATTGTCACAGTACCAGTAGATAGTAAAGCGGTTTGTTCCTCAGTTGAAAGAGCCCAAGATGCCGGAATTCTTTTCTACACTATAGACCGGTCGACCATTGGTTGTAAGGTGAATATGACTGTACAGGCTGACAACTATTTAGCAGGCCAGCAGGCAGCCGAAGAATTAGTCAGACTCCTCACGGTCAAGTATTCAAAAGCCAAGGGAACAGTATTGGAACTGCAGGGGAATATGGGTCAGAATGTCGCCCAATTAAGAGGAGGTGGATTTAATGATGTAATGAAAAAGCATCCCGAAATCAAAGTGATTAGCAAACCAACACAGTGGCAAGCTGAAAATTTTGGACAAGCGACTCTGGATGTTGTCGGTTCAAATGCTATCGATGGGATTTATTACCATTCAGATTGTGTGGGAACGAGACCAATTTCGGCAGCACTGGATCAACTGAACAAGAACTTTAAAAGAGGACACAAAGATCACATCTTTAGAGTTGCTGTAGACGGTTGCAGTGATGGATTGCAGGCAATCAAAGACGGCTGGAGTGACCAAGCTTCAAGCCAGCCATTGCCGGACTTCGGAATCATAGTCAACTGGATCGAGAAGGAACTAAACAATGAGAAGATTCAAACAGGAAGTGTGATCCAGCAGGGTGCGCCCTGGTCCCCAGCAAGGATTTTCGAAAGCGACACGGGATTAATGCTAAATCTAGCGACATCTAATGTCACTTCCGCGAATGTATATAACCCGGCCCTTTGGGGTAATATCAAGTAGGTATTGGAATCAAGAGTACTGGAACGGATACATTCCGGACCAGTGCTCAAATTAAAGGGGAAAAATAATAACTCACAACATTACACCAAATGAGATTCCTCAACTTAATATTAAATAATTTAATCTGGCTCTTGGTCTTATCAGCATTTATTTTCTTTTCAATCGCCTCCGATAGATTCCTCAATCCTGTTACTATCAGTAATATCTTAATCAGTATTTCTGCTCTTGGATTTCTAGTCTTAAGTCAATCGTACACATTTATTACAGGAAACTTTGATTTATCAGTTGAATCCACATTGGCTTTTACTGCAATGGTCGCCGCATTATTAATGGTATCGTCAGAAAACGGAGGACTAGGAATTGGAATAAACTATCTGTGGGCAATCATGATCATGCTCATCATTGGAATAAAAATTGGTTTATTCAATGGATACTTAATAACAAAGATAAAAGTTAATAATCTAATTGTTACCATTGCAATGTTATTTCTGTTGAGGGGTTTAACATATGGAATTTCACCAGGAACAACAATCAGCTTTTTCCCTGATGGATTTAGGTGGTTAGGCAATGATTCAATCATAAAATTCGGTTTAGAAGGTTTCCGAGGAAAATTAGTAATACCAGTTTCAGGAACAATAGTCATCTTAGCATTTATACTTGCATACTTTCATACAAGGTACACCCAGTTTGGAAGAAATATGTATGCAATCGGTGCTGATAAAGAGATCGCTAGGAATAATGGAATAAACGTGGATCGAACTGTTATCATCGTCTATATGATAGCGGGACTATGTGCTGCAATCGCAGGAATAATAATCGCTGGAAGATTAAATAGTGCTACACCAACAATGGGGCATGGCATAATATTTACGGTTCATGCTGCAGCAATTATTGGTGGGATGAGTATTTATGGAGGAAGAGGGAATGTTGTGGGAGCCTTTGGAGGCGTTTTGCTGTGGGCAATTCTAGATACAGGCCTCAATATCATGCGTGTTTCACCATTCTGGATTGAAGTAAGTAGGGGCCTTCTCTTACTACTAGCTGTACTAATTGAAGCATTGAGAAATAAATACCAGCAAAGAATTCTCACAATCAACAAATTCTCTAGGTCGAAAGTTGGCCAAGAAGATCAATTCTACTGGAAATACAGTTAGCAAATGAAAGAAATTTTAAGATTAGTCGATATCAGCAAGAGATTCCCTGGTAATCAAGCGTTATCCACGGTATCAGTTACATTCTATGAGAATGAAATTCATGGAATCGTTGGTAAAAATGGTGCAGGGAAATCAACACTAATGAACATTGTTATGGGTATCATCGATGCTGATGAAGGGGAAATTGTATTCAAGGATAACAAGATTGAAAATGCACAGCCGAAAACAATGATTGATCTGGGAATTACTTTCGTACCACAAAAGCTCCGAATGCTAAACACTCTCTCGGTGGCAGAGAATTTATTCTGTGGAAATCTCCCAAGGAATCAGTATGGAATCATTAACTGGAAGCAAGTTTATAAAAGGGCAAATGAAGCTCTGAGTAGTATGGGGCTTGATCTCGATTGTAAAATTTCTGTCCAAGAGCTAAGTGTTGAGCAAAGAACAATGCTGATCATCTCTAAGGCAGTTCTTTACGATTCAAAAATAATAATTTTAGATGAACCAACTGCTGTTTTAAATAAAAGAGAAAGAAGTTTATTATTCAAATTCATAAATCAGCAAAAGCAAAAAGGAATAAGCTTCATCTTTATTTCTCACCATTTAGAGGAAATTTTCGAAATTTGTGACAAGGTAACCACGCTTGTAGATGGGAAAAGCAAAGGGACACACCAAGTAAGTGAATTAAACATAGAAAAATTAATAAATTTAATGATTGGAAAAAATATAGATTCGTATGAGAGGCAAAGTTATATTAGTAACAAGAAAAAGATTTTGGAGGTTAAAAATTTAACGAGGCGCGGTTACTTTGAGAACATAAACTTTAATATTTATGAGGGAGAAATTTTGGGGATTTGTGGTCTTGGATCTTCGGGCTTGAATGAGTTGATGCAAAGTCTCTATGGGATGGATAGAAGAGGCATTGGTGAAATTAAGCTTGAAGGAAAAGATTTTCAGAGCAGAAAACCTTCAGAATCAATGAAACAAGGTGTCGCATACTTAACTCATGATAGGCATGAAAATGGATTAATCAATTTTCGTTCTCTTGCAGAAAATATTACTGTTTCTATTATGAATAAAATTTCAAATTTAACGCTGATTAGTAATTTAAAGGAAAGAAAAATAGCTATTGATCAAATTGAAAAATTAAAAATTCACCCTCCTGATTTTGAAAAACCCATTGACTTATTCAGTGGAGGTAATCAGCAAAAGATCATTTTCGGTAGGTTATCTGTAATTAATCCCAAATTAATGCTGTTGCAAGAGCCAACACAAGGCGTTGATGTGAATGCAAAAAATGATATTTATAGAATTATTGAAGATTTATCTTTGGATAAAATTAGTATTCTTATTGCGTCTTCAGAAATAAGAGAAATGATTAATATTTGTGACCGTATAATTGTGATGAATGAAAATAAATTGGTGGAAGAATTTACACATGAAAATTTTTCATTTGAAAAGATTATGTTATCAATGGAACAAGTAAACTCTTAAGTTCGCTGACCAATTCAATAAATTATGCAACATTTGTTTAAATACTTCATCTGGTATGTTTTAATCGCCACCTTTCTTTGCTTCTCACTTTTAATTCCGAATTTCTCTTCCCCAACTAATGTTCAGAATATCCTTATCGGTGGAAGCGTTCTAGGAATTATGGTGATAGGCCAAGCTCTCTGCCTTTTTGCAAAAAATTTAGACCTTTCTGCAGAAGGCAATGTCTCTATAGTAACTGTAATTGCTGCATGGTTGATGTTGCCAGCAGCAGAATCTACCTTTGCACAAGCAGGTGGCCTGGGCGTCGAACTAGCTCCTGTTTTAGTGGTTCCAATTATGCTTACTTTAGGGACATTTTTCGGTTTTATTAATGGTCTATTAATAGCTTATGTTGGTATGAATTTCTTTATCGTCACTCTGGCAATGCAACTTGTTCTGAGAGGATTTGGTTATGTGATTAGTGAGGGTGCTGTGATGCCCGGAACACCAAATTCATTTAATTTTCTTGGTGGTGGCCAAATCTACGGAATTCCAATGCCAATCATCACGACGATTATTGTGTTTTTGATTTTTCACTTCTTTATAAAACAAACAACTATTGGAAGACAGGTTCTTTTCGTAGGTAGCAATATTAAGACTGCCCAAACAGTTGGTATCGATCAGAAGAGAATTGTTCTTTTTGTTTATGCAGTAAGTGGTTTCCTTGCTGCAGGATGGATGCTTCTTGGTAAGTTAGAAACATCGGTTCCGAATCTTGGAGCTGAACTTACTTTGAACGTTGTAGCAGCTGCAGTGATTGGTGGAGTTAGTCTCAAAGGTGGAGAAGGTTCTCTAATTGGGGCGCTTGCTGGAGTTCTTCTACTTGCAATTATTAATAATGCATTAAATTTGATGAATGTTGATCCTTATTGGGTGAATGCAGTCAGGGGTTTTATAATTCTTTTAGCTCTCATTATTGATGCCCAAAAACAGCGATTTCTCTCTCGAATATAATTTTTCATTAGTAGTCCTTTATGAAGTTAGCATTTGTTGGATGTGGTAGAATAGCTGCTGTACATGCTGAGTCTATTATTAAATATGTATTAGAGACAAATAACACGATTGAAATTGTTGCACTAATTGACACCAGTCTCTTGAATGCTCAAAAATTCAAAAAATTATTTAAGTTGTCCTGCAAAATATTCACTCAACTCGAAGAAGCTGTCCAAGAGACCGCTTTGGATTCCGTAATTATCTCTGTTCCTCATTATTTGCACGAAGAACTTGCTACTAGAGCTTTTAGTCAAAAACTTAATGTTCTTCTTGAAAAGCCTTTGGCTCATACCCTTGATTCTGCACAAAGAATATTGGAGTGTTCAAGAAGCTCTGATCAAGTCTTTATGATTGCTGAGAATAGCCAATATTGGCCTGAGATCTTAAAAGTTAAAGATTTGCTTTCAGACGGTATAATTGGTGAGATTGTTACAGCAAAAGCCTCATTTAGACAGGCAGCTGATAAAGATATTTTTAATAGTTACAGTGTTTTGCAGGATGACACTCCAACCAAGGCTTGGAGATATTCTTTAGCAGCTACTGGAGGTGGAATCACAATTGATGGTGGCGCACATTGGATTCGTCCATTAAGATTTTGGTTTGGTGAAATTAGAGAACTATTTTCTAAATTTTCCTATCCTCATCCCCTGATGGAAGGAGAAAGTTTGTCTCAGGCAATATTTACTTTTGACAATTCTATAACAGCAATTTTTGAAGGTATACTTACTGAAAAGACTATGTTCTCAAAAGATTACCCTTTCAGAATTACAGGCACAAGTGGTGAGGTGATGGTTGGGCCTGAAGGTTATGGAGTATATGTTTTTGATGAAGAACATCCTGATGGGTTTCAGTTGTTTGGCAGACACGGATACGTGTCTTCCTTTTATTATCAGTTTCATGACTTTTATTCTTGTATCGTCTCAGGAAAAACTCCTGATGCCAGTGCTGAATACTCTTTGGGGGAGATGAAAGTTGCAATCGCAATGGAGAAATCAAATACTGAAAGAATGTGGATAGCTCCAAACCTAATAATTTGAGAGTGATATTTATTTTGTCGATTCCCTTTGATTCCGTATTAACGAAACTTAGACATTTTAATTTAGGTGTTTACCAAATCTTCCTAGTTCATCTGCTTTGGGGATATATATGAAATTGATGGAAGTGTGTGACGGACCTATCTGTCAATTAGGGGAGGGTATCTTTTGGCATCCTGAGCGTCATAGTTTTTGCTGGTTTGATATTCTTAATTCTAAGTTTTACGAACAAACTGATGATCAATCGGTTAAGGTAATTGATTGTCCTGGTATGGCAAGCGCGGCTGCGCGGATTGACACCAATCGACTTCTTGTTGCAGTTGAGGATGGTCTTCACATTTTGGATCTTGAGAGCAAAAGTTGGGAGAGTTATTTAGAGATTGAATCCGAGAATTCTCTGACACGTAGTAACGATTGTAGAGTTCATCCAAGTGGGTCTTTTTGGTTCGGGACAATGGCTCACAATGCTGAACGAGGTGCAGGGTCTATCTATCATGTCAGATCAGGTAAAATTCAATTACTGTATTCCAGCGTCACTATACCCAATTCAATCTGTTTTACACCTGATGGTTCCACCGGTTACTTTGCAGACAGTGCGCTAAATTTAGTCTGGCGTGTAGAATTAAACCCTCAGACAGGACTACCTTTATCTGAACGTCATGTCTTTATTTCTTTTGAGCCAAATATTATACCTGACGGTGCTATTGTTGATTCACAAGGTAACGTTTGGATAGCCCTTTGGGGAGCCTCCAAAGTAGCAGCATATCGTCCTGACGGATCATTGCTTACCGAGCTTCATGCTTCAGCCAGTCAGGTTAGTTGTCCAGCTTTTGGTGGTGCGAATTGTACTGAATTGCGCGTGACCTCAGCTTGGGCCAATTTAGATGAAACTTCTAAATCAAGCCAACCAGATGCAGGGTGTGTCTTCAAATTTGCTTCAGCACATGTAGGCCAAATTGAAGCGATTTACAAGCTCTGATGATACTTGCAATGTAGTATTTTGGGTCTCACAGTTATAAAGAATTCTGGCAAATGAGTTTGTCAGGTTTGTTACCAGTGATTTTTGTGTCTCATCATCCCTTTCTGAAAGATTAAAAAAAGATTGAAGCAATAAACTACAATTTGTTGGGAGAATCTGACGTGTCCGAATCGAATGTAGATCAATTTCGTATCGCCTTGAGCGCTGATTTTCTGCAAGCCGACGGTAGTCCTTCCTATCCGATGTTTGACCTCTCTCCGCTGCAAAAGGATGTGCGCATCCAGCTGGAATATATCGCTCCAGTGAATGGAGAGATGTCGTCTGAGGCACTCAAAGAGTTTGATGCGCTGATACTCTTATCCTCGAAATTCTCGCGCCAAAGCATTGATCCTGAAGGCCGGTTGTCACTAGTGGCACGCTTCGGAGTTGGCTACGACTCCGTGGATGTTGAGGCCTGTACGGAGTCAGGCATTGGCCTGGCGATCACTCCGAATGGAGTCCGACGTCCCGTAGCGGTATCTATCATCACCATGATGTTGGCGCTAACAGGCAAGTTGATGGTGAAAGACCAACTGACGCGACTGGGCGCAGCAGGTTTTGCAAAGCGCTCTGAGCACATGGGAGTGGGTTTGATGGGTAAAACGTTGGGGTCACTTGGAGTAGGAAACATCGGGGCAGAGCTTTTTCGATTGGCGACTCCCTTCGATCTGAAGTTTATTGCCCATGATCCATATCTTACTGAGACAAAAGCTCAGGAATTAAACGTGGAACTGGTCTCTCTCGAAAATTTGTTCCAACGATCAGACATACTTTCGATCAACTGTCCACTCACTGAAAGTACTCGACACGTCGTCAACGCAGAGCGGCTATCTTTGATGAAACCCACCGCCTATTTGATCAACACTGCACGGGGTCCTGTTGTCGATCAAACTGCTCTGACAAAAGCTCTCCAAGAGCAAAGAATTGCTGGGGCTGGACTTGATGTGCTGGAGGTGGAACCTCCCCCGTTGGAAGATCCTATTCTGCAGTTAGACAACGTGATCCTCACACCTCATGCTCTGTGCTGGACTGATCAATGTTTTGCAGGGATTGGTGCAGCAGATGTACAAGCCGTTCTAGCTGTGATGCAGGGCCAGGCCCCCATTGGACTGGTCAATCAAGCAGTGCTTGAACATCCTAGTTGGCAAAAGAAGCTTGCTAACTATCGTCAAAGATTCGGAGTAGACAGGTAATTGGAATTTACCAATCTCACTAAAGTTGAATTCAGAAAGCTTTACAAACTTTTCAATAGCTGTTGTCTGGTCAGACGGGTTGCAGAGAAAATCTGCTTCAGACTCCAAGATTCATCCTCAACGTGCTGAAGTAAGAACAAGGCATCAGGATGAGAAAACCTGGTTGAAATTCCACCTTCTGTCGCAGGTAAGTTCAATCCCAAGTCTTGAGCCAGTGACCTCAGTTTTCCAAGATCCAGGTGGTATCCGGCAAACTCAGGATCAAAAGAATAGGCATACTCTGAAACGGTAAAAGCTGGAAGATCTACTGCTATGTTCACCAACCCCACTTGAATCGGGACCGGGAACCCCCCATTCGACTTGATCGCATGAAGCCGCTCCATTGCGATTGGACAAATCTCCCCACAGCCTGGAAATCCAAAGAAGAGCAAAGCCTGATCAGGTTCACTCTGCAGGAATTCCAGTTGGACTGTCTTGCCCGAGCTCGCCATCGGGAACCACGGCAGCGCAATCAATAGCCCTAGCATTGCCCCAATCAGCACTGTGCCTCCCAACCAAAGACGTCTGTGATTGCTTTCAAACATGATCGATAAATTTTGCAATTATTTTATGACTCGCAGTAGTATTCACGGTTCAATTTTCTAAGTATGTTCAACCTCACTGACACAAATTGTAAAGGGACCGCATAGGAACCCTACAGATATCAGGATTTCAATCAACTAACCTAGCTCCAAAAATTGAGGAGTCCCTGTGAGAATATTTTTTCATGCGTTTTCATCTCACATTTCTGAATCCGTAAAGCAGGCCCTGCAAGAAGATTTCATCAAAGCAGATCGGCTGTTCCTGGTTTTGACTGTAGTTCAGTGGTTACTGGTTAGTACCGCAACTGCTCTGCCAACGGGGACTTATTTGTTTGGCTTCATCGCCGGTGGAATCGTCACTTTACTGGTCGGCCTAGCCTATCTTTTCTTCAGGGGCACCGTAGTTTGTCGGATGGTTGTTGGGGCCAGTCTCATGTTGTTTTCAGCAATCATGATTCAGCAAGGATTGGGTCGCATCGAGATGCACTTTCACGTCTTTGTCTCGATGTCTTTTCTGCCTCGCTATCGAGATCCAATCCCAGTACTGACCGCTGCCACCGTAATAGCCCTGCATCATCTGATTGGGAATTACTGTCAACAAGCCGGCTGGACGGTTGCCGGTATGCCCGTCTCTATTTTTGATTATGGAACCGGATTTGACATCTTCCTGTTGCATGCTGTTTTTGTCGTGGTTCAAGCAGGAGTATTGACTTCCATCATTGTGGACAACACTAAGAATTTTTGCGAAAGCAGCGCAATTGTTCAATCAATGCTTGAAGTCAGTCAAACACACTCATTCAAAGGACGCATTGAACTGATCGACCCTAATCCAGACTCGCCAATTCGGCATTACAATACTCTGATGGACACCATTTCTGAGTTGTTTGGGCAAGTGCAGAAGATGGTCTTCGCTCTGCAAAAAGGAGATCTCAGTGAACGAATCGAAACTGAAGATCAAGGGGATATTCGGGAAGTTCAGGACTCTCTCAATAGCTCTATGCAATACATGCAGGAGTTGGTGAACGATATCAATAGCACGATGCAGGACCTAAAACAGGGAAAGTTTTCTGGCAGAGTGAAAGTCTTGTCAGCAGGAGAGTTCTCAACGATGAGCCATGGAGTTAATCAAACTGTCGAAACTTTGCGGCATCTGGTTGGACAGATGATTGAAACCACACAAAATCAGGCAAAAACGGTAGAGGAGGTCTCAGTGGCGGTGACTCAAGTCAGCCAACGGGTTGAAGATAACGCCAAGTACGCCGAAGAGGCTGTCAATATGATGAATCAAGCCCTGGAAAGCACCCAGATGAATGTTCAGCGGATTCAAAAGCTACACACAGCGATGAGCTCGATTCATGACAATGTTGCGCAAGTTCAAGAAATTGCGAAGCAGACAACGTTGTTGGCCTTCAACGCCTCGGTTGAATCTGCAAGAGCAGGTGTGCATGGTAAGGGTTTCGGAATCGTCGCACAGGAAGTCAACAATCTGGCGACTCAGAGTAAGCTCACTGCACAGGATATCCAACAAATCGCCAAAAAGTGCTTGGCGACTGCCGAGGAAGCGACTGCTGAATTACAGAACTATGTACCTGAAATCACCAAGACCACGGCAATGGTACGGGAGATTCAGCTATTTTCTAATGAGCAAAACAGCGCCCTTAAGAGCATCCGTTTGGAAATGGATCAATTGAGTGAACTTGCCCAAAGGGGAATTCAAAGTTTACCCAGCCTTAATGCATGTGTCCCAAATTGAGCAGTAAGTGAAAATGTTTTCGACAGATGACTGTCGACCAATTCTTAAACTCGTTTTTTAGTACTCTATCGAAAATTCTGAGGGATTTCACTGGAGACTTTTGGTTGTAATTTTCTTTACCCATCCCCATCCTGTTCGACAAAACGTATCATATAAAACAAATTTTCGTCCAATTAAAAGGTAGAATCTTTTTCAAAGTATATGTAGAATATTTGGGACTTCACAAAGGAGTCATTGATATTAAATTATCTTACTTCAAGGAGTGTTCAAATGAGTATGATGAAAATTGCAGCGAAACTATCTGTAGCATTGCTAGTTACAATCCCAGTAAATTCAGTGTTCGCAGGTGGACACATGAAAGGTTGGGAAGCTACTGGTACCCAAATACCCATTTCTAGTGAAACAGTTACCGGAAAGACAGGTTCTATCACACACATGAAATCAACTGACATTTGGGATTATTCAAAAGCACCAGAAGGAATGCCAAGAGTGGTCAAAGCTACTTGCCATAATACGTTAGTCACAAACTCTGGCGGAGCAATGCTGGGTGGAATTGGCGTATGTGAATCAGTAGATCCCAATG
>Ga0181598_1004308_pt1 | contig 11836 bp, 7 predicted proteins | sample 041ome_4_FD_153295 | JGI IMG/M metagenome (GOLD analysis project Ga0181598, IMG submission 153295) | Coastal salt marsh microbial communities from the Groves Creek Marsh, Skidaway Island, Georgia - 041404US metaG (spades assembly) | ecosystem: Environmental > Aquatic > Marine > Intertidal zone >...
ACTTAAATAATCGAGAAAATGCGGAATGCACATTAAGGGAGCTACAAGAACAAGGGGTTCACGCCATGCTTGTAAGAGCCGATGCTGCGAATAAGGAGCAAGTGCAAGCCATGGTTGAGGCAGTTGAAGAAAAATTCGGATCCCTGGATATTTTGGTACCCAATGCAACTCCCGATCAGCCTCAGCAGCCTCTTGAAAATTATGACGGCGATTTCTATCGTAAGATGTACGATTTTTTTGTCCTCAGTCCTTTCTACCTCACTCAGGCGGTTCTTCCGGGAATGAAGAGAAAAGGGGAGGGTAGAATTATCAATATAACCAGTGAAGTCTTTCACTGTGGTGTTCCAGAGTTTAGTGCTTATGTTGCCGCCAAGGGAGGACAGATTGGTTGGAGTCGAAGCATGGCCAACGAATTGGCACCTTTTGGGATTACCGTTAATACGGTTGCTCCAGGGTGGATTCCCACGGAGCGTCATGAAAATGATTCAGAAAAAGCCAAGAATGAATATTTAAAAACCATCCCGCTTGGTCGATGGGGTACACCTGAAGATGTTGGAAATGCAGTGGTTTATTACTCTTCTGATGAAGCATCTTTTGTCACCGGGCAAACTTTATGCCTGAATGGTGGACGTACACCGTGGTAGGAAATATCTAATCATTACTATCCAAAAATTAAAAATGAAGAAGATCAGAAACATACTCTCTCTACTCTATTTACTTCCAATGTTTTTTTTCTCCGGATGCGGAGATGATAAGCAAACGACATTTGCCTATGTGACCAATGGGGTTGATCCATTCTGGGATCTTTGTGCGGCAGGTGTCAGAATAGCCGAAGAGGAATTCGGTATAAAGTGTGAAGTTCTCATGCCTCCTAAGGGTGTTGTTGACCAAAAGAGAATGATGGAAACTTTACTGGCTAAGGGAATTGATGGGATTGCTGTAAGTCCAATTGATGCGGAGAACCAAACACCTTTTCTTAACGAGGTAGCCAAAAATACCATTTTGATCACGCAGGACGCGGATGCTCCCATGAGCGATCGTTTGGTATATATTGGTGCAAATAATTATAAAGCCGGTCGTGAACTAGGCAAATTGGTAAAGGGTGCGATTCCAGAGGGAGGTGAAGTGATGCTTTTTGTTGGAAGACTTGAGCAGTTGAATGCCAGGCAGAGAAGGCAAGGAGTCATCGATGAATTACTCGATCGACCTGCACAGGCACTTGCGGAAGTAAAGTATGATCCGGTTGATGCTACGAATCTTACTGCCGAAGGGTCAAAATATGTAATCCTTGATACAAGAACTGATAATTTCGATAAAGCCAAGGCCAAGAGCAATGCCGAAGACGCGATGACTAAGTACAAAGATTTGAAATGTATGGTCGGCCTATTTGCCTACAACCCGCCTGCTTGTATTGATGCGATTAAAGAAGCAGATAAACTAGGTTCTATAAAGATTTGTGGCTTTGATGAGCAGGACGCTCTTTTACAGGCAATTACCGATGGCCATGCTTACGGAACAATTAGTCAGTTGCCATGGGAGTATGGATATGAGTCGATCAAAATGCTCAAAGATATTTTTGAAGGGAAAAAGCCGCCCAGTGAATATGTGGAGAAGTCTTTTGCTGCGATAACGCAGGATAATGTGGCGGAATTTTGGGCTAAGAAAAAAGAAATGGCTGAACTCGGAAAGTCGAAATAATGCCAGAAAATTCACCTTTGCTTGCAGTCAGGGGACTCACTAAAAGTTTCCCTGGTGTTCTCGCTTTACGTGGAGTATCTCTGCATTTACACAAAGGGGAAGTTCTTTCATTAATTGGCGAAAATGGAGCGGGAAAGAGTACATTAATGAAAATTCTGGCTGGAGTTCAGCCTCCAGATAATGGAGATTATCTGATCGATGGTGAGCCTGTGTCTATTCAAAATGTTCGGGATGCGATGGAGCGAGGTATTGCGTTGATCCATCAGGAGCTAAACCTTGCTGCCAATTTGGATTTGGCTGCCAACATTTTCCTAGGTCGTGAACCTAACAAGAAAGGTATTATTCAGGAAAAAAAATTACGGGAAGATGCTTCGAAGTATTTAAAGAGGGTGGGGCTTGATCTGCCTTCGGAGACAATTACCGGAACACTTCCCATCGGGAAGCAGCAACTCGTTGAAATTGCCAAAGCGTTGTCATGTGATGCTCGTGTGCTGATTATGGACGAGCCAACAAGTAGTTTGTCTCAAAAAGAGACCGAAACCTTGTTCGAGGTCGTGAAAGATCTGCGTAATCAGGGAATCAGTGTAATTTACATTTCCCACCGCCTTGGAGAGGTGATTGAGTTGTCAGACCGGGTAACGGTATTTCGGGATGGAGAAAATGCAGGAGATTTGGGGAAGGGCGAAATTAATCACGAAAATATGGTTCGCTTGATGGTTGGGCGGGATTTGAGTGAGTTCTATGACCGGCAAATTCATCAACCGGGAAAGACGGTTTTAAAAGCTCATGAAATTATTTCACCCTCTTATTGTGATATTCCGGTATCCTTGGAGGTACGAGCAGGAGAGATTGTTGGGATTGCCGGTTTAGTGGGTGCAGGCAGAACTGAATTATTACAGACAATCTTTGGGGTAACTCCTGCATTGGGGGGAGAGCTGGAATTGGACGGCCAATCTTTTCGCCCATCCTGCCCAGCTGATGCTATTACTGCCGGTATTGCCTTGGCGCCTGAGGATCGAAAACAGCATGGATTGGTTTTGCCTATGACTGTGAGGGAAAATGCGAGTTTGCCCAGCCTGGAGCGTGATCAGGCGAAGGGATTTTTGAACCAGGAAGCTGAACTGAAGATTGCTGACCGTGCAGTCGAACAAATGAGTATCAAAACTCCTACAATCGAACAGATTGCAAGGTTTCTTTCAGGAGGAAACCAGCAAAAAATTGTCTTGGGGAAATGGTTGGCTATGAAGCCTAAGCTATTGATGCTGGATGAACCCACTCGTGGCATTGATGTCGGTGCTAAGCGTGAAATCTATAAGCTCATGGAAAAGCTTGCTGGAGAAGGGATGGCGATTCTTTTCGTTTCCAGTGAAATGGAGGAAGTGCTCGGTATGGCGGACCGTGCATACATAATGCATGAAGGTCGGGTATCTGGCGAATTATCCAGAGAGGAACTTTCAGAGGAATCAATTATGCACCTTGCAACCGGTAGTGAAAAATCTGCCGCTTAGGTTTACAACTATGAAAAAAAACATCATCGGAATTTTTGCACTCTTAGTGGTTATTTTTGTGATAACGGCGATAATTAACCCGAAGTTTCTAAACGCTTACAACATGCAAAACCTGATCAAGTGGTCGAGCTTGTATGGTGTGATGAGTATTGGGGTGGCCTTGGTTATCATTACAGGTGGCATTGATTTATCCTTAGGCTCCGTCGTTGGACTGGTCGCAGTTGTTTTAGCTTTCCTTCTCAAAATTCAGGGTTTGGATCCCTGGCTTTGCATAGGCCTGACCCTTGGCATGTCCATTTTAATTGGCTTGGTCCATGGGTTGCTCATTACCAAAGCTAAAATTCAACCTTTTGTTGTGACGCTGTGTGGGCTCCTAATCTACCGGAGCCTAGGAAGGTGGATCACTGACAACCAATCCCTTGGGCCAGTTCCATTAGAAGGGGATGCTGGCTATAAAAACTTGGAAGAAATTCAGGGACTGGATTTTATTTTCAGTGGAAAAATTGCCGTTGGTGAATCTTTTAATTTACCCACTCCCTTCCTGTTTTTATTGGTTCTAGGTGTGGCCGCCGCTATTTTCCTCCGAAAAACTATTTGGGGTCGCTATCTTTATGCGTTGGGAAATAACGAAGACGGGGCGAAGTATAGCGGGATTAATACAGACAAGATGAAAATCATTGCCTATGTGCTCTGCTCATTGCTCGCTGGTTTTGCCGGTCTTTTGTTCGCCTTTGAGTTGGACTCCGTACAGCCAGCTCAGACTGGTGAATTCTATGAATTGTATGCAATAGCTGCGGCAGTTCTCGGGGGTTGTAGCTTGAGGGGTGGCGAGGGTTCCATTCTCGGAGTCATCATTGCGGCTGCGGTGATAAGGTTAATTTACAACTCCATTAACATGATAGGCATCTCCACTCATCTTGAGTTCGGCATTCTTGGAATGGTTATTTTGCTTGGGGTTATCGGAGATGAATTTTTGAAGAAGAAAATGAATCAAAGGCAACTTGCGAAAACATAATTTGGTGACATGCAGTTGATTCTCAGTGCTTAATTTAATTCTTACAATCAGAATGCCCTAAATCTTTATCCGGGGCCATGTGGTCTCTGATCTTTTGTTTTAAAATTTTAAGTTCAGGAAAGCCCTGGTCTCTCTTACGGCACCAAATAAGACATTGGTCGGATAAAACCTGAAAGTGACCCGCCTGATCAGGGCAAGGGCGCAAGCACACTTCTATGGATTCCTTTTCAAAAGTTGTGAGGATTTCCTGAGCCATCCAGGAAGACCTCAGAAGCCAGCGGCACCCTGTACAGTATTCAATGACTATTGTCTTTCGACTTTGTGTATTCATGGTCTTTTGGGGTTTAGTTGGTCACTTTTTTATGTTCCAAAACAAAATTCTCGGGCGATAGTCCGTAAATTGACTTAAAGGATCTTGAAAAGTGGAAGGGGTTTTCAAATCCAAGCTCATAAGCCACATGTTTGACCAAATATCCAGAATTTAGGAGTAAGGATGCGGCGTGACTCATTTTCAATCGAGTCAGGAATTTGTAGGGAGTTTCTTGGTGAAATTTCTTAAAGATTCTCGAGAGGTAAGCTGGGTCAAGGTTTAGCTCATCTGAAAGTTGTTCAATTGCTTTAATCTGATAGTAATTACTTCTTATGTATCGTAATATTTTAATATAGGTTTGCCGTGCCTGAGACTCCGAATGTTTGTGGTTTTTCATGATTTCACAAATTTTTAAAATTAATGCTTTGGTTATGGAGTCGCACACTCGATTTCCGATCTCTGTACTGGCGGTTGCATGGGTTAGGAGTAATTCAAATAGGTCAATCACTTCGTCCAAAGAAGAAAGATGGAAAACGCCTCCTTCGTCAGGGGAAATATCTCCAAACGGGGCAACTGATGAACGGTGAGCACAGACAAGGAAATATTTCAACATCGGCATTTTTTTATCAGTTGAAATCCGGTGAGGTGTATTTTGCGTGTAGCTGTACAAAGTTCCGGGGATAAGCCGGTGCCTTGACCCGTTCAAGGTTAACAAGCCTTTACCTTGGGTTACAAAATCAAAAGTAGTGAATTTCCAGTTTTTTTGGCCGTTGCTAAATTGCGGAAAAGATGCTCGGTCGACAACATATTCCGGCAAGCATCGTTCACATCCCGTGCTAATCACCCGAAAGTCGTCGTTTGATTTCACTCTTTCAAGACCAATATAAATTTGGCGGGCTTCAGTTACCTGCTTGGAAAAATGGTTATCGTTGATTTTCATAATGCACTTGAAAGTCAAAAATAGATATGCAGTAGTCAAGAATATATATTCCTAAATTGGGGTAGTCCATCTATTGTATCCATAGTCTTGTTTAATTTTGTTTAAAAGATAAAAAATTTGATGCTACTTAATTTAAAGATTTTTTAAATTACTTCGGTTCTGTCATTTGACAAATTACAGAATGTATAAATAATAGATATGCCATGAGTGCTCTTTCAAAACTAAGTAAAAAGATCTTTTACTCTTCATCTTTTTTTCTTTTGTCTCCCTTTTTATTAGGGACAGATTATTCTTTTTTCGAAACTAAGATTCGTCCAGTCTTAGCCTCGAAATGTTACAACTGTCACAGTGCCGAAGCCAAAAAGATAAAAGGCGGACTGCGTTTGGATCATATTGAATTTATTTTGGAAGGCGGGGATACAGGCCCTGCTCTTGTTGCAGGGAATCCTGAAATGTCTTTGCTTATTGAAGCCATTAGTTATGAAGACCCGGAGTTGCATATGCCTCCAAAAGAAAAATTATCCAAGTCGATCGTAGATGATTTCAAAAAATGGATTTCTCAGGGTGCGGTCTGGCCTGAGGAAGCCATACCGGTCGGGAAAGAGTCGGGAAGGCGTTCACGCTTCAATATTGAAGATCGGGTGAAAGAGCATTGGTGTTGGAAGCCTATTGATCCAACTTCACCACTAATTTTGACTCAATCAGGCCACCATCCTATTGACCAATTAGTGCAACATCGCTTGCGATCTGAAGGTTTGATACCTGCTGAGAAAGCAGATCCTTTTACATGGTTAAGGCGAGTCAGTTATGACTTAATTGGTCTGCCTCCATCCCCAGAGGAGATTAAAAAATTTACCATGGATCGTGACTTAAATGCGAAGGAGAAAGTAGTGGATCGTCTGATAAATAGTCCGCAATTTGGTGAGAAGTGGGCACGGCATTGGATGGATTTGGTAAGGTATGCCGAGACCTGCGGTCATGAATTTGATTTCCCCTTGGAAAACCCTCATGAATACAGGGATTATTTGATTCGGGCTCTGAATCAAGACCTTCCCTATGATCAATTTTTACGCGAACATATTGCAGGTGATTTACTTGAAAATCCTCGATTAAACCCAGAGGAAAAGTTCAATGAGTCCATTATCGGAACTGGATTTTGGTATTTTCATGAGGCAGTCCATGGGCCCACTGACTCAAAAGTTGATAATGCCGACCGAATGGAAAATCAACTTGATGTATTTGGGAAAACATTTCTTGGTTTAACTATCGGGTGTGCTCGGTGCCACGATCATAAATTTGATGCTATTTCTGACGAAGACTACTACTCGCTAGCGTCTTACATGCAGGGTGCCAATCGTCAGGAATACCCCCTGGATACTGGGGGTAAAAGGAAGCAAATTGCCGAAGCCATTGAAGAAATCTGTCGGGATGCATTTGTTTCGCTTCAACCCAATTCTGAATCTGCCTTCTCTGCGACAAAGCCAAGCCAATACTGGGAAGCAGTTACTCAGCATATCTCATCACAAAACCAGGAATCCAACCGTAGCCTTGAGAACCCTGTGCCTGGGAGTTTGGTCGAAAAAATAGCGAATGCTGCAGGACTGAATTCGAAGGTTCTTGGTGCATGGTTTGAGCATTTTAACCAACAGGATAACCTTTTTTCATTAGCCCGAAATTTTAAGTCCAAAAAATCACAATTTGAAAATTTCTTGCAGAAAGAAAAAGTCTTTATCGAAAACAGCGTTTCCTTTGCAGATTTTGAGTCAAATAGTTTTCCTGCCGGTTGGAACTCCACGGGGGAAGCATTCGTACCAAGACCTCATGGCATTCTGCGCCTTGGGAGTGATCAACTTTTTTTGAATAATCAGGTCTTTAGTTCCAATGTTCTTGGAGGTCAAAGGATAGGAAATTTACGCTCCCCTCACTTTCAGATCGTGCATGACAATGTCTACCTTAAAGTAAATGCCCATAAGATGTTTGTACGATTGGTGATCGATAATTACCACATGGGAAAACACAGCGAACTTCTTTTTAAAGGAACCTTGCATGAAGATCTTTCCACGGATGGTTCTTTTCAGTGGGTAAAGCTTGGAAATCCCAAGTATAAAAATCACTCAGCTTACCTGGAAATAGTTGACCGTGGTAGTGATGCCTGGGTCGAGATTGATGAAGTGAGGTTTTCTAATAAACCAGCTCCGAATGGGCCCGTTCCCGATTTTGCCTACTTGTACAATTTTAATCTGTCGGAGGCTTTGAAAGTACCTGATCTATTGGATCAATTTATCCTTAGAATTTCTCCTAAAGTGGGTATGTCGGAATTGACTGAGCATGAATCTGCATTGCTTAATTACCTTTCTTTACATGGCTTATTGGATCTTCCTCACTCTTCTCAAATACTGGGTTTTAAAGAGAAGTTTAGGCAGGTTGATGAGGGAACTCCAAAAGAACGTTATGTTATGGCAATGGGTAAAGGTTCCCGTTTCCAGGGAAATGTATATGTTCGAGGTAGTCCGCATAAGCTCGGTGAGTCTGTTGTTGGGCGAAACCTTACTGCTTTGGGTGGAGAAGAGGGAGACCGTTTGGATTTAGCCCAGCAACTTGTTTTGCCTGAAAACCCTCTTGTTTCACGGGTTATGGTCAATCGCATTTGGCTTCAGTTGTTTGGACGGGGAATCGTTTCCACCCCAGATGATTTTGGACCAATGGGCGAAAAACCGTCTCACCCTCAATTGTTGGACTGGTTAGCGAGTGACTTCATGAAAAATCAATGGTCGATCAAAAAATTGATCCGCCAGATCGTACTTTCTGAAACCTATTCTCAATCAAGCCTTTCTGGCCCTCAAAATGACCCCGTTGATATCGCAAGTAAAGACCCGCAGAATATTTTGCTTCATCGTTTTCCTGTGAGGCGATTGCAAGCTGAATGGATTCGTGATTCTTTACTTATGTTTTCGGGAAGGCTGGACCGGAAAATGTTTGGACAATCTGTGCCCGTTCATAAAACGGCTTTTATGACAGGGCGGGGTGCGAAAGAAAATGGACCTCTAGATGGTGCCGGCCGAAGAAGCATTTATGGATCGGTTTATCGAAATTTTTTATCGCCCTTTATGTTAGCCTTCGATCAACCTGCTCCCTTCGGGACCAAAGGTAAAAGATCGGTTTCCAATGTCCCTGCCCAGTCTCTTGCTATGTTAAATGATCCATTTGTGATTGAGCTTTGCACGCAATTGGGGAAACGGTTCGCGAAGGATTCACGCAAAGATGACCAAAAAGTTGCATCTCTTTATTTCCAAATAACCGGAAAACAATCGACCCCTAAGTTATCCGAAAAATTAGTATCTTTTATTGATCAACAAACTGCTTTGCATCAAGCACGGGATTACAAGGTATGGTCTGACCTTGCTCATGTTTTGATTAACTCGAAAAACTTTATATTCCTCAATTAATTAATTATGCATTGTCAAAATTTCAAAAAATCGTGGAGCCGGCGGTCTATGCTCAATTCCTGTGCCATGGGTTTTGGTGGCCTAGCCCTTACTGCCATGCAGTCAAAGGGATTGGCTCTATCAAAAAAAACATCTCCTCTATCACCTAAAGTGCCTCATTTTAAACCTCGTGCAAAAAATGTAATCTTTTTGTACATGGACGGAGGTCCTTCCCAAGTTGACACCTTTGACTACAAGCCAACTTTAGAAAAATTTAACGGTAGAAATCCTCGGGAGGTGATTGGGAAATTAGCTCCCACCCAGTTCGACAAAATCGGAAAAATCCTCAAAAGTCCCTGGAAGTTTGAACAGAGAGGGCAAAGCGGGCACTGGGTTTCTGATTTATTTCCCCATATTGCTCAGGATGATGTGATCGATGAGATCTCCATGGTGAAATCTATGACATCAAACTTTTCCGAGCACACTTCTGCCAACTATTTTCTACACACCGGAAGTGGCTTCCAGGGAAGGCCCAGCATGGGTGCATGGTTTGGGTATGGACTGGGAACGGAAAACCAAAATCTTCCGGGCTTTGTTGTTCTTAACGGTGGACTTATCCCTCCGGGTGGACTCGATTGTTTTGGTTCCGGTTTTCTGCCGGCAAGCTACCAGGGTTCGGTATTTCTTCCTCAAAGTGAACCGGTTGCCAACATTAAGCCAAAAGAAAAAGATGGCCGTTTACAGAAGAGCAAACTGGCCTTGCTTTCAGAACTGGATGAGCAGACTCTTCGGGAAGTTAATTATGACCCGCAGGTCGAGGCAGCCATTCAGAACTATGAGACGGCATATCAAATGCAGACTTCGGTTCCCGAATTAATGGATTTATCTGGAGAATCCGAAGTGGTAAAAAAATCATACGGTATGCATTCAAGCTTCAAGAATACCCGTACCTTTGGCACGCAATGTCTCTTGGCTCGTAGGTTAGTTGAAAGGGGGGTGCGTTTTATAGAATTAACCTGCCCTGGGGGTAACGGTGATCGTTGGGATCAACATGGAAAGTTAGTGGAAGGGCATGGAAAAAACTGTAAGTCAGTGGATCAACCTATTGCCGGACTTATTCGGGATCTTCGTAAACTCGGCATGCTCGATGATACCCTGGTTGTTTGGAGTGGGGAATTTGGCAGAACGCCCTTTGCTCAGGGGACGGATGGTCGGGATCATAACCCCTTTGGCTTCACCACATGGTTTGCCGGAGGTGGCATCAAGCCTGGAGTAAGCGTTGGAGCCACCGATGACTTTGGCTATAAAGCGGTTGAAAATCGTTATGAGATTCACGACCTACATGCCACCATGCTTTATTTACTTGGAATCGAGCACACAAAAAGTACTTTCCGCTTTGGAGGCCGGGATATGCGCTTAACCGAGGTTTTTGGGCATCTCATTAAGGAGATTCTTTGAAATCCTTTATCTACTTGGGTTCGATTTAAGTTTTTTCCTCGATCTGGGGTTGAGGGATACCAATAATTCATTGTCATTGCCAAGTGGTGGGTAAAGCCCTTAGCAAACACATATGAATATTATTGGATTGGATATCGGTACTTCTTCCGTAAAGGCATTACTAGTGTCAGGTACGGGTGAAGTTCTCAAGGCTACCTCCCCCGAATACCCTTTTCAGACTCCTTTTCCCTTGTGGGCGGAGTCCGATCCTGAAATTTGGTGGGAAGCGACCAAGAAAGCAATTAAAGAACTTCTTCAAGAGGTGGACCCGGCGAGTATATCCGCCATTGGGCTTACTGGGCAAATGCACGGCATGGTGGCCCTTGATAAATCCGGAAAGGTTTTAAGGCCTTGTATTATGTGGAATGACCAGAGGTCTCATGTGGAGTGTGAAGAGATAAGTTCCATTGTTGGGGCTCAAAGAGTTTTAGAAATTACAGGTAACCCAATTTTAGCGGGTTTTACTGCCCCGAAAATAAAATGGGTCCAGAAGAATGAGCCGGATATATTTAATCAGATTGCTAAAGTTCTCTTACCCAAGGATTATATCCGCTTTCGATTAACCGGAGAATTTTTTAGTGATGTATCTGACGCCTCAGGTACATCCCTGTTAAATGTTGGCGAAAGAAAATGGTCGGAAGAAATCATGGATGCCTTAGGGTGGGACCTTTCCTGGTTGCCGGTTGTTACGGAATCTACGGAAATGTCGACAAAGGTATCAGCTGCAGGGGCTGAGGAAACCGGTTTACCTCCAGGCGTGCCAGTGGCTGCAGGAGGCGGAGACTGCGCTGCCCAAGCAGTGGGAAGTGCAATTGTTGAAGAAGGGAAAGTTTCGGTGACCCTGGGCACAAGTGGAGTTGTTTTTGCCCAGAGTGATAAGTATCGGGTTGAACCCCAAGGTAAATTACACGCTTTTTGTCACGCTGTACCCGGTAAGTGGCACTTAATGGGGGTGATGCTTTCCGCTGCTGGTTCTTTTCAGTGGTACAAAAATACATTAGGTGACCTGGAAGCAAAGCTTGAAGAGGAAGGGAAGGGGGATGCCTACGAGTTATTAACGCGTAATGCTGAGAGTGTCGCCGCCGGTTCCGATGGGTTGTTTTTCTTGCCCTATTTATCGGGCGAAAGAACCCCATATGCAGACCCTCATGCTAAAGGTAGTTTTATCGGGCTCACCTTGAGGCACCGGAAGGAACACCTGTCTCGTTCTGTTCTCGAAGGGGTATCCTATGGCCTAAATGATTCTCTTGAATTAATGAAGAAGCTTGGGGTTAACCCCGATGATATCCAGCTTTCAGGTGGGGGTACAAAGTCAAAGTTATGGAAACAAATGCTGGCAGATATATTTAATGCACCATGTTCCATGGTTAATGCACGCGAAGGAGCTGCTTATGGTGCAGCATTATTGGCGGCAGTTGGAGTCGGGGAGTTTCAGGATGTAGC
>Ga0181598_1004321_pt1 | contig 11816 bp, 9 predicted proteins | sample 041ome_4_FD_153295 | JGI IMG/M metagenome (GOLD analysis project Ga0181598, IMG submission 153295) | Coastal salt marsh microbial communities from the Groves Creek Marsh, Skidaway Island, Georgia - 041404US metaG (spades assembly) | ecosystem: Environmental > Aquatic > Marine > Intertidal zone >...
GAAGACGGTGTGGAAAACGAAGAGTGCGGGACAGTTGATGCAACGGCGGCAGACGAGGGAACGACGGGTAAATGTGACGACCAACAAAGCCTCGCGAGCGACGAGCTTTCCGCGCTCGGCGCGATTGTGCGTAAAGAGCGCGAGGAGAGAGTGAAGCGAGAAGTGATGAGCGCGTTGAGAAAGAACGAGCGAGAGTTGGAATATGTACGAGCAAAAGCGAGAAATGACGCGCAAAGGGTGATTGCAAAGCATGCACAAAAATGGTTTTATCGGCGAACGGACGCGTCGTTGACGATGCAACGACACGCGAGGGGTTTCTTGGCGAGAGTGCGACTCAAGCACAAAACGACGATGGTCGTCCGAATACAACGTCGATGGAAGTTCGTACTCTTCGTGCGGTTGCGAACGGACGCGTGCGTGATCGTTCAAACTGCATTTCGTGCGCACATAAGCAGGAAAAAACTCGAGAAGGAGAAAATGGAAAACGCGGCGGCGACTCGCATCCAAACGCACGTCAAACGACTCATCGCGATGCGCCGTTACGCCATTCTCGAGCGAAAGATTCGCACAGTCCAAGCGTGCGCCGCGCGATGGATACGCAAGCGCAAAAGAGCGAGTCAAATAATCCAAAAATCCTTCCGCTCGTACGTCGAGACAAAACGACTCGGAAAATACGCGACTCGCGTTCAAGCGGCGTTCCGAGGCTATCGCGTGCGACGCCGTTTCGCCGCCATCCTCGATTCGAACGCGTACGGAGCAGACGACGATGTACTCCCGACGCTTTCCGAGTACGACTCTGACACAGAGAACAACGCTTTCGTCGACAAAAACGACGACAAAGAAAACGAGATAGAAATGATATCCGACGACGCCTTCTACTTCGCCCGCCTCTCCGCTCCACTTCCGCGAAATGCCGATAACGCTCGCCACGACGAACTCCACGCCGATATCCTCGCTCTGCGAACGAAACGCATTCGCGACCAAAACATGCAAACAAAAATGAACGAAGCAAATTTGCGCTCATTATACGAGACCAGGTTCAAAAAGAACGCGCAAAATCGGAAAGAGTTTCGAAGGGTTCGAGCGCTCAGAATGACGTGACGTGACATTGACGTGACATTATGAAGTGACATTTTTTGATGAGTTCGTTGCAAAATTCTTCATTTTTTGTGTTTCGTCTGCACAAAACTTTTGGATACGATGGTACAAATTGGTTCCTTTTTGTCGATGTCATCAACTCTTCTCTCTTTGCGTTGTTTTTGCATTTCGAAGAAGGAGCAGCAACGAGAGCGCGCAGAAGTAGTCTCGCCGTCCTCCTGTGCGTCGAAAAGCCGAACGACGCGACGAAAACGGGACGAGAACGCGGCGACTGCTCTCGCAACCAATTCCGTTACCGTCGTCGCTTTCCCCAAAGATGGAATTAATGTTGACGACGCGACGACGATTCAGACGACGACGCGATATCGAAAACAACGTCACGAGCATCATCATCGAAGACGGGAGTTCTTTTTCTCTTCTTTTGCGCTCGTATTGGCGACATCATTCATGTCGCCGAGAGCGATGATGAATGCAGAAGCTGACGAGGAGAAAGAAGGAGGAAATCCGAGCGAAACGTTACAACCGCTCCAAACGTATAAGAATCGATTGCGACGAGTAGAGAGAGAGTTGAGCGCGATCGTTTCGAGTTTACGAGACGACGCAGAAGGGACGACAGGAGGAATTGAAGAAGCGGCGGCCGTCACCGAAGATGAATTCGACTTGCGGCAGTTTTCTGGCGTCGTATCGAAAGCCGACCTCGACGCCATCCGCAAAGCGTTACACGAGAACGAACTCGGGAACTTCTGGGAAATCGCGCTCGGCGCGAACCGGTACTTGAACGGCGGCATTAAATCCGACTTCGCGCGAGGCGAGGAGGATTTATGGAAGCTCGCGCCAAAGAAATCGGAAGCTATTTCGAACTTTTTAACCCCCGATTTCAACAACGCGGACGACAAGTTGTGTCTGATATACTCCTGCGTGAACGACCCGAGCGCGCCGCCGAGCATAGACGTGTTATACGCGCTGAAATTATTCGACGAAGGTTTGAAGGAAGCGAGCAAGAAAGGTAAAAAAAACGTCACGAGGGACGGTTTACGCGAAGTCGCCAAAGACGCTTTAGAGAAGTTGCTCACGTACGAGCGGTTGATCGAGCGAGAGGCGGAAGACGGGAAGAGCGACGCGTCGTGGAAGAATCCAGCTTTCGGTAAAGGGTGGCACGGGACCGGCATTTAAGAAAAGTCAAAAGAGAAAGATAGAGAGGTAGATCGATATATATATCTATAGAGAGAGAGAGAAAGAGTTGTGTATAAGAGAGTTGTTTGCGCTGCGATATGTACAATAAGTCATGGAAAAAAATGCTTCAACAAACGACTCCAATTCCCTTCATTAAAAACACACAAACGAACGAACACAAACGGTCTCTTTTGCACGACGCAATACTACTAATTTAATGTTTGCCTCGCTGCTCAAAAGTACTTCTTTCGCGACGTCTTCGTTCTCGCCGAGAAGACGACATCATCATCATAAAAAACAAGCGCTTCGGATTCGCCACCTGTCAGCAGCCGCCAACGACGACGACGACGACGATTTCCCGAACGACAACAACGAGTTCGATTACGACGTCGTCTCGGTCCCGAGAAACCCGGGGATTAAATCCGGAAAGTGGAACCAAAACGACATGGAAATTGTGAAAACGGCGCAAAAAGACGCGAACGAGAAAGCGTCTTTAACGACTTCGAACTCGCTCGCATCTCCGTCGAACGATTTGACTTTATTGGGCTTAACGGAAAACGAATTGAAAGTCTTCGCCGAGCGCAACGGGACGCAAAAGTTTCGAGGGAAACAAATCAAAGATTTCATATACAAACACCGAGTGAAATCAATCATGGAGATGACGCAGTTACCGAAAGATTTACGAGAGAGTTGGGATGGGCTCGGAGTGACGATTGGGAGGAACGAGGTGTACGCGAAGAAATCCGCGCCGGACGGGACGACGAAACTGTTGATGAAGTTGGACGATAACAGGATCGTCGAGACGGTTGGGATTCCGAGTAACGAGTACGGAAAGAGTCGTTTGACGTGTTGCGTGAGCAGTCAGGTTGGATGTCCGATGAGATGCGAATTTTGCGCGACTGGGAAAGGTGGATTTTATAGAAATTTGACCGCGAGGGAGATTGTCGATCAGGTCATGGCCATCGAGGAGGAGTTTGGCGGGAGGAGGGTGAGTAATGTCGTGTTCATGGGGATGGGAGAGCCTATGTTGAACGTGCCAAACGTGGTTAAAGCGACGGAACTTTTGAACAAAGAGATTGGGATTGGGATGCGACACATATCGATATCGACCGTGGGTGTTTTTGGCGCTTTGGAGAAACTGGCGAGTTACGAGATGCAGTGCGTGTTGGCGGTGAGTTTACACGCGCCGAATCAAAAAATCAGGGAGGAAATCATCCCAAGCGCGAGAGCGTATTCGTTCGATGATATTTTGAATGATTGCGTGGCGTATTTTAACGCCACTGGGAGGAGAGTTACGTTTGAATACACGCTGTTAGCCGGCGTGAACGATCAAAAAGAACACGCCAAAGAGTTGGCTCAGGTGTTGTTTAAGAAGAACTTAGCCAGTCACGTGAATTTGATTCCGTATAATCCGGTAGATGATTCCGATTTCAAAAGGCCAACGAAACAAGCGATCGATCAGTTTCGAAGAATATTGGAGGAGAATAACGTGCCGACGAGTGTGAGACAAACGAGAGGTTTGGAGGCGGCGGCTGCGTGTGGGCAGTTACGAAATATGTATCAAAAGGAAGCGCTGGTTGCGTAATTTTAAAAAAATGTGTTGTATATGCTGTATGATCATGAATATTGATGTCATTATATTCGATTAAACAATCACGCCTTTTTCGTCGTCGTAGTGCAAAATCGCCGCGCCGGCGCTCGGTGCAGTTTTGAACAGTAAATTCGTCTCGTCCGCTATGTTCGCTACTCCGGATTGGAATCGTTTTTCGTAAAAACTCTTCTTCACGTCGGCTAAAATTTCCTCGGCGATATCGCTCTCGCACACCGCGACGACGCACCCGCCCCATCCGGCGCCGGTCAATCGCGCGCCGAGCGCGCCTGCACTCATGAACGCATCCACCAACTCGTCCAGCTCGTCGCACGAGCACTCGTACTGCGTTTTACAACTCTCGTGGGAAAGATGCATAAGTTTTGCGAGAGCGTCTTCTTTGCCCATCCCGTACATCGGGTGGCCGAAATCTTTAGTTGGATCGTCCGAAGCGACGCCGACGTCGGGTTCTAAGCCGATCACTTTGCACCAATGCTCGTATATCGGACCCGACACTGCATACCTTGGCGATTGACCTTCACAAATCTTTTGGAATTCGTGCACTCTTCTCGCTTCGGAAAATACGTGTCGAGCTCGGTCTCTGAGTTTAAACGTGTCGTTCTTTTGCAACACGACGTTAAACGCTTCGTTGTTTTCGCAATCGAAAATTTTCCGTAAATCGCCAAGACCTTCGTCATTTTCCAACTGTTTCTTCGTGTAACTCCCCTCGTTTAACGCTTTTCTAACCGCGCCCAAAGCAGTCCACAAATCGCCTTTGTTGCAATACAAATCCGCGACTTCTCTCAGCGTCACTCTCGTCTTGGCCTTCTCGATATCTTCGCCGTAATGTTTTGCCATCAATATCGCCGCCAATCGGCACTCGACGACGCGCAAGTTGTAATGTTTGTGTGCTGATTCGGCTTTCTTACTCACCGCGCAACTATTCCCAATCAAAAACGTCAAATTTGTCGGTAACGGTACATCCATCGCACCAATCGGGTTGAAATCGATCCTCTTTGCCAAATCTTTCTCGCCCATGATGGAAATCGCTTGATCCATTCCGCCGCTTTGCGTCCCGGAATACCGCTCGGATAAACACGTCAGCTCGGACAACTCCCCTTTCGTGAAACTTAACTCGAACGCATCCATTAATGCCACAGTCACGGCACAATTCAGCGCGGACGAAGAGGATAGACCGCTCCCTAGCGGAACCTTCCCGTCCACCATCACCATCACCTTCTTCACTCTCTTCATAAACGCGCTTTCCAGAACCGACTCTAACTTATTCTGTTTCTTCAGCTGATCAAAAATACCTTTAAACCCACACAACACGTAGTTTGTCCAGTGGTGACTTTTCACGTCCACCTCTTGCTCGTGATCGAACGGAAACTCTTTCGGCGTATACTTCTCGCCGTCCACGTTCGCAATCGAGAGCGTCGCTTCCGCCTCGTCCTCTTCAACGTTTCCTTCTTCTTTCAAAGCGACCGATACCGCAACGATGACGTCCAAACCAATCGCCATCGGTAACACCGAGTACCCTTCGTAATCGATGTGCTCGCCGATTAAATTCACCCGACCGGGCGACCGCGCGATGGTTTTCGGCTTTTCTCCCTCGAATTGCGTTTTGAAGGCACTCACGAGTGTGTCATATCTCGTGGCAACAGAATTCTCGTTGTCGTCGTACACGTCGGATAATTTGGACACTTTTGGCACTCGAGCGTGCTGTTTGCTTCCCACCGCGCCCATTCTATTCTTTTCGTTCTTCTTTTTCGTTCTCGAGCGTTCTCTCTCGCAGCAGCGCTTCTTCTTTTCACGCGTGCTGAGTCACGGGAAAGAATTGGAATTGGAACAAATGTACTAAAAAGGAACCTAAGTTTAGCGCGTGCGTGTGCGTCGAGAATTCTTTTTATCCGCACACGAACGAAAGATAAAGTACAAATATATCACGCGCCAAGGAAAAGAGAGAGGTAAAAGCTTTCTTCTCGTCCCAAATAGGGACGCGAAACACGCAGAGAAGGTTGGGAAATTGTGCGGAATTCAATTTGGGAATCTTTCAAAGTGTCCTCGAATTTAATAGGCTGTCACTCAAAGGTGGTTACAAACGCGACGCGAAGACGTTCGCAGACGTTGGACGAGTACACACACACGGAAACCATTTTGTTCAAATGGAAACCAAGAAACAAAAAAGTACAATTGATTTCAACGAAACGTCAGGGTGTGTACCAGCTCATATACTCGTATAGACCACGTTAACGAAGATGTCGCTTTACTACTTTTTCTTCTTCTTAAAGAAGAACCCTTTAACGGCTTCGAAAACCGGACGTTTGTATACCACGCTCTCGTACTCGACGCTTTGCAACGCCCAGGTTTTCCCGTACGTGTGCACGCGGTTAGTTTCCTTCCCTGTTTTCGGGTCGAGCAATTTTGGTGCGTCCGTTTCGTGCGTCCAAGCGACGATAGAGCCGGATAAGTTGTACGCTTTCACATCCGGACGACTCCGGGCGAGTCTTTTCGAGAGCTCTTGGACTTTCTTTTGGGACCGGTAGCCGATCGTGCAGTAACACACCACGATCGTTTCTTTACCGTCGTCCTGTTGTTTTTCAAAGTCGTCCTCGAACTCCTCCGCCGAAGATGCGCCCGGTATAATCGACACCGCTCTTTCCTCTTTCTCTCGGCAGTCCAAAAACAAAACTGTTCGTTTCGCGTTCTCTTCTTGGTTGTTGATGACGTTCAAAACCTCTCGAACAGTCATCGAGGGAACCGCATCGTCGGTGAATTTCGCCACCGTGGTTTCGAGCGCTGCGCGGCGTCTCGCGTTTTCTTTTACGAGTTCTTCTTCTTCTTCTTCTTCTTCTTCTCTGTTGTCTTCTTCTTTGTCCGCCCCGTCGCCGTTTTTGGCGGCATCGACCCCTGCGCGAACATTCGTCTTCATTCGTCGTGCATTGGCTTTACCCGGGGGCCCGCTTCTCCGACGACGAAGAGAAGAAGAATAGCAACACCGGTGCTCGATGTGGCCGCGTGTTCGTATCGAAGCGTTGATCTTCCTTATCGGTACAATGTTGCGCCGCGCAAAGTGCAAAAGAGTTGTGAACAACTTAGGGGAAAAAAAGTGGATAAGAACTCTTCACTTGTTCGACGCTTTTCTTACGTTTCCGAAGACATTCGCGATACACGCAGGCAATACAGAGATAGAGAGAAAGAGAAAGACGACAACGATGATTCAGACGACGACGACGATTCAGACGACGACGATTCAGACGAAAGCGGCGTTGAGAAGAAGACGACAACCAAATCCGGTTTTTGTCGGTTATAAAAAGGGAACTTCGTCCAATGTGAAGCAGCAAACGTCTCGACAACGGATACGGTCGTCTTCTTCTTCGTCGTCCTCTTCATCTTCTGTAACTGTTGCACGAAGAAGAAGAGCTGAGATGATCAAAACGTCCGCGTTCCCGACCGAGGCGAACCCACCGGCGGCGAAGAAACATTTCATCCACTTGGATGATTTCAGCAAAGAAGAAATCAACGAGTTGTTGGACATCGCGATATCGGAGAAGAAGCGATTGCAATCCGGAGACCGATCGTACAAACCGTTCGAAGGGAAAACGTTGGCGATGATTTTTGCGAAGCAAAGTTTACGAACGCGAGTTTCTTTTGAAACTGGGTTTCATTTGTTGGGCGGGCACGCGGTGTATTTAGGCCCGGACGATATCTCGTTAGGGAAGAGAGAAGAGACGAGAGATATTACGAGAGTTTTGTCCAGGTATAACGACATCATCATGGCGAGAGTGTTTGCGCATAAAGATGTGGAAGAATTAGCCAAGTTTGGTTCGGTCCCGGTGGTGAACGGTTTATCGGATTATAACCACCCGTGTCAAATCTTGGCGGATGCGATGACCATCACCGAACGTTTGGGGTCCATCGAAGGTAAAAAGGTCGTCTACGTCGGCGACGGGAATAACATCGTCCACTCGTGGATTCGATTAGCAACTGTATTACCGTTTGAGTTCGTGTGTTTATGCCCGGAAGATTACACCCCTGATCAAGCGACGATTGATCGATGCAACAACTCGGGAGTCGGCAAGTGCGTCATCAGCCACGACTTGAACGACATCGCCGGCGCCGACGCCGTCTACACCGACGTCTGGGCATCCATGGGCCAAAAAGACGAAGCCGCGCAGCGTAAAAAAGACTTTGCCGGTTTCTGCGTCACCGGTGACGTCATGCGAAAAACGCCAAACGCGATTTTCATGCACTGCCTCCCGGCGGAAAGAGGCACCGAGTGCACCGACGAGGTCATGGAAGCCGACTACTCCGTCGTCTGGCAACAAGCCGAAAATCGAATGCACGCTCAAAATGCCGTCATGTTGAAGTTGCTCGGCGCTAAGTGAGCTCGCTGTTCTCCCGACCGACCGGTTTTGCTCGGGATGAGAGAGAGAGAGAGAAAAAGAGAGAGCACGCAGAGCTTAACGAACGCGTTTTAAAAATGTCCACAAAACTAACAACTCATTACCCAAACAACAGCTTCTCCTCATTCTTTTCTCCGCTTCATTATTATCATCATCTGCTCTACTATCATCGCATGCATTCAAAATGAACCCCGAGGAAGGAGACGATGTGAACGACCCGGCGACGCTCGCGCACATCGCTCGAGTTTCCCTCTCGAACGTTGTCGAGAAAAAACGCATCTTTGACACGCTCTCTCGTTTCGCCGTGGAACAGAACGAACTGTTAGACGTCGTCGGTTCCTTGCGAGACGGAAGAGAAGTGTTGGCGCCGTTCACGTCGGTCGCGTTCATCGAAGGGAAAATCACCAACTGCGACGAGTTACTGGTGAAATTATCCACAAGCCAGGATCAGCTCTACGCGGAAAGAACTCGGGAGCAAACCTGCGAGATGTTGAGGAAGAGACGCGTTTTTGCGGAGGAGAAATTGCTCCGAGCGGAGGAGGATTTGCGAAAGAGCGAAATCGAACACCGAGAGACGATGAGAGTTTTGTCGGAAAAATTTGAAAGTTTGAGCAATATCACAGACGGAGAACCGAAATCGAGAGTCATCGAAGGACCGAACGGGAGGAAGACGGTGCTCACGCCGAGAGACGGAGAGATTGTGGACGTGTTGGAAATCGACGAGAGCGTCGCCGCCGCGGACGAAGGCGAAGAAGAAAGAGAGGACGAGGTGATGCAAATGCGAAACGAGAAGGAAATCGAGAGAGACAGAGAGGAAAGGGAGAAAGCGAAAGGAGAGTTGGAGAGCTGGTTGTTGAAGATTGAGGAGATGGAACGATTGGAAGAAGAATTACAAGACGCAGAAGAAGTAGAGGAGGAGAAGGAGGAGGAGGAGGGAGAAGCGGCGACGATCGAGGGCGAAAAGAGTACCAACGTAGCGAGTAGTAGTAGTACTAGTGGTGATAATACTACTAGCAGTAGTCAACAAAGAATTCAAATACGCGCCGGGATAGATTCGGGCATGCCAGTCATCGAAAGAGGGTTTGAGAAGGACGGGGAAGACAGAGGAGTGCGTAGCGGCGACGGGGAGAGCGGAGGAGCGGAGAAGCCGATGAGTAAGTTTATGATGCGCCAGCTCGGGTTACTGTAGCAGAAAGAAAATAAGAAGATTTAGATTAGATTCCGAAGTGAAAAGAAGCGTTTTACAAATGCGATTAGATACAAAACTAAAACTAAACTAAAACTAAGACACGTTTCCATTTATTGCCGCGATCCGAGTACTTCTTCGGCTATTCTTCGACGGAGAAAGCTTCTTGATGACTGTTTTCACGACGTTCTTCTTTTTAAACTTTTCTCTGCAGTCGTGAAATTCTTCGTTTTCTTCAATCTCTTTCTCTTCGCCGTCGATTATCTTCATCTTGCCGAGCGCAACGTTCGGCGATGCCAGCGACGATACCGAGTCGCCTCTCTCGATGATTTTGCTCAATACGTACTCCTCTTCTTCTTTTTCTTCTGCTACTACCAATCCTGACGGTATTCTTCTAGTATCCTCGATAGGTAAACACGTCGTCATATTCACGTGCCTCTTACAAAACGCGTGCATGTCCACACAAATTGGTTCTCGAATGAACGCGTTCGATCCTCGCATGTCGTGTTCGGGATTCGTATAGTAATACTTCCCGTCGTTCCTCGCGTGTGATTTGGTCCACGACTTTTCTTCGCTTGCTTTATCCCAGTGCAAACGATTTTCCAGCATCTCTCGTTTGATCCACTCGTACGTTTCCTGATCGCAGTATCCGTCTTCTAATAAAGATTGAAACTCCTTCCCGGCGCCTAACCCGGTCGGTCCTCTCACGAATCTTAACTTGGCCATGGTCGTCGCGTCGACAAACTTTTCGCAAATCTTATACAAAATATTAAAAATCCTCGGCGCTTCTACGAACACCATCGAGCCCATGCGTTCGGGATAATGCCTCGCGAACAAACCCAACACTTTCTTCGCCACCGACGGGTTCAAATGTTGCCGACCAAATTTATGAAAATCCGACACCCACACGTACGTGTCGTTCGGATACTTCGGTAGACATTTTTCAACCTGTTCCATGCAAAACGTCGCGTGCGCTTCGTTATCTTTCGGCTTCAAGTTCCTCGCGAGCCCGATGTCCGAAAATACAACCGGTCTTCTGTTCTTCGTCCGGCCGACGATATGCATGTAATGGCTTCTCGAGTCCTTTTCGAAACAGCACCGACAAAATGAATTCATCTCGTCTCTTCTCCAAATCAACGTCGACTTCAATCGAGCTTTTGCTTTCTCCACGTTTCCTTTATCCGCTCTGAGAAACCGCTCCAACGTCGTCCTATCGCACCATTTCTTCAGCGCATGCGAGGTTTCTCGCGTTTCGTGGACGTAAGCTTCCAAAAGGTTCAGTTTTTCTTCTTCTTCGTTTTCGGAGACCCCGCTTTCCTCCTCCTCAAAGTCATCTCTCGAAACCGTTTTTGTCTCTTCGCGAGAGGTCGCCCCCGTTTTTACGCTCATCATCTCCTCTCTCGTTTTAAATAAACGCGCGACGACGATGATGGTGCGAAAACAGCTCTGCTCTCCCCTCTCTCTCTTTCTCTTTCTTTCTCTCTCTCTGTGTGTGTCAAGAGTGCGCGTGCAAACGATAAAAGAAGAGAAAATGAGTGAATATTCCCGTCTTATTCTCGAAGTCTGTTTTTACTAAGTGTCGTCAAAAGTCAAGAGGTCGGTCGCGAGTCATTCGTTGGTGGTTTTTTGGTCTCCTCCACGAATCTCCTTTTTCCGCCTTTTTTGTTTGTGAGGTGCCCCGTCCTCCCACAGGTTGGATATCTCTCTCTGATTGTTTTGGGTGCAAACAAAAAATCACGCTGTCGCTGTCTTCACTTTATACCGCACATCCACACACCTAAAAAAATGGCTTCTTTCACTGCCACGGTACGAATTTACGTTCGTTTTTTACAGTACACGCGCGAGATGTATCTCGCACGGTTCGCGTTCGTTTATGCGCGCGCGCGCGCTGATGTTTTTTTTTTTCTTTCTGTCGCGGGTAAATTTGCAACCACGTGGGTATTAATCCCTTTAACGCGAGTGGCAAAAATCAATCGCGTTTCTCGTAACCACCGCGAAGACAGAAGACGCGAAACTGACGTTCAAAATAATTTCTTCTCGTCGCAACAGACCACCCAACTCACGCAGTTCTCGGCTGTTTCCAGCCAATTCAAGAACCGCACCGTCGCCAAGGTACGCGCTTTCCGAACGATTTGAGTCGTTTTTTTGTACCACAAGAAAAGCAGCCACAACGAGACGAGAAGGGGAGAGAACGAGAGACTAATCGCAATTTCAGATAACGTTGAATTTCTTTCTCGTCTCTCTCTCTCTCTCGCTTCTCTTTTGGAACAGAGAGCGAGGATACCGATGAACGGGGGGAGAAAGGCTCTTTTCTGTTTGGCTACTTTTTTGCGCGTCGTGGCTCTCGTTTCATCAACAACGTGAA
>Ga0181598_1004338_pt1 | contig 11802 bp, 12 predicted proteins | sample 041ome_4_FD_153295 | JGI IMG/M metagenome (GOLD analysis project Ga0181598, IMG submission 153295) | Coastal salt marsh microbial communities from the Groves Creek Marsh, Skidaway Island, Georgia - 041404US metaG (spades assembly) | ecosystem: Environmental > Aquatic > Marine > Intertidal zone >...
GACAAATAGCCCGTAATAGTGAAAGCCGATAAAAAACCCGGCAAGCGGCATAATTTCAAAGAAAAACGCACCAAGCCGCATAATCAACCGCCCCCAAGGCCACGCAGCATTCTGCTCAATTTCGGTTGCAACGCGTCATCGGACAGCCAGATCCCGAAAAATGCTGTGGTGAAGGCCGGGTCATCACTCTGTCCCAGCTCTGTTCCATTATGCAATAGCATCATCCCACCATCGGCCAGCGCCACCATAATCGCCTCGTCACCCTCTTGCATATCGGGAAAATGCGTGGCCATCCAGTCGGCCCATTTGGCCAATCTGGCCTCATCAGTGATGCCTTGCCGGCGCATTTCGTCAAGGCTGGATTCGACAATTGCCTGCCGTTCAACATCACGAAGATAGGACAGTTTTAATGCATAAGGCGGGGTGCCGTCATAGCCGCCATCCGGCGAGACAAGCGCGACATCATAAATATCAAAAATAAACAGCCGAAAACGCGCCTCGCCGACCAGCTGTGGTGATTGCGCAAGCCAGGCTGGCCGATCCGCATATGCTGGCTGGCCGGCACCGGCAAGCGGCAGCAGCATCAGCCCATATACAAGCCCGGACATAAGCCCGGACACAAGCCCATGGCGACGCATCGGCCTCATCGGTTTGCGCCACACAACATGCCAGCCCGGGCCGATTTCATGAGCTGGGCCATTGATCCAGTGACAGCGGCCATAAGTCCGATGCCGTATCGCCGCGAATAAAGACAATGGTCACCGAACCGATCTCGATACCGAATTTGGAAACATAGGCGCGGTTGATCGCGATGTCTTCATCCTGTTGGTAGATCCAATCGTCGAAATGCACATCGACACCCATACCGGACATTTCAAGCGTCATGTCATATTGCCAGTTCAGCGCATTGCCAATTTGTCCGCCCTGCGCCGCCATCTCCACATCGGCGGCACGCCCCTGATACATAACAATGCCGTTGGTGCCCGTGCCGAGCCGGTCGATTGTCCAGGTGCGGCTGGCGCGTTCGCCATCATCATATAAAAACTCTTCATCAAGAACCAGCCTGTTGCCATCAAGATTGCCGTTCAGATTCACCCGAAATTGCCGGCGCAAATTGCCAAAACGATCCTCAAAAATGCCATAGGCAACCGATTTTCCGGCGAAAAACTCCTCTAAAACGAGCCGCGGCTGGTTGCCGGACAATTCACCGATGTCTTTACGTGCACAAGCGGAAATGCCAAATAACGCGCCGGCCAGCACACTGACCACGACAAAAAATTTCACGATCAATCGGCCAAGCCAGCTGTGCTTTCGTCTGCGTGTTCGTCTCATCTTTACCTCCCTAAAATCTGCTGCGCTAAAATCTGCTGTACTGCACAACTCATCACACGGCTGGCAGTAACGCTAAAAACCGGTTTGCATCATCCTGAATTGCCGCTGTTTTTGTCGCATCCATCCGGTCAAGGCTGCGATACATCATGCCAAGACGCGCGTTATCCTGTAATTTCGGACGGTTGCGTATGAGAAAATCCCAATATAGATAATTGAACGGACAAGCTGTTTCGCCAGATTTCTGACTGACATTATAATGACAATTTTTACAGTAGTTTGACATGCGGTTGATATAGGCACCGCCAGCCGCATAGGGCTTGCTGGCCAGGTACCCACCATCGGCAAACAACACCATACCGGATACATTTGGCAGCTCCACCCACTCATAGGCATCGGCATAGACCACCAGAAACCACTCATTCACCTGAGCTGGTGACAGCCCGGCCAAAAGCGCAAAATTGCCAAGCACCATGAGCCGCTGGATATGGTGTGCATAGGCATATTTTTTCGTGGCCTCAACCGCCTGTGCCATACACAGCATTTTGGTATCACCACTCCAGAAAAATTCCGGCAGATCACGCGATGCCTCAAGAAAATTTAATTCGGCATAGTCCGGCATTTTCAGCCAATAGATGCCACGGACAAATTCGCGCCATCCTAAAATTTGCCGGATAAAGCCCTCGACCGAATTGAGTGGCGCATGACCGCTATGATAGGCGGTTTGCGCCGCCGCAATCGCCTCGGCGGGAAGCAACAGCCCGGCATTCAGATAGAACCCGATATGGCTGTGATACACCCATGGCTCGTTCAGCACCATCGCATCCTGATATCTGCCAAATTCTGGCAGGCGCTGTTCAATAAAATGATCGAGAACAGCCAGCGCCTGCTGGCGTGTGACCGCAAAGCCAAAATCTTCAAGATCGCCAAAATGATCCGCACATCGCGTCGCCACAAGATCGATAACTGTCTGCGTCACCTCATCAGGCGCAAACTGCAAAGGCGGTGGAATGACCATGCCGGCTTTTGGCGATTCACGGTTATCGCTGTCAAAATTCCATTTGCCGCCGACCGGATTTTCGCCTTCCATCAAAATATTATGTGTACGCCGCATTTCACGATAAAAGAAATCCATCCGCAATTGGCGTCGGCCATCCGCCCATTCGGCAAATCTGTCGACCCGGCATAAGAACCGGTCATCTTCGCGCAATTCGACCTCAATACCGAGGCTGGACTGCCAGCCCTGCATGATCTGCATCAGGCGATATTCGGCCGGCATTGTGACCACCAGTTTTGTCGCCTGATATGTTGCGATTGCGCGCCGCACCTCGCTTTCAAGACTGCCGCCATTGTCCGGGTCGTCAAATTGACAATACATCACCCGCGCGCCAGCCTGCCGCAACTCATCGGCAAAATGCCGCATCGCCGCAAACAGGAAAGCGATTTTGCGTTTATGGTGTTTGACATAGGTCACCTCGGCGCCAACCTCGGCCATCAGCACAATATCGTCATCGCTATTAAGATCACGCAGACTCGCAATCTGCTGATTGAGCTGGTCACCAAGAACAAGGCGCAGAATGGTCATGCTGACTCCTTTAGCGCGGCAAACGCCGCCAGCGCGTCAAGACGCGATGTTTTCACATCAACAATCGGCCGCGGATAGGTCTGCCCCAACGTTACCCCGGCGGCGCTCAGAAGATCTGCCGGTGCCTCCCATGGGCTGAACAGATGAGCATCTGGCAGACCGGCAATTTCCGGCACAAAATGGCGAATAAAGGCACCGGTTGGATCAAATTTAGACGCCTGCGTGATCGGATTGAAAATACGGAAATATGGTGCCGCATCGGCTCCGCATCCGGCAATCCATTGCCATCCGGCGCTGTTATTTGCCAGATCAGCATCAACCAGACAGTCCCAAAACCAAGCCTCGCCATGATGCCAGTGCAAGCGCAAATTTTTCACCAAAAATGATCCAACAATCATCCGCAGGCGGTTATGCATATATCCGGTCTGCCAGAGCTGGCGCATCGCCGCATCGACAATCGGATAGCCCGTCTGCCCCCGCTGCCAACAGTGCAGCGCTTCGGCATCTTGTTTCCACGGAAATTTGTCAAAACGTGGCTGCAGATTCTGCCGTGGCAAACCGGGGAAATGATAGAGCAACATATGCGAAAATTCGCGCCAGCCAAGCTCTGACATAAAATGGTCAGCATCGTCGTGACCGACAGCACCGGCATCTAGCTGATCCTTTGCCGCGTACCAGGCCATATGCGGTGACAGCTCGCCCCAGTGCAAATGCGGCGATAACCGCGATACATTTGGCAAGGCCGGAAAATTCCGCCCCTCTTTATAACCGGACAAGCCGTCTTCCATAAAGGCCGTCAGCCGCGCATAGGCACCAGCCTCACCAACCTGCCAATGCGGTTCGACCATCCTGTCCCAGCCGGTTTTTGGCAGTAACGCCAATCCATCAATGCCCACATCGGCATGACTTCCCGGGGCAGGCTCAGGCCGGGTCAGTTCAAGCCCGGCTGGCACCGGTAACGGCTGACGCGGCGGCGGTGCCGCCAGACAGCCACGCCGGTAATAGGGGGTGAATACCCGGTACGGCGTGCCATCTGCCTTGGCCACATCCCATGGTTCCCACAACAGGCTGCCATTATGGCTTTCAACATGCAGGCCTTGTGCCAGCAGATCCGCTTTTATCTGTGTATCGCGGGCAATCCGCCATGGCTCATAACAGCGGTTCCAATGCACCGATGTGGCCCCGCTGGCAGCCGCCAACGCCGCCAGATGCGTCGCCGGATCGCCTTTGAACACAAGCAATTTACCGTCAAGTGACGCATTCAACGCGATCAGCGAATGATGCAGCCACCATCGGCTGGCACCGCCCATCTTATGCTCGCCAGCATGGTCATCATCAAGAATAAACACCGGAATGACCGTGCCAGCCTGCGCCGCCGCGGTCAGTGCGGGATTGTCGGCAAGGCGCAAATCCTGCCGAAACCAATATAGTGAAATCGGGAGCGCCATCATCTACCTCGCTAAACATGATCATATGCCGCTATGCGGTATATATATGGCTCCCCACCAGTCACGGACTATAGCTGGCTTTGCCGGCAAAGACAAATCGCCTGATTGGTAAATGGCCGGATATTTTGGCTCAGCTCTCAGCCACCACAATCTGGCGTTGGCTGCCAAGTCCGGCAATGCTGGTGACGATCTCATCACCATCCTGCAAATAGCGCGGGTCGGGTTTCTGTCCCATCCCCACCCCGGCCGGCGTGCCGGTGGCGATGATATCGCCCGGATGCAGGGTCATCAGTTCGGATAAATGCGCAATGATCTGCCGCACTGAAAAAATCATGTCGCGGCTGTTGCCATTTTGCATCATTGTCCCGTTGACCGCCACCGACATATCCAGATTTTGCGGATCATCCACTTCGTCACGGGTCAACAGATACGGCCCCACCGGGCCAAACCCATCGCAGGATTTCCCCTTGGTCCATTGCCCGGTAAGCTGCATTTGAAAATATCTTTCCGACAGATCATTCACCACGCAATAGCCAGCGACATGATCGAGCGCCTTGTCCTCACTGACATATTTGGCGGGGCTGCCGATCACCACACCCAACTCAACTTCCCAATCAATCTGCTGTGCATTGCGTGGCCGCACAATAGGATCATTGGCACCGCTGATTGACGATGTGGCTTTCATAAACAGGATCGGATGCGCCGGGATCGGCAAGCCGGTCTCTTTGGCATGGTCGTGGAAATTCAGCCCAATACATAAAAATTTTCCGACATTGGCCAGACAGGGCGCCATCCGACTATCCGGATCAATGACCGGCAGGCTGGCATGATCCAGACGCCGCAGACGGGCCAGACTGGCATCATCCAACATGCGGCCATCAATATCATCAACATGGCCGGTTAAATCACGGATGATACCATCCGCATCAATCAGCCCCGGCATTTCCTCGCCCACCTCTCCACAACGCACCAATCGCATATCATACTCCCTGCTTGTGGCATGACCGGGGTCAGCCACGCCTGATTATCAATGATTTAGAAAAATACAAAACAACGGGTTTCAAGACTTTGCCGTGGTGCCGCATCGGCGGCGGAATTCGGATCATCAAAAGCGGTATGGATGGTAAAACGGTTACAGCCATCGGTTGCCGAATCATAGGTTTTGATCAACACCGCTTCATCACTGGTCATGCCGGGATAATAATACCAGCGATGCGCCGCGTTGAACCGCGCCATTTGCAGCTCGCCGACACGGTCTTTCGACACCCGTTTGACCGCCACCAGATCATCCGCAGCCAGCGTTGTTGAATCACAAAATGCCAGCGGCATTGTTTCAACCGTGCCAGCAATTGACCGCCACAGATTTATAATGGCAAAGCGGCCGCGTAATAACTGCTCGGCCTCGTCAGGCAACAGCGTCCGCAATCGCTGCTCGGCCGACCATTCGGTATAGTCATTATGGATAACCGATGACGGTTCCCGCGATTTCACCTGACGCCGCAAATTGTCGGTTGCTGCCCGCCGGGTATGGTCGAACACATCGACCCGCTTCGCGCCGGTAACCTGTTTTATCAGCGCCATAACTTCGGCTTCATAAATCGCCTTCAGCTGTGCATCATCGTAAAAATCAGTCACCGCAGATGTCTGTCCGACAAGCGTAAAACCAGCACCATCGAGGTCAAATCCAGCAGCCGCATCCCGCGCATCATTGATCTGCACCTGTCGTGGGTCAAACTGTCCATCATGCGTGGCTGCCGCACCGCCAGCCTCTGATGCATGATAGGCCGCACGATCGCCATCATCCTGAATATATTGGATTGTTGCTGTAACGCTCGCCATGGGCCTGCCCCCCTTTAACACGTGATAGGTAATAGGTGGATAAGTGATCTGGATGGGCGTTAATCGGCAGCGTTTAACCGCCGTTCCAACCAGCGCACACCAGCCGATACGATCAGAATAACCACCAAATATTCTAACACCAGAACCGTGTAAATTTCCAGTGGCCGGTATTCGGTGACCACCAGTTCATTCGCCCGGCGGGTCAGCTCCTGCATGCCAATCACCGACACCAATGATGACATTTTCAGCATATAGACAAGCTGGTTTCCAAGCGCAGGCAAAATCCGTTTGATGGCTTGTGGTAAAATGACAAATCGCATGGTGTCGCGGTAATTCAGCGAGATTGATGTTGCCGCTTCATATTGGCCGCGATTGATCGACTGGATACCGGCGCGGAATATTTCCGCCTGAAACGCGCTGTCAGAAATGGCCAGCGCCAAAACCCCGGCCCAAAACACCGAAATCGAAATGCCGGCAACTTGTGGCAGGCCATAATACACCCACAGTATCAGCACCAAAATCGGCACCGCCCGCACCATTTCAACATAGACCCGGTTAATCGAGCGCGGCACCCGCTTTGATGATAACCCCGGCAGCGCAATCAGCAGCCCGACAATGATCGAAATACAGATCGCGGTGACCGACAGCGCGATGGTGTAATACAGACCATCAATCAGGAATTTTAAATTGCGTTGCCCCGCCGGCGTTGTCGGATTGACCACATACCAGCCCCAGTTCTGGCTGCAGCCGCCAAGTGGCAGCAACACAGCTAATGCCACACTCAAAGGCACCACACGTTGCCATATCAGATGTAGTTTCTGCGTCACATATTGCATGAACCGCCCCATTAATGCCGCAAAATCTGGCTGAGAAATAATTTACACCGCGCGGTTTCCGGCGCTGCGAAAAAGCGACGGGGTGGTGCCATTTCAACAATCCTGCCATGATCCATAAACAGCATCATATCGGCGACCTGTCTGGCAAATCCCATTTCATGTGTCACACAAATCATCGTCATGCCAGCCTCTGCCAGCTCGGTAATGACATCAAGAACCTCGGCAATCATTTCCGGATCAAGGGCTGATGTTGGCTCGTCAAACAGCATCAATTTTGGTTTCATACATAACGCGCGCGCAATCGCCACACGCTGTTGCTGGCCACCGGATAATTGCGATGGATATTTCGCGCTTTGTTCCGGTATGCGCACACGTTCGAGATAATGCATCGCCAAATCCGCCGCCTCGGCAGCCGGCAAGCCGCGGGCGCGGATCGGCCCCAAGGTCAGATTTTGCAGGATGGTCAGATGCGGGAACAGGTTAAATTGCTGGAACACCATGCCCACATTATCGCGGATGGCGGCCTGTCCCGCCGCCCCGTCTCGCGCATCGACCCCGTCAATATAGATCTGCCCGTGCTGGTGTTGCTCTAGCTGATTCACACAGCGTATCAGCGTCGATTTACCCGACCCGGAGGGGCCGCAAATGACCAGCTTCTGGCCCAGCGACACATCAAGCGACACCGCATCCAAGGCGCAAAAATCAGCGAAATATTTTGATACATTTTTCAGCGATAGAAACGGCGGCGCTGGCATGGCTGTCATCCAAAAATCTACCTGTATAATCACAATTCGCGCAGTAATGTGACGCGTGATGATCAGTCCTAGCCGATTTCAGCGCAGGCGCATACCCCCCGATTTTGAAAACACCGCCGCAAAAACTCTACCGGATGGGTTGTTTTTTTCCGCATAACACTTACTTATTGTCGGGTTAGCAACCCCGTTTTTGGCGAATATCGACCGGAGAATTATTGATGAAATTTATTACAGCCTTTGCAACCTGCCTGATGGTTATGTTTTCCACAGCATCTGCACATGCGAACAGTGCCTTGCAGGATATCCTGTCGAGTGGGGTGCTGAAAGTTGGCACCACGGGTGACTGGAACCCGATGACCATGAAAGACACCGCCACCAATAGCTATACCGGCTATGATATTGACGTGATGACCGAGCTTGCCAAAGACCTTGATGTGAAGCTTGAATTCGTTCCAACCGATTGGAAAACACTGGTAAGCGGCGTGACATCCGGCAAATACCATATGACCGGATCAGCCTCAATTTCGCCAGCCCGTGCCAAAGCCGCCGGCTATTCAAACAGCTATTTTTCACTGGCGACTGTGCCGCTGACGCTGAAGAAAAATGCCGACAAATTCACTGATTGGGCAGATCTGGACAAATCTTCCGTCACCGTCGCAGCAACGCTTGGCACGACGCAGGAAAAGCAGGTCAAACAGTTTTTCCCGAACGCCCAATATAAAATTGTCGAAGCCCCGGCGCGTGATTTTCAGGAAGTCCTCGCCGGACGTGCCGATGCCCATATCACGTCAAATGTAGAGGCCTACAAGCTTGTCGCCAAATACCCGGAGATGATGATTGTACCGGTATCAGCGCCAAAAGCACCAACACCGATCGCGATGCTGTTGCCACAAGGTGATCAGGTCTGGATCAATTATGTGAATACATGGATCGCGCTGAAGACCGAACGCGGCTTTTTTGCCGAGCTTGGCCGCAAATGGCAGTTATCTAACTAACGCCAGAGTTCAATAAGGCGTAGCAGAAACACCAAAATGGTATAGAAAGGGAGATCATCGCATCTCCCTTTTTTTATGCGACATGTATGTGTGTTTTCGAGGATCATGCCATGCTGACACTTTATGATTTGCCAATCAGCAGTTACGGCTGCAAGACCCGCATTCTGCTCCGGCATAAAAACTTATCCTGGCACAGTGTTGCCCCACCAGATGGCTATGGCAGTGCGGCCTATTGCCAGATTGTGCCAGCGGGTACAATCCCGGCGCTTGATGATAACGGTTTCATCATTTGTGACTCCGAGGCCATTGCCGAATATATTAACGAGATACAGCCAGCCCCGGCGATGCTGCCGGCAGAGCCGCGCGCACGTGCCACAGCCCGCGCCTTGTCACGGTTTCACGACAGCCGCATTGAACCGTTGCTGCGCGCCTATTTCGGGCAAATCGCACCGGCCAACCGCGATGCGGATTTTATCCGCGACAATGCCAGCCTCTTGCAAAAAAGAATGCAGCAGCTGGCGCAGATGGTCACGCCGCATCCATTTTTATGTGGCGATATTCTCAGCCTTGCCGATTGTGGTTTTGCACCCAGCTTTGCCATCCTTAACCGGCTGCAGACGATTTTGGGATTTACCGTTGATTTGCCTGACGGCCTGCGCGCCTATGAAACTGCGCTGGCAAGCCACCCTTCGGTCACCGATGAATTGCAGGGCTATTATGATGCGCTCGATAGCTGGGCCGAGGCCAAACTCAAATCCTGATAACGCGGCTGGCATCATCTGTTTGACCATTTCTGTTTGATGATGCCTAATATCGGCACTGCCATATAACCTGGTGCGCCGATGCCACAGATTGCTGGTCACTGATTCAGATGATGTCTATTTTCGATAATTTGCCAGCGCAAACCCGCGCCTCGTGCCTGATGATTGTGGCGCTGTTTATGTTTACCGTCATGGGCATATGTATTCGGCTATCTGCGGCGCATCTGCCAGTGATTGAAGTGGTGTTTTTCCGGAATTTTCTGGCGGTGCTGATTTTGCTGCCTCTGGTGGCGCGGGTCGGCTTTGGCACATTGCGCATGCAGCGCCCAAAATTATTTTTTCTGCGCGCCGCTATCAATGCTGTCGGCATGTTTTGCGGCTTTACCGCGCTGACACTAATCCCACTGGCACAAATGACAGCGCTGAGTTTTACCACCCCGTTATTTGTCACAATCGGTGCCGTGGCGTTTCTTGGCGAAGTGATCCGGGCCCGCCGTATTGCCGCCATTTGTATCGGGTTTCTGGGCACGATGATCATTTTACAGCCGGGCGTCGTTGATGTGACAACCGGGGCGCTTTTGGCATTGGTCAGCGCCCTCACCATTGCGATGGCGTCGCTGATTGTCAAAACCCTGACCCGCAGCGAAAGCCAGCATGCCATTGTGACATGGATGATGGTGATGCAGGCGCCGCTGGCGCTGATCCCGGCGCTATGGGTCTGGCAATGGCCGGATCTCAAAACATGGGGGTTTTTATGGGGCATGGCGCTGGCTGGCACGATTGCGCATCTGTGTTTCACCCGCGCCTTCAGCCTTGTTGACATCACCGCGCTACAGCCACTGGAATTTATCAAGCTGCCATTCGCGGTGCTTCTGGCATGGGTTGTTTTTGCCGAATGGCCCGGGCTGTGGACATGGGTCGGCGGCAGCATTATTTTCGCGTCAACGGTCTATATTACCCGCCGCGAAGCTGCCGCCCGCCAATCCTTGCGGCCAACCGCCGGCCCCCGCGACCCACGGCTGTAACCGCTTGCTGCTGCGCGGTTTTACTGGCTGGCATCCACGTCCCAATAGAGCGGCACACCACAGTCAAAAATAGTCACTTCACCATCTGCGGTGGCGCGGCTTGCCGGATAGATCACCGGCGCATCACGTTTCACCAGAGTGATAGTTTCGGCGGCGGCGGGCAGCCCGTAAAACGCCGCACCATGCAGCGAGGTAAAGCCCTCAAGCCGATCCAGTGCCGATTCCGCCTCGAACACATGCGCCAGACAGGACATTGTATTTGGCGCTGTGTAAATCCCGGCACAGCCACATGCCGATTGCTTGTCCGTATCCAGATGCGGCGCGCTGTCGGTGCCAAGGAAAAATTGCGGTGATCCGGATGTGGCGGCGGCGACCAGAGCCAATCGATGGCGTTCACGTTTGGCCACCGGCAAGCAGTAATAATGCGGCCGAATGCCGCCAGCCAGAATATGATTGCGATTGATAAACAGATGATGCGTGGTAATGGTAGCGGCCATGCTATCGCCAGCCGCGGTCACATAATCGACCCCATCCGCCGTGGTCACATGTTCAAGACTGACCTTCAGCCCCGGCACGGCGGCGCGTAACGGCGCCAGCACCCGGTCAATAAACACCGCCTCACGATCAAAAATATCAACCGACGGGTCTGTCACCTCGCCATGCACACATAGCGGCAAGCCAATCTCGGCCATGGTTTCAAGAACCGGCCGCACCTTATCAAAATCAGTAACGCCAGACGCCGAATTGGTTGTTGCGCCGGCCGGATACAGCTTTACTGCATGCACAATACCAGCCGCTGCCGCTGCCGCCACATCACGGGCATCCGTGGTTTCGGTGAGATATAGCGTCATCAATGGCTGGAACTGGCTGAACGCCCCGCAATGCGCCAGAATGCGATCACGATAGGCCGCCGCATCCGCCGCCGTTACCACCGGTGGCACCAGATTTGGCATCACAATCGCACGGCCAAAATGCCGTGCCGTATCAGCCACAACAGCCGCCAGCATGGCCCCGTCACGCAGATGCAGATGCCAGTCATCCGGCCGGCGGATCGTCAAAGATCTGGCGGTATCAAGCGGGGCCATATGTCACTCCATCAATTTTTTTCATCTTCGCTGCGGCGCGTCAGTCTACTATGACGGGCGCCACATTGACCAGACGCATCATGCGCGTTTGTGCTGAATTCATGCTCTTATGAATTGCTGTTTTGCACCAATTGCTGTTTTGTG
>Ga0181598_1004340_pt1 | contig 11799 bp, 13 predicted proteins | sample 041ome_4_FD_153295 | JGI IMG/M metagenome (GOLD analysis project Ga0181598, IMG submission 153295) | Coastal salt marsh microbial communities from the Groves Creek Marsh, Skidaway Island, Georgia - 041404US metaG (spades assembly) | ecosystem: Environmental > Aquatic > Marine > Intertidal zone >...
CTGACCAAAGATGATCTTGCCCTGACCAAGGACGCGATGACCCTTGCCGCCCATGCAATAGCCGCCGCTATGTGATCGCATGCGGATCAACCGTACCTTAGGTCGCGTCACAGTACTTGCGCATAAACTGCGTTAAATCGGTCAGACAATCGGTGGCATCGCCATGATCTTCGTGACTGGTATAGATGGCGGGCGTGACAATCACGTCCAAGCCCGCGCGCCGCGCGGCGGTCAATCCATTGTGGCTGTCTTCGAATGCAAGCGCATCCTGCGCCGAAAACCCCAAATCATCAAGCGCCTGACAATACACCTGCGGATCTGGCTTTTTCTGAGGCGCTGTTTCGGCGCAATAGATCCCCGCAAAGATGTCTTCGGGCGCACAGTTCCAAAACCGCTTGACCAAGGCATCAATGTTGGATCGCGACGTGGTGGTACAAATTGCCAATGTCACCCCCGTCCTGCGGGCCCACTCAATCAACGCCATCACCCCGTCGCGGGGCGTTAGGGCGCTGTTGGCCAGATCGCGATAGATTTCGGTTTTGCTGTGATGCAGGTCTTTGATCTGCTGATCCGACAGGACATCAGGCGATCCAATGTTTGTTGCGTGTTTTTTGATCCGCTCTTTGCCGCCCGATGTTTTCAACAAATCGCGATACTCGTCGCGCGACCACTGCCACCCCAACCCTGCACGGTCAAAAGCCGCGTTGAACGCATTGCGGTGCACTTCTTCTGTTTCGGCCAAAGTTCCATCAACATCGAACAAATAGGCCCGTGGCGGAACAAGCCGCAATCGCAATTGGTCAAAATGGTCAAAGTGCCAACACTCTTGGAAAAACTCATCCGGTTGGGTGCGATAGCCGCCGGTGAAAAACGCAAATGGCACATTGGCGTTTTTGGCGGTGTCATAATCAACCGCACTGTCGCCCACATATAAAACCTCTGTTTCACCCAACATCTCGATAGTTTTTAACAAGGGTGCGGCATCGGGTTTTTTCACATCCAATGTGTCGCCTGCAACAACGGCATCAAAGAACGGTAGAATATCAAAGTCGTTCAAACAGGCAATCGCAGGATCATAGGGTTTATTTGTGCATAACCCGATCTTAATCCCCCGATCCCGAAGCGCCGACAAAAGCGGTAAGATCCCCGCATATGTCTGTGTCAGCGTGGTTGGGTTTTCGCCGTAATAGATGCCTGTCTTGGCAATCGCTTGGGCGAAATCGTCTTTCGACAGGCCCGCGGCTGTCGCGGCGCGCTCGGCCATCGAAGCGCTTGAGCGCAAAGAAATCGACATGGCGATCATGGGCCGCCCCCCGCGCCAACCGGTCGTTGATGCGCGGCCCATCGGCGATCATCCGCATGTGTTCATCGCCCCGCCCGATCATCCGCTGGTCACAGGGCAGGTGCCCCATCCCGACGACATTTTGTGCGAAACCATCATCGCACGCGAAGTTGGTTCAGGAACGCGGATTTTGATGTCGCGATATCTGGATCTGATTTCCCCCGGCGCCACATATGACCTGATGGAGATGGACAGCAACGAAACCATCAAACAGGCCGTCAAAGCGGGCTTGGGGATTTCGATCATTTCCTATCACACGGTCTTTGAAGAAATCGAAGCAGGCCGCCTTGGCATGATCCGCACCCAAGAATTTCCAATCATGCGCACATGGTATCTGCTCAAGCTGCAAGAACACGTATATTCCGGCGCGGCGCAAGTGTTTAGCGATTTTGTCCTGTCACAACAGGGCGAATTTCTGCCCGCGCTGCCAAAACTCGACTGACGCCCCGTCAGCCGATCAAAGGTCCAAAAACGCGAAAATCCGGTCTGCAATCACTGGGGCCACGGTGGCATTCATGTGAAAATGGTGATCCCCCGCAATTTCAACCGTTTGATACAAGTCCATCAGATCAATGGCCCGTCGTTCCATGTCATGCAGTTTTTCACGCGTGACTTTGATCCCGTCCTTGGCCCAAATGTTTAAATACGGACAGCGCACCGCGCGCAGGAAATCATTAATATCCGAAGGTTTCAATTTCACCGCAGAGCTTGCAAACATACGCGCATCCCCGCGCAGGACATACCCATCGTCTGCGTGATGCAATGCGCGCGGCGCGAGCATCTTGGACACGGCCACATCGTTGCCTTGGGCCACACGTCGGGCGACATAGGCCTCGATTGTGTCGAAAACGCGCGGCGGTTTTTGTTTTTGACGCGCCGTTTGTTCGATAAAGGCGCGCAGCGTGTCAGGTGTCGTAAATTCGGTGGGTTCGGGCAATAACGCATCCAACGCGACAACCGCGCGCACCCGTTCGGGCAGCGCCGCCGCAAACATCGTGGCCATAATTGCCCCGCGCGAATGGCCCAACAAAACACAATCGGACCACCCCAGTTGATCCATGATTGCGGCAATCTGGGGCAAGTCATCCCAAATATTGTAACTGGCATGCGGCGCGCGATGCGATGACAGCCCCTGCCCGCTGAGATCAATCGCAACGATCCGACAGCCCGTCAACAAGGGCGCAAGCACGTCAAAGCTTTCGCAATGATCCATCCACCCGTGCAAGGCCAACATCGGAATACCATCCGCAGGCCCCCAGATTTTTCCGTGATACTCTAGCCCATCAACATCCCAAACATGGGATGTTGCCTGTTGGTGGTTCTGCATGGCATGTCCTGTTGTATGATCGACGGGCCCAAGGACCGCTGTGGCAAAAGACATACCGCACCACGACCAAGATACAACCGTTTTTCATAAAAACGCGGTCAGGCCGCCACACAATCTGTGGCGGCACACGACATCCCTGCCCCCCATCGGGCGGCGCGTTTGTGGTTTTAGCTGACCAAAGGCACCGATGCCGCAACATGCTCTTGGATCAGCCGCTTTTGCGCGCGGCCTTCGGGGATCATGTCCAACAATTTTTTCTGGCCGTGGTGGTCAAGCTGCTCTGGGAAAAGAAGCTGAATTTCCTCTAGCGCGTCTTGGGACAAGGACCGCAAGGATTTCCGCCCGCGCCTCGGCCGTGACAGACTTCAACGCTTCTGGTCCCGTGAACAAGGATTCCGTTTGCGCGCCTTCGGCTTCGATGATCTGATGACGATCAAAGAGGGAGCGGACATAGGTCACTGTGTTCACATCCTGTGCGACATCGATACCATCGACTTGCAAAAAACGTTTGGCCGCAACCAGACCTTCGTCTTCATTGGTCATGCGCTGGCTGATGGGTGAATTGACCAACATGCGGTGACGCTGTCATTACCACCGCCCGCGGTGATATTGTCATCAACCGCATAGGTTGGACGGCTGCCCATATTCGCAACATGGTGCTCTGCCAAAACCGTATTTGTGGTTGGATCCAGCTCAAAGCGGTAGATGGCGTTGGTTGGTTCGCTAAATGGAAACCTTTCGACGTTTGATGGGGGTTGAGGACAGCGAGTATTATCAATCCTACAAACACCTCAATGCAAAGATCATCAAACCCGCTGTGGCCGAGGTGAACAAAGTATCCGATATCGTCATCACGCCCGAAATCCGCAAACAAGGGCGAAATGTGACCCATATTCGGTTTACCATCGACACCAATCCGCAATTTGCGATCATGAACATTGATGACGGGGCAGGGGTGCGCAATTCACCGATCTATGACCAGTTGCGGGGGTTGAACGTATCGGACCGGTTGGCGCGTCAATGGATTGCGCAACATGGGGCCGAGTATGTCAGTGAAAAGATCGCGTATACCTTGGGGCAGGGGGGTGTCACCAACCCTGTCAAATACCTAAGCGCGGCGATTGATCACGACTATTCCGAAACGCCGGTTGCGGCCCCTGTGCCTGTGTCTGAACGGGCAAAGCGGTTGCGGATTATTCAGGACCTATCCGCATCGCGCAGCCCCACCCAACGGGATGCAGATCGTCGTTTGTTTGGATCCACATTGGATACCGCAGATGCACGGGATGATTTCGAACGTCACGGGTGGATGTCGGCGCTAAACCACGCGGATATCTGTGAATTCTGGCAGGATTTGTTCCCAAATTGTTTCGACGAAGCGGTGTGATGTGATCGTGCGTCCCGTGGGTCGCGGTCACATGATGGTCAGGTGATCATCCAAAACGCTGACCCGTTGGATCAATCCCTTGGATTTCAGCCGCGCCGCCGCCTTGAGAATGAATTTATCATCTTGGGGCTTGTCGAATTTATCATTGCTGAGCACTGTCAAATTGTTGCGATCCGCATAGCGGATGATCAAGGGATCGGCGGTAAATCCCTTTTTTGATACGGTGACATTGTATCGATCCCGATCCAAAATCCGACAAATCGCGGTTGGTACGGTTTCATTTGGTCGCATCAGGTTATTTTCGCGCAAGGTGCGCACGATGGAATAGTCGAAAAACAAATGGGTGCGCAGGCCGTCTTGTTCCAATTCGTTGATAAAGACGGCAAACTTGTCCAAATCCCAATTCACAAGCCCCAACAGATTGTTGGAATCAACGACAAAGGTGAACGGTTCTTCGGTGTCATTGTCTTTGGTCGTGGCAAGGCCGCGTTTGATATTGATAAAGCCAAAGATCATCAATGATGCGGTTAGCGCATAAATCACCAAGGTGATGATGCTGTCCTTGTCTGTCACATATAAAAACAACACCGCAAAGGTCAGCGATACCCAGATCCAGATACCACGAAGGGTAAGGCCGCCCAAGATTGCCAAAAGACTAATAATTATTGGAAGTTGGGAATAGTCAAAATTGGGCAAGCAAGTCACACTCGTGTTGCGGGTCTGCGCCAAGCTTAGGCACAAAGCCGCGTGAAATCAATAAATCCGACTGGCTTTGTCGCGTATATTTTCGATTTGCCCCGTTTGGATGTGCAGATAATGATCGCGCAGGCTGTCTGTGCCTGTCGAAGGCGTTGCCGATGCATCATAACAGTGCTGATCTGCATCCCAGCACAGCATCGATTCCGTGGCATAGTATTTCCCAATCGCCAATAATTCGCGTTTGTTGCGTACCCATTGCGACAGCGGTGCAAAGGGCGCAAGGCACAGGCGCAGCAGATCAAACAGCCGCGGTGATACGGATGCGACTTTTGGCGGCTGGCCAAAGATATCAAACAACATTTCGGCCTGATCGCGCGGGGTCAGGGCGGGATGTGGGCCACCGATGGGTAAAATCCGGTTGAGGCGGCTTTGATCGTCGATGCACTCGATCATAAAATTGGCCAAATCCCGTTCGGAAATCGGCATGCAGGAGGTAGAGGTTCCATCGCCGAAATATAAAAACGCTTTTCCCTTTTTGATCCGATCAATCTGTCCCGACAGGGATTTGAAATAGGCGGTTGGGCGCACGATCGAATAGGGCAGGCCAGAGCCCTGTAACAGCGCTTCAAACCGCAATTTTTCGAATTGAAAGGCAAGTTTCGGTTTTTGGACGCAGATTGCGGACAGCAAGATGAACTGTGTGTCTGGCGTGGGCGTTATTTGATCCAAGAGGGCCGCGTTCATCGCGTAATCCACCATATGCGCGTCTTGGGCGGTGCCTGTTCGGCTGGCCAGACAGGATATCACCACATCGGCGCGTGCAAATGTGGTGGACCATCCCGCAGTTGGGGAAAATGTGGCGCGGGTGATATGCAGGTTTTCATGAACGTCAAAAGGGGCTCGGTGATGGGGGCGCACAATCGCGGTCACGCGATACCCCCGCGCCAAGGCCGCCGTGACAACAGCGCGGCCAATCGTGCCCGTGGCCCCCGCGATCAAGACAGATTTTTGCGCCATTTTTCCCCTTGGTGTGATCTGGTTGACAAAGGTGTCGGTTGTTGAAATTCTGCGCCCCGATTGTTTGGGAGAGTTCTATGACAAAATCGGAAATGACGGCACGCTATGACGCGGCTATGAAAGACCTGAGTGCACAGAAAATGAACCAATCTGCCCAAGCCTATGCGGCAGGGGCGGCAATCTTGTTGATGCATGAGAGTGAGCTGTTTCACAAACTTGCATTTGGGGCGAAACTCCTCTTGTTGGTTTTGGGTCTCTTTGCGGCCTTTTACATGGCACAACAGGTATAATCAGGACGCGTCGCAATCCGTCGAAAACAGTGTTTCAAAATGGTCGCGGACGTAGATCTGCAGCCACTTTGTATAGGTGTCAGGTTGGGTTGCGATGCGCTCTCTTAGGGTTTCGGGATTGATCCAGGTGTAATCCATCACTTCTTCGGGATGTGGGGACAGGGTCGGGCGGGTCGCGCAGTGGGCGACAAAACAATCGACCACCTCGTGTTCGATCATACCCTGACCGACATCGGCGCGGTATTCGATCTGATCGACATAGCGCAGGTCCAGATCGCGCAGGCCGAGCTCTTCGTTCAGACGTCTGTGGGCGCTGGTCACGCTGTCTTCGCCCCAATTGGGGTGGGTGCAGCAGGTGTTTGCCCATTGTCCGGGGGAATGATATTTGCCCATCGCGCGTTGTTGCAGCAAAACAGCCCCTTCGTAAAAGACGAACACAGAGATCGCCTTGTGACGCAGCCCTTTTTCATGAACCTCAAGCTTTTCAACAGGGCTCAACGTGTCGTTCACCCATGCAGGGATCAGAATGGTCATACAAATTCCTCAGACACCAATCCCGTCAAATGCGCCAAGTTTTTAAACGAAATACGCAGATGCGCCATGGGTTTGGCACGGGTCAGTTTTTTGTTCATATAGGCTTCGAAGGTCATGGTTTGCACGTCAACGTCATGACACAGCGACACAAAGCGTTCGCGCCGCGCATCGGTTTTGTAATAGGCGCTTTGCATCGCACCCAAGACACGGAACACGGTGCCATGTTGTTTGATAAACGACCGTCGTGCGTCACGCAGATATTTTGCATGCCCCGTCCGCAAGGCCTTGGCCACCGCATTTGCGGCCATACGGCCCGAACACATCGCGTAATAAATGCCTTCGCCTGAACTGGGCGCGACGACGCCTGCGGCGTCACCTGCCAACACCACATCTTTGCCGTTGTCCCATGTTTTCAGAGGTTTCAGCGGAATCGGAGCACCCTCTTTGCGGATGGTCTCACAATCTGCCAATCCTGCGCTCGTGCGCAGGGCTTGTGTCGCCTTTTTTAGGTCAAACCCATCCACACCGGTTCCCATGCCGACCGATACTGTGTCGCCATGTGGAAAGACCCAACCGTAAAAATCGGGCGACACCGATCCGTCATAGATGACATCGCATCTGTGCCCTTGATAGGCATCGTCATTTTTCGGTGCGCTGATGATTTCATGATAGGCAATCACATAGGGGATTTTTTCTGCGCCTTTGATTTCGGATTTGCCCACCTTGCTGCGTGCGCCATCTGCGCCAATGATGAATTTGGCGTGGATCACGTCTTTTTCATGGGTGTCATGGTTAAAAAACGTGACCTGCGGCGTTCCTTCGGGACGGGCGATGGTTTCAAATGCCCCCCGAAATAGGGTCACGCCACTGTCTTGCGCGCGTTTTCGCAGAAAATCGTCGAAATCCTCGCGATCGACCATGCCAACAAACCCGTTTTCGATGGGAATATCGACGCTGCGTTTTTTGGGCGATACCATGCGCGCCGTCACGATCTTGGCCTTCAGCAGGTGATCAGGAATATCGAAATCCTTGATCAAAACAGGGGGGATTGCACCACCGCAGGCCTTGATTTTGCCAATGCGGTCCAAAAGGGCGACAGAATATCCCAATCCTGCCAAATCTTGGGCGGCTGTTGCGCCGCAGGGTCCACCGCCGATCACCAAAACATCAAACATTTTTCAATTCCCTTGCAAGTGGAGGCGCGGTGCGCATTTGTGAACTGGACAAGATCGAGGTGCCCGCCAATGTGGCGGCCCACACGAATAATGCCGCTTCGAATGTAAAAACGATGCCATAGGCATGCACGGTCGCAAACTGTGCCGCTTGTAACAGATCGACCAGTATCGTGCCGACCAAACCGCCAAAGCCCGCGGCGATGGCTTGGGCTGCGCCCCATAATCCCATGCGCGTGCCTTCGCGTGATGCGGCACCTCGACCGGCAAGGGCCATCATTGACCCGATTGCGGCAACCGCAAACATTCCGTTAAACGCACCCAACCCGAACACCGCCGCAGACAGTGGCAGGGGCAGGGTGATTTGCCCCATCCCCATGATGAGCAGCAGCATTGCCGCAGACCCAAGGCACCCCAACTGGACCCAGCCGCGCAATGTGCCTATCTTGAACCCCGAGGCAAGGATCCCAACGCAGAGCATGCCGACAAAGACGCCGCCATTCTGGATCCCTGACAGGGATGTTGTTTGGCTGGGTGTGTAAAAAAACACCAAGCCCGCATAGGGTTCCAAGATCAATTCCTGCATGAAATAGGCGGTCATCGACAGAAACACGAATATGGTGAATTTGCGCGTTTCGTCATGCGCCCAAACGATCCGCAATTCGGGGATCAAGGGGGTAGGGGTGTCATCAACACTGCGGATTTGAACCAAACCGCGTTCGATGCGCCATGTTGCCAACAGCGTCACAGCAATCGTTAACAGCGTGAGCCCCAAGACAACCCAAGTCAATCGTTCATGGGTGTAGGGGGCAATCAATTGCCCCACAACGCCCGCTGTCATCGCGATCCCAAAGATCATCATAAGCCACGTGATCATTGCGGCCGCAGGGCGGCGTTGATCGGCGGTGTGTTTCGCCATCAAGGCCAAAAGCGATGTGCCCGACGCGCCAACACCCACACCGATCAGGCCATAGGCCACCACTGATAGCAGGATCGCCATAAGCGGCAGCGCGGTAAAGAGTGACAAGCTAAACGTGGCAAGATTGGCCCCAAGCGCCAAGATCACCATACCCAAAACGATCCATTTGGTGCGATTGTTTTGCATATCTGACACCAAACCCCATTTGGGGCGTGACAGCTGTACGACATAATGCAGCCCAACCAAGAAACCGGGAATGGTGGCTGCCATCGACAGTTCAACGACCATCAAGCGGTTCAGGGTCGATGTCATCAAAACAACGACCGCGCCAAGGCACATTTGCACCAACCCCAAGCGAAAAATCGAAAGCCAACTGAGCGTCATGTTCTATCCTTTTAGCCTTTAGAGTGCGGCAAGTCCCCGTAACCCGACGGCACAAATCATCATCCCAAAGACAAACATCGACACACCGGTCGCGTTGTACCAAGGGGCGTATTTTTCTGGATCTTTGAGCAATTTTTGCATCGCAAGGATCTGTCCGATCACAAGCGCGCCAATGAGAGCGGCGTGAAACATCAATCCCCAAGAGATCATCGCGCCCAAGATGACTATTTGCGGCAGGGCCATGATCCAACAGGCAAATCGCGCCGCTCTGCGCGGCCCCAATTGCACGGGCAATGATTTGATGCCTAGCTGTGTGTCGCCCTCAAGCGCTTTGAAATCGTTAAGCGTCATGATGCCATGCGCCCCAATGGCATAGAGCGCGGCGCATAAGATGATTTTGGGATCGGGCAGGCCGGTGACCAAAATAGCGGCGCCTGTAAACCATGGGATCCCTTCATAACAGAGCCCAACCAAGCCTGGCCCAAGCCAGCCGGATCGTTTTAATCGCACGGGTTCCGCCGAATAGGCCCATGCGGCCGCGACCGCAAAGACCGTCGCATAAAACCCCCACGTGCCCAGATGCCACGCAAGCCCAAGGGCGGCGACAGACATCACAATCGCGATCCACAGCCCCCACAGTCCGGGCATCCGCCCCGAGGGGATGGGGCGATCGGGTTCGTTGATCAAATCGACGTGTCTGTCGCACCAATCATTTGCTGCTTGGCTCATGCCACAGACAATAGGGCCGGCCAGCAACACCCCCAACAGCACACGATCCAAGTTTTCAAGGATCGGCACCCCCGACGAAACAACGCCGCAGGCAAAGGCCCACATCGGCGGAAACCACGTAATCGGTTTCAAAAGCTCAAGAGCAACAGAAAGGGTGGGGTAGTGAGGGGTGTGTTTAATTTTTGTGACACTCATGTGTCATATAATATGTACATTGCAGATTCTTGCAACAAAAACTTCTGTTCCCGCGCAGCGGCGCAGGACAGACGGGGTATTTGGGTGAAAGGCGTGGATTAGGGCAGGCTAAATTTCAAACTTGCTGAGTTTGACATACAGGCTTTGACGTGACAGGCCCAACATTTCCGCAGCCGCAGCACGATTGTTGTGCGTCATTTCAAGCGCGGCCTCGATGCAGATTTTTTCAATCACATCCGTCGTTTCGGACACGATTTCTTTTAACGTCGCATGTCCAACCAAATCTTTGGCTGACATTTCATCATGCGCAGAATGTGCCATGCCTTTTTTCGTTGTTTCGTCCAGATTGGACACTTCGCGAATGATAAAGGCAACCAGCGTGTTCTTTTCGGATTGGTTTTTCGACACCGAGGCTTCGACATCGATTTTGCTGCCAAAACCGCTTTTAAGGTGGGTCGAATAAATCTTGACCGCGCCGGATTTTGTCACGTTTTCCAACATGATCGCCAAATCGATCTGACCACGCCCCAGATATTCGGCAAGGTTCTTGCCGATAACTTCTTTTTTGTGGCCCACGTTAACCAGATCCAAGAACCGTTCGTTGACATACCGAATACCGCCCTTGGCGTCGGAAAAGATCATCGCGTCTGAGCTGTGGTGAAAACTTGAAACCAGATTTTGGATGAAATCTTGGTCCGCGTTTTGTTGATCTGTGGTTTGGTGCAAGGTGCACATCAAAACCTTTTGCCCCGCAGTGCGATAAATTTCCGCGGCGATACGCACAGTTTCCTCTTCGACTTTGGTCGTGAACATGGCCTCAAGTTCGTAATTGCCATAGGCGGCGAGGTTTAGTTTTTCCACAAAATCGCGGCGATCATTTCGATTGGCCAGCAGGTTTTGCAGTTTTGTAATCTCTACAGCCTCTTCGTCGATTTTGAGGTAGTCCATCAAAACCGAATTCGCATGCAAGATCGTGCCGGTATCTGCGTTCACAAAAGCAACCGGCGCTTTGATACTGTTCAAAAGCATCCGGAAATGGGCGTCGTATTCCCGTTTTTCTTCGATGCTACGTTCCACAGCAATCTGTGCTTGGATCAGGCGTTGCTGGTTTTCGGACAATGACCGCAGATCGCGGCCCAATAGCAGAATTTTGTCTTTGTCACCCAAGCGGTGAATATTATAGCGCACGGGGAATTTCCAATGCGCATTGTCTTCGTGGTTCAGTTCAAGACCGTAAAAGATCGTTTCACCGCCCATCAAACGTTCAAGCGCCTTGGCAAATTTCGGACGGCTTTCAATGGTCAAAAAGCTATTCAGATTGCGGCCTTCCCAATGGCTGAGGTTGCCATAAAGCTTTTCCGCGGAATTCAGAAGAACGGATTGAACCTTTGCGTTTGCATCAATCAACAAAGCAATATCAGACGACGTGGCCAAGATCCCACCCAAAAATTCGGGTTCGATCATTGGGATTGCCCCAAAGTCCCACGCGATGTCTGTTTGTGTCTTCATAAATTGAGCCTTCCAAGTTCTGCGTGCGACCCCACGGGGATCACATTATTTTCAATTTCATCAATGATTAAGTCAAGATCGTTGCTGATCAGATTGAAATCAGACTTAATCTCATCAGGTATCCCAAAGGTGAGGATTGGACCACCTAACAATACCTTTGGACTATTGTTCAGACTTTGTCTAATTTTATTTACACATTGGGCGGATTGTCGCGCGGTGTGTTCAGATCCCGCAGAAAACAACAGCGCACAGCACGAGTTGTTTTTCAGGTGCGTCACAACATCCGCTTGTTTTG
>Ga0181598_1004375_pt1 | contig 11739 bp, 10 predicted proteins | sample 041ome_4_FD_153295 | JGI IMG/M metagenome (GOLD analysis project Ga0181598, IMG submission 153295) | Coastal salt marsh microbial communities from the Groves Creek Marsh, Skidaway Island, Georgia - 041404US metaG (spades assembly) | ecosystem: Environmental > Aquatic > Marine > Intertidal zone >...
AAATTAGAGAAAGGAAAAGGGTAACAACGAACGACGAAGCCTTTTCGTCGAGTGCGTCAAGTATACGCACACAAAGCAGAGATCGAGAAACCTTGACGTTAAAGAAGTAGACCCCCAAGCGGACGGAAGAAAACGCCCGAAGAAGAAGAGAAAGAAACAAAGAAGTGAGAGAAGATAATGGGCGACAATCAACACCCTCATTCGAGCAGCGATCAGCCGACCTCTCACGAAGAAGGCCAACATAACAACCAAAGAAGAGAAAATGAATTCTTCAGCGAGTTTGAGGACGCAAACAGATACTCCGTCCATGAAGTCATCGGAAAAGGCTCTTACGGAGTCGTTTGCTCAGCCACGGATACGAAAACGGACAAGAAAGTCGCGGTGAAGAAAATAACCGATATATTCGAGCACGTGAGCGATGCCACGCGGATTTTACGAGAGGTTAAATTATTGAGAGCGCTGAAACATCCAGACGTGGTGGAGATCTTACACATTTTATTACCCTCGAATCCTCGAGAGTTTAAAGACGTCTACGTAGTATTCGAACTTTTGGATACAGATTTGCACCAAGTGATCAAAGCGAACGATGACTTGACGCAAGATCACCATCAGTTTTTCCTGTATCAACTTTTGAGAGGTTTGAAATATATTCACACGGCGAACGTGTACCATCGAGATTTGAAACCTAAAAATATTTTAGCCAACGCGGATTGCAAGTTAAAGATTTGCGATTTCGGTTTAGCTAGGCCGAGTTTCCACGATCAAGGGCCGACGACGGTGTTTTGGACCGATTACGTGGCGACGCGGTGGTACCGAGCGCCCGAGTTGTGCGGCAGTTTTTTCACCAAGTACACGCCGGCGATTGATATTTGGTCTATTGGGTGTATTTTCGCGGAAATTTTGAACGGGAAACCTATCTTTCCTGGGAAGAACGTCGTCAATCAGTTGGAGATCATCACCGATATTCTCGGGACACCTACCTTGGAGCAGATTGCAAAAGTGAGAAACGAAAAAGCGAGGAGGTTTTTAGGAACGATGAGAGTAAAACCGAAAGCGATTTTGAAAGACAAGTTTCCGAAAGCTTCGGAGAAAGCGTTAAAGTTGCTGTCTAGGTTGTTAGCTTTCGATCCGGACGAGCGACCGAACGCGACAGAGGCTTTGCAAGACCCGTACTTTGAAGGTTTAGCCGATCCGAGCAGAGAACCGACGGCGAGGCCGGTGAAGGTGGAGGATTTCGAGTTTGAAAAAAGGAAGATTGGGAAAGAGGAAGTCAGGAGACTATTATACGAAGAGATATTGGAGTATCATCCGCAAGCGAAGAGAGAGTTTGAAGGCGCGGAGTTAGGGTCGAGTTATCGATCGGGCGAAGGAGACCAGTTTGGCGCGCAGTTCGCCGCGGCACAAATACAAGAGGATATGGCGGCTGGGAGTAAGAGCGCTATTGCACGAAAATCACAAAGTTTACCTCGCGAAAAGATGAACGCATATGTAAAAAACGCAGAAGAAGAATACGGGGAGAGAGTCAAACGCCAGGCAGCAGAGCAAGTGTACAGAGAGAAAGTTAATTCAGAGTCATTTAGCGAAGGTCGATCGAACGGTTCGCCTTCAATCCAAGACGATATTTCTTTTGAAAAGGAGAAGTTATCCTCTGCAACTGCTGCAGCATATTCAATGACGCAGTCAGAGATGGATGAAATGATTGATGTCGTGGAAACGATGAGTTTAGACGACGCAGATGTAGAGGAATTAGAACGCAACGCGAGACAAATGTTAGAAAATCGATAACGACGAACGTATGAAGGAATTGGATGCACGATGTTTATGTATTTATTGTAGTAAAAGCTATGTCCCTGTATGTACAACTAAATAATAAGTCTTCCCGTTTCACTTAATATTAACTCACCGCGCAACTATTACCACTACTACTACCCTTCTTCTTGCTAGAACATCTATGTGCTAAAAGCGCGGCCCTATGCGGAAAAGTCTTGTGACACGCCTCGCAGGTCGCAGAAGGAAGCGCGCTACTGCGAGAAGAAGTTACTCCACCACCACCCTTCTTTTCCCTTTTCTTCGACGCGTGTCGCATGAACATTCCGCTATTGCGAGTCTTTTGCTTTCCTAACGGTTGATACCGACTCCGTCGAATCTCTTCGCATCTGTGTTCCTCGTGTCTATGTGCCAAGCACAAAACAGTTTGACATTTCATGCACTCATATTGATTCGATGCATATATCTTTTCTTTGCATCCTTCGATCGGGCAGGTCAGTTTTTTCTTTTTCACGCAGAAATTTGAATTCATATGTTTTTCCATTGTCACGTTGATATCTTCATTTAATACGTACACGACCGACTTTTCACATATCGGGCACAGCTCTGATTGTTTATTCTGTGCTGAAGGCACCTCAATTCCCGTGCAGTCGTGTTCGATTTTGTCTTTGTGCTCTTCGCAGAAATACAAATGGCAACACGAGCAACGATGAGGTAGGAAATCGAGTTGGTTGCAGGAGGAGAGCGCACAATTCCTCCCGAGGTGTGGAAGTTCCATTTTATTTTAGGTGTGCGTACGACTTAAAAAGAATGACGTTTCGATTCTCTTCTTCTTTTTTATTTAGTTTTCTGTATGTGTGTTAAAAATTACAATGTTGTTTCCTCGACGTCTGTGGTGTGTAAGCGTAAACTCTAAAAGTTAACTCTCATCATCATCATCAACATCCTCTTCATCTTCATCCTCTTTATAAAGTATTACTTTTCTTTCTTTTCTTTCTTCTCCTTCTTTTTCTTCTCCTTACCTTCCTTTCCTTCTTTCGCTTTCTTCTCCTTCTTTTGTTTCTTGCCGCCGCCGTTGGAGTCGTCGTCCGTGGAACTCTTTCTCTTCTTATTGACCGAAGTACCTCCCATGGCTTCGACAACTTCTTGCATCACCGCGACGTTACGTCTCGGCGCGGTGCCTTTGTCGTAAAACTCTAAGCGTTCCTCCACTTGCTCCTTCAACTTTTCGCCAAACAAGGAGGTTTGAACGTCCGCGAAGCAATCGATTCGCGAGGCGATTGAACACTTATTGGCCAGGTATCTCGAGATTCGACCTTTGTTTCTCGATGAAGCCTTACCAATAAACGGCGAGTGGAAGATCAAACCGTACTTTGGCGTGTTACCTTTCGTTTTTAACGCTCTGAACAACGCTTTTTCGGCGCCCAGAATTTGGACAGTCGACGCCGGGTATTTCGCCAGGTTGGTCAACGAACCGGCGTGCGAAATCAAACGCGCGCCGACAAAGTCTCCGATGAGCGCCTGTAAGTTTGGTGCAACCTGTGTGGATAAAAGAGAAGAAAAATACGACGTCAGCGTGATAATGATGACGATGCTAAAGATACTCGAAAAGGTATAAAAGAACAGAGAACGAGAATTTGGTAAAAAATGTTCGCGTTGTCGTTTTGTTGCTGCGTGTAATATGACTCAGAGTGGTGCATGAATTGTAGCATCAAAGAATTCAGATCAGGTCTGTGATAGGTGTATCAAATCATCAACGCCATATTTCACGCACCCCCAACGACGCGACATAACCAAACAAGAGAAAAAGAAAAGAAATAAAAACACGTACCGCTTGCATCTTTTCGTTCAAATAGTTGTGTAAGTTCGTTCTGTATTCCGCCAACTTGATGACTCGCTTCGCGAACGACTCGATATTCATCATGTCCACCGGAGAGATATCTTGTCCCATACTCGCTTTTGCGGCCTCGACGACTTCCTTCGCTTTGTCCTCGTCTCCGGTGATCTCTGCTAAAGCCGACACGTGACCGTCGGAAAGCGTCGCCTTATCCTTAATCGCCAAAGCGCATCGACAGTACATGTAGTTGTCCGCGATGATCTTCACCAATTCCGGAAAGTGCCACCCGTACCACTCTCTCACGCGCATGACGAACGTGTTGATGTCTTTGTCCAAAGTGTCGATCAACGCAATCGCTTGGATAATCATGTTATCCGAACGGTTGACGTTAAACTTCACCTTCGCTCTCGAATACGAGTGCGCCAAACCCAACTGTGCTTTTTCGTAGTCGCCTTCTTTCAAACCTTTGATGAACTTTCCAAAGTGTATTCTAACGCCTCTGGTCATCTCGTTAATGGAGTCGTTGCACACGCACGGAATTTTCATGCTGTCTACGATCGAGTTCCCGAGTTTTGAATCTAAAACGCCCAAAGTGAACTTTGCCTTTTTCTCGTCTTTGATTCTCGGCAAGTTTTGCTCCAAAAAGTTGTGCAACAAGTCGGTGCAAACGCCCTCGGAGATGGCGTTGATTTGTTCCAAAGCGTCTTTGGCCGATTTAAACGGCTTGAACGATTGCAACGAGCACACTTTACCGAAACGATCCATGTTACTGTAGAAAGTATAGTAGAAATTTAGTAAATACGCGCGGTGAGTAAACGTGTATCCGAATAAGAAGAGAGGAGATACAAATAGAATTTGCCCTCTCGCAACGAAAGAAAAATTTGGCGGCCCGAGAAGAGAAAATCGGAGAAGAAGAAGAAGACAAAGAAGAAGAAAACGTACTTGACGGTTTCCGCCACGGATTGCGGCGTATCCCCGACCCAATCCATGTCTTTCGCCTCGAACAAGGCGTAACCGGACGCGCTCTCGTAGAGCAAAAACGTCGCCATCTTTTATTATTATATGTTGTACTAAATTCCAAAGGCAAAAATTGGGCGTTGTTTTTCTCGTTAACAAGTTCTCTCCCAATCAATCAATCCCGCTCTTTCTCTCAGCTCACTTCTTCGGCTAAATGCGAACGAGAGTTCTCCGATATCGATGGAAATTCACGTTCGAGTTATTCCCAAGGGTTGGAAAATCTATCGAATGAATGGATTGCGTGTGTGTGTTCCCGAAACGCGACCGAACGAGGAGAGGCGTTTGTTTGTTTTTGGCGTAATTCCGCCGCCCCTCCTCCTCTTTCTTTACAAAGAGAGTGAAAATCGATTTTTTTTTTGCTTCTTCTTCTTCTTCTTCAGTTTTTCTTCTTCTTCTCAAGTTTTTTAACTGCCAACAACAACCTACGAAGAAGAAGAGGAACGAAAATGGGTGTGGTGGTCAACAAAATCCACCCGGAGTACGTCTCCGGAGGATGTAATCACTCCGCGCACGCTTTGGATGCGGATTATTCTCAGAATGTAATCGTATACGCGTCGAATAAGAACGTTTTCGAGTTGCACATTTCTTCGGGTGGAGTCGCGACGATTTTGGGCGACGGCGTCGGTGCTGGTGGTTCCGACGCAAAAGAACGACACCACGAAGCGCCGGTGACGTGCGTGAAGATTGTCGAGAAGAAGAATGTATCAGATAACGAGAATAATACGAACGCGGTTATCGTCCTCTCCGCCGACGCGAGCGGGACAGTCATCGCGTGGGAGGCTGTTGCAGAAAAAGAAGACGCCAGAAAAAGAAAATGGATACCGAGAGCGAATAATGAGCACTCGTTCGGTCCAATCACGCAAATTGCCGCGAAACGCGAGACGAGTGATTCTGTCATCGTAGCTACGGTTGCCGCGGACGATTACGTGCGTTTGTGGAATCTAAATGTCACAAACTGGACGATGGAACAAGTCGGCGAGAAGGCGTTCCCTTCGCAACATCGACCGATGTGCGTGGACGTTTCCGATCGTATTTCTTCTTCTACTACTACTACTACTATTACTACTCCATCATCGTCTTCGAGTAGGTTTGTCGCGGTTGGATGTGCGGATGGTACAACGCGCGTATACGCCGTAGATACGAAGGCGGCGACGGATTTCGAGTTTATAACGGAATTGGTTGGTCACGACGATTGGGTTCGAGACGCAAAGTTTCAATCTTTGACGAGCGATAGTGAAAGTGATAGTAATATGACTTTATATTTAGCCACATGCAGCCAAGATAAAAACGCGAGAGTTTGGAAAATTGTCATCAGAAACGATACTTTAGGAGAAAGCGAATCAACGAATACGCGTTTGCCGTTTGAAACTTTAGCGGCGCCGCCGCGACCGCCTTCGGAAGTTTTAGGAGGCGCGCGAGTGGACTTCCAGTTGGAAGCATTACTTTGCGGACACGAAGACTGGGTGTTCACGTGCGCGTGGCGACCATTGTCAGAGAATAGTGACAATCCTGTCCCATCTTCTTTGCATCAACAGCTTCTAACGGCATCGGCAGATCGCTCGGTAAACTTATGGTCTCCGTCGATGAATGACGAGGCTGATAGTATGGGAACATCACTTTGGTTTTCGTTAGCATCGCTCGGGGAAGCTGGTGAAAACTGTCTTGGATATCGAGGCGCTTCGTTTTACGGTAGAAACTGTTTTATTGCCCACTCGCAATCTGGCGCGTTGCACGCTTGGGAGTTTATCGAAGAGTTACAATCGTGGGAATCGCTTCCGGTAAATTCTGGGCACACGGATAAAATTCGAGCGTTGGTTTGGGACAACGACGGTAGATATTTCTTAACGGGATCCGAAGATCACACGACGAGGTTGATTGGGTATTGGAACGAAGACGCTTGTCGCAACACAAATAGAATTCAAACGCCGAAAGGATGGCGAGAAATTGCTAGACCGCAAACGCACGGCCACGCGATATCGTGTTTAGCATTCGTGCCTCCGCCCAAGAATAGGCAGTCTGGACAGACTAGCAGCAACGATAGTCAAAATAGTCAAAATAGTAGTAAGAGTAGTCAATCATTTATTTCAGGCTCGAGCGAAAAAGCTCTCCGTGCGTTCCGAGCACCTCGAGTGTTCTGGGAGCGCACGAAGATTGGAAATATGAACGTCGACAACGTGGACGTTTTGATTGTTTCTGGTGAAGGCGCCGCCGAAGCTTCCGCGCTCGGTTTATCAAATAAAGGCGTGCACAACACCAATAATAACAACAACGAAAATGTAGACGCGAACGTAGAGTTACTCCAAGAAGAGCTTTCGAAAGCAAATTTAGATGTAAAACACGGCGGCACGATTGTTGAAGAGTACTTGGCGACGAACACGTTGTGGCCGGAAACGTCAAAACTGTACGGTCACGGCGACGACGTTTTCTCCGTCGCCGCGCATCCGAGTGGAAAGTTGCTAGCGTCTGGTGCAAAAGGAACGAAGGAGTCGACGGCTGAAATCTTACTCTGGGAGCACAACGAAACGCACAACGATTGGCGGATGGTGGAATCGCTGTTAGGACCGACGCTCACAGCAGTCGCTTTGGAATTCTCAAACGATGGAGGGACGTTAATTGTCGCCTCGCGAGATCGACACGCCTGCGTATTCACTCGGATTTCCGACGATTCTAAGGATTTATCTGAAGGATGGTTGTTAACGAACCGATTTAAAGCGCACGCGCGAGAGATGTACGATTTGGCGTTCTTGAACGATAGCCTCTTCATCACGGTCGGACGCGACAAAAAAGTAAACGTGTGGCAAATAAACGCGTCTTCGTCGTCCTCGTCTTCAGAAGAAGAAATGAAACCATCGTGGTCGTCCGACTCCGCGTGTTCGTCTGCGCCGACGTGTGTGAGTGTTTTGAACGACGTAACCTTCGCCACCGGGCACGAAAACGGTTCGATTAAAATCTGGACGCGAAAGGGCAAAGACGACGACGACGACGAAGACAGCGTGAAGTGGAGCGTCGCCGGTGATATTCCAAACGCTCACCGCGCCGAAGTGACGAAAGTAGCTTTTAAACCGTCGTCATCAGAGATAGTTTTAGCCACGTGCGGTGCCGATCACGTCACGAGAGTCTACCGCATAACAGAACTGTAAGTAGTTTTAAAGATCTTACAACTGATAAAAACAAAAAAAACGCGACAAAAAAAAGAGCGAACCAAAGAAAGGCTTCCCGGGGGGCAATAAATGTATAATGTTTCGCTCACCTCCACCTCCTCCAACCGTACGACGACAGAGAGAAATTCTCCGCAGACTTCTTTCTTCTTCTTCTTCTTCGCGCAGAAGTAGCCACCAATGCCGATCGTATTCGTATTCATCCTCGTCGAATCCAAATCCAAATTCTCGTGATGGTTTCTCCACCGGTTTCCAACGCTATTTCGGTTTCGGTTTATCCGCGTTAACTCTGTACGCGTTCAATTTAGCCATCGACGATTTACTCTTGTACGAAAAAGCGAAGTCAGTCGCGATGCCAAAGCTGGAAAAGAGCCAGAGAGTGTTGAACGTCGTCGCTTTGAATAGAAATGACGACGACGGCGTTCGTTTAGAAACTGATTTTTGGTACAACGCGTCGTGTAACAAACGAGGCGAGAACGTGCGAGTGGTCGCGTTCATAGCGGACGGAAAGAAGGCGAGTTGCGACGTGAAAGTGGTGATGATGCGGAAATTCGAACACAAAGGAATAGCGAGTAATAGTACAGAGAAGAAGATCAAGAAGATCAAGAAGGAGGGAGAGACGGATGATAGCACGAGTAACGAAAACGAAGACAAAGACGACGCGGCGAGAGCGAAACCGTACCAATCCGCGTGGTTGCGTTCGCCTCTGAAATATCTGCCAGAGTCTGTGAAAAACGCAGTGGCGATGGACCAAATCTGGGAGATTGTAGAAGTGAGCGCGACGTTACCGAACGAGCAAGGGATGGGCGTGCCTGGACAGGTGGATTTGCTCAAGAAAGAGAAGCAGTGGAAACATACGAGTAAAAAGAAGAAGAGGTGAGAAAAAAAGTAGAGCGTGTTTAGTTTTGTAGCAAATAATATTCATTAATGATGAGGTACAGTTCTTATATGTATATGTATAAATTGATATTCTATGTGACTATTGACATTGTTGTTGTTGTTGTTGATGACGATGTTGACCTTTTCATCACTTCTTATTCAACCATTTTGTATCTATATTCTCTATTGTGTTGAATCCATCCGCCCATTCTGTGATAAAACGCGAGCAACTGAGGAATGACAACCAACGCGCCGGTGACGTACCAATACTCCGCCTTGGCCACAAAACTCTTGTTCACTTCGCAATAAATCATGTTCATCAACAAAACTATCGATGTCGCTAATATCAACAATCTCTGCGCTAACGGGGGTCCCGTAACTCCGGGAATACCCGTCAACGACCTCTGGAAAATCATCGAATAAAACACCCCGAACGCTAAACTCGTCATCGGCGGCACTAAAGCGTACACGGCGTTGTATTGCATTTGCAACAACAACACCGCGCCACCCAAGGACCAATACAACATCCCGACGTCAAAGTTCCCGCTGGAAATGTACGCGGAAAAGAGAGCGTACTCTTTCGACTCTCTCACTTTATTCAACTCTGACAGCGCTTGACTCTCTTGGAAATTTTCCTTCCACGCGTATTTACATCTCCACATGTACATCAAACCAATCAACAAGAACGCGCTTGGGGCTAATATTAAAACTTCCACGAACGGAGATTCATCTTTACTCATCGTGTCCACTTTCGGGACTTTTTTGTTCTTAAACGCGTCTAACAAACTTGGCGGCGCCGCTCCCATCTCTCCTTCTTCTTCGTAATCCGGGTCCACGATGTTATCGTCCCACGCCGTGTCGTCCTCTTCCACCGGGTCTGGGTTCATCTTCTTCTCAAAATTTTCCTTCGCTACTTTCTGCACGTGCTTATCGAACGCCGAAGTGTCCGGCGCTTTCGTTTCTGCCCACGAAAACGGTCGCGGGTGATTCACCAAGTAGTTTTCTTTCATCTCTTTCTTCGACGGCTTTTCAATCAACTTTCTCGCCGCGACCGTCGTAAATGATGATGATGATGGTGTTGATGATGATGACGACGACGACGACGACGACGACGAGAGAGACGCGAGCGCGACAAGGAAAAGAGCTACGGCTATTTTCATCGGCTTGTTTAACGATGCCAACAACCCTGATGATGATATTGTTGTTGTTGTTCGTCTTCTTCTTCTTCTCGTTGTTGTGCTCTTCGTCATCTTTTGTTGCCGCGGCATTTTTGCCTCCTCGGATGAGATCAGATGACTTTTTTCCTTCCGTGCGTCGTCGTGCGGCGTGTACTAACAATGTGCTACAAAAAGAGAACAACAACAATAACAACACTATCAACAACAACAACAACAGCGATGATCGATCACAGGTGGTGGTGTGCGTTTGAAGAAAAGTCACGCAAAAATGTTGTGATGTCTAAAAGTTCTTCAAATGTGTTTGAAGCGCGGGAAAGAGTGGAAGAGAAGATTGTAAAAAATTTGCTTGAAAAATGAGAAGAAGAAGAAGAAAAGAGCAAACAGAAAAAGGCTTGCAAGAGAGAAAAGAGTTATGTCTCACAAGAAGAATTCCTCTCTTCTTTCTTAAGAAAGATGATGTCTTCTATCGCGGAAGAGGAGCCATCGCTGCCTGCGATGCAACAACAACAACAACATCAACAAGAAATACAGAAACCAACGCTCGCGGCGACTTCCCCGCCTCACTCTCCGAGAAGTAGTGATGACAGTAGCAGTCGAAGAAGAAGAAGAGCTTCAAAATTCAACATCGACCCGCCACCGTCGCTTCTCGTGAGAGCGATTGAAAAAGCGATCAAATGTGCGTGTTACGCGATCGTTATCTTCTACGTGGGGAAAGCGTTTCACCGAAACGTGTTTAATCCTCTTCTGTCGTTATCGAATGCGGATTATAGTCTTAAAACGATCGTCCGAGACGTGTTTTACGGGTACGAGAAACCGAAAAACAGGAAAGCGGCGAGTTCGGTGCGAGATATCGAGCACAAGAAAAAGTTACTCGCGGACGAGTCACATTTGAAGAGGAAGTTAGAACACAGGGATAGAAAGAGACAGAAATTGCACGAGAAGTTAGGATTGAACCACGAGGACGAGATGGAAATTTGGAGAAGGAAGTCGGAGGAGATGAAGAGGAGCAACGGTAGGAGCGCTTCGACGCGTCGCGACGACGACGGCGAGTTGTAAAACACATGCATAGAAAAAGAGAAGAGATTCGTTGTCAATAGACGAAGTGGGCGCGCGCGAGTTATTAGCAAAATACAATTAAAAGGTGTTCTAAACGATACTATTCACTCTTTGCGTTCCTTCTTCTCCTTTTTCTCCTCTGAAGCTGGAAACTGCATGTTCGCTAAATCTCTCTGCAGCTTCTCTAAAGCGTCGACGGTTTCGTCGTACTCGCCGAGTTTCACCCACTCGCTCGGCCTAACTTTCGACTCGTCCTCGATGCGTTTCCGTTCGATCCGTTCGCACTGTTGCAATTGCTTTCGTAACTGTTTGATTTCCGTCGTCAAGTATTCCTCCTGTTCTGCGTTTGCTCCTTCTTCTTCTTCCTTCTTCGTCGGTATCGTTTTCTCTTGCTTTTGCTCTTCCACTTGCAGTTGCTCCAGTCGTTTCTTCTCTCGTCGTTTCGCGTTCTTCCTTTGCGCCGCCGTCGTATTGTTGTTGTTGTTATTCAAAGTAGCAGAGATCACCGCGCTATTACTACTGCTATTCTCATTATTATTATTACTACTACTACTACTACTACTACTACTCTTCGCACTCGATGAAGCCTTCTTCTTTTCTTCTTCTTCTTTAACTTCTTCTTGTCTCAGCGCCGGAGAGACGTACTTTTTGACTTCAAATTGGTTCACGTATCCCGCGCGGATGCGGATGGGTTTACGCACCGAACCGTCCGCGCGAACCGAAGATGGGATGATTGTTCCTCCTTTTTCTTCTTCGTTTTTGGATTCGTCTTTCTGCTTCTTCTTCTTCTTCTCGTCATCATTTTTAAGCGTCGTCGAAGACATGATGTTGTTTACTTTTTAACTCT
>Ga0181598_1004378_pt1 | contig 11737 bp, 7 predicted proteins | sample 041ome_4_FD_153295 | JGI IMG/M metagenome (GOLD analysis project Ga0181598, IMG submission 153295) | Coastal salt marsh microbial communities from the Groves Creek Marsh, Skidaway Island, Georgia - 041404US metaG (spades assembly) | ecosystem: Environmental > Aquatic > Marine > Intertidal zone >...
CGCGCACACGTACTCCGAAGCAGCAGCAGCAGAAGAAGATTTCATCTTCGCGCAAAGCAACGTCCTATTTTGCCCGGAATCCCACAACTCGATGCCTCCGATCGAGGTCACGATCGCGAGCATCCGCGAGGTTTGGTCCAGAGATGTCGACACGATGTATATATTCTTCTTTTTTTTACTCTTTTCTTTTTCTTCTGCTTTTTGTCGTCTTCTCCTTTGCTCTTCTTCCTCTTCCGATGTTGTTGTTGTCGTCGTTGTCGTTGCTTTTCGTCGACGATGCTTCTCGTTGGTTTCATCATCATCTACTAAAAGTCGTCGTTCGTGTTCGTCCTCGGGGTCGTCTTCAGACGAAGCAGAAGAAGACAAACACAAAGAAGAGGAAAAAGAGAGTAAAGGAGAGTCTCTCTCGATCGGCCACCCGTGCGCGAATCTCATCGCTCTTCTAAATCTCTTCTCACAGAGTAACACCTATATGAGGTATTTTACGTGTCGTTTTTTGAAGGAATTTTCCCCCCAAAATAACGCCATTTTTACAGCGCACTTTGCGTTTACAACTCGCGCACGTACACGTACACTCACAGAGAAAGAGTGAAAACGAATGCACCTCCGAAAACACTTTGAGCGCGTGAAATTATATTTTGCGGGGTTTTCTTGTCTGCTGTGACGAGAGCACTGCTCTACCACTCTGTGAGTACCACGAAGACTGTTGCTTTGAATGTAAGAGACCCCCAAAGAGAGTTCGTTACACGTGATGATGATGAACCCGCCGTGGAAGAAAATGAATCATCCTTTTCTTTCAATCCTTTCGATCACGAAAGCGCACGCGCGCGGCCCACCTCTGCAAGCGACGGTGGCGCTATTATTCGGGACAATCATGCACGCCTTCGCCGGCCACTCGGACGACGGGTATAAAGGGTTCACCTTGTGGGTGAATATCTCTCTCCTTTTTCTCATAGATTCGAACATTGGAAGCATGATGCGAAAGAGTTATTTAAGGATTCTGGGTACAGTTCTCGGCGGCGCGCTCGTGGTGCCGATGATTGTCTCGGTGCACGAAATTCGGAAAAAAGATACTAATTTGTGTGAAGTTGCATCTGGTGCGATACTCGCGTCGAGCGTCGCATTGGTGAGCTTAGTATGCAGATGTTATAAGAAAAAGTTTGGCGCGAAGTACGAGTACATGTTCGTCGTGTGCGAGTTGACGTTTGTCGTGTGCGGGGTTGGAGGGTTTTATAAGGAGGAACCGGTGATTAACGCGTTGGAGCGGGTATTGTCGGTAGTGATGGCGGTGGTTATTGCTTTAGCGGTGGCGAGGACGGTGACGCCGATTTACGCCGCGGATGCAGCGAGGATGGACGCGGCGGAAGCCGCGAAGGAAATTAGAGACGTGTTGGGTATCATCGTTGACGTCTATTTGAATTTTTCGTTCGAGGGTAGCATGCATACGGACGACGACGGAGACGGCATCGACGACGCGTTATTCGAACGCTTGGAGAAGGACTCGCTCAGTCAAAAGCAGCAATCCGCGATGAGTCGATTGAGTCGCGTGGGAGGGTTGATATCGGCCGCTGAAGTAGAAATCGGGAAAACCTTCAACGGGCAAGAATACCGGGTGTTAGCGCAGGGGTTGAGTCGGTTATACAACGCGATGATTGCGATGTTATTTCCGTTGGAATCTGGATCGGCGGCGACGGAGTTGGTACGAAAGTACCGACATTTAATCGATGATGTTCAGAAACAACTAAACGTAGCGCTCACGTCGATGAGCGAAACGGCGCTGATTGAAAATCACAACAGCGAAGAGTGCGTGGTTTTGTTCAACGCGATGACCGATGGCGCCGTGAGAGCTAAGTTACGTTCGGATGTGCTCGAGAGAGCGTTGGACGAAGAAGAAGCGAAGTCGGGGAGACAATCGCTCACGTCGCCGAGCTTGTATACCTTCACGCAGTTTGTGAAAACTTACGCGCACGTCACGACGTACGTTCTCGTGTGCGTGTCCAAATACAAACCCTCGGAGTACGATAAAATAGCAAACGCGTTGGATAAATCCGAGCGCGAAGAGGAAGAGCAGGGAAAGAATGAAGAGGAGGAGGCTGACGACGGTGGCAGTGACACGAATAGTCATTCGAGTACGCGAAAGTATAAGTATGCAGAACGACGGAGTTCCATGAAGTATTTCACGAAAACGAGAATGGGGGGTGGGAAAAGTAACGATAGTAACGTGTGAGCGAACATTTGAAGTGAATTTTATTCTTTCTTAGCGCTATCTATTGTGTTTAATCCTAGGTCGTAGTGTTACAATGACGAGAACTATTTCTATCCCAAGGCTACGTCTTCCTCCTCGCCATCGGCTATTCCTTCATCGTCTTCGGCGTCTATATCTTCTTCTTCCTCTTCTTTGTATTCTTCGTCTTCCGCCAGCGCGACGAGCACCACGCTCTCTCCTCGCAAAAACATCTGACTCACTTTCCTCTCTCTCTGTTCGATGACTCTTCTCCTCCTCGTTTTCGTCTCCCCTTTACCGTTTACGTATTCCTTCTCCTTCCTCACCCGCACCGAATACCTCTCCTCGATATCGTGCGCCACAAAATTAAAGTACTTATCGAACGCCGATATGTTACACTCCATGCACCCTCTCACGCCTCGCTCGTTCCTGGTCACTATTTTCACCCGCTTCTTTTCGTGTAACGCTCGGTAAAGCAAGGACAACGGTCCTCCTCCTTTAAACCGACTGGCGATGACTTCAACCGCGTGCTCTCTCTGCGCGAATTTTTTCTCCGCGTCTCTCAGTCGCATCGCTCGCGCTTTCAACGCTTCCTGTTTTCGTTTGCTTTCCTCGCTTTGCCTCGGGAGTTGATTTTTCATCTCTGAATCCAAAAAATCCGGATGCGTGCGCGGTAACATGAAGCGACACTTGCCGATGTGATCAAAAATTGGGTACTCGTAATCATCGTCAGCATCATCGTGTGTATCATCTGAATTCAGCGCGTCCAACGCGGAGAAGTTTTCGGAGAGGAAGAAGTTTTTCCTCTCGTCTTTCTCGTCGTTCTTCATCATTTCGTTCAAGAATGTGTTGTCGTCGTCGTTGTTGTTGTTGATACCGATGACGACGACGAGGATGAACAAGCTTTACTAAAAACGAGCGAGGAAAGCGGCAAATCTTCTTCTTTGTCTTCTTTTTGCAACAACAAAGTCGTCGTGCAAAATCGATATCATCTCGTTATTATCCTCGTCTTCTTCACTCAGAAAAGTCTGGGGAAAAACGAGAGACGTGACTTCCATTTTTCCTCATGAGTTAGATACACACGAACGAGTATTACTACGGAGAGAGTTCGAGAGCAATGTCGTCGTCATCTTTATCAGGAGGAGTACCAGGAGCAGGAGCAACGGGAGCGTTAACATCACACGACGCGTTGCTCCATTTGGACCCGCAAATCCGACTGTACGTGTTGCTTCCCATCACGATCGCGATGTTCTTCGTCGGGGTCATTCGGCACAACGTTTCGAAAATCTTCGGGCAAGGATCATCGTCGGGGAAGAAAATCGACCACGACGGGTTAAAAGAAGCGCAAGCGGTCGTGAGAGCGACGAGGATTGCGCAAAACTGTGGGTATTTAAGCGAGAAAGGATTCGAGAAACGGAGAGAGTATTTCTGCAACGAAACCGTCGGCGTGTTCAGTCAAGAGAGCAAGAAGAGCAACGTGCAGCAACAAATGCTCTCGGATCCGTCGATGTTGAGCGAAATGTTGACGAAGAATTTGAACATGATCGTTCCGAACATGCTCACCATGGCGTGGGTGAATTTCTTCTTCACTGGGTTCGTGGTCGGGAAAGTGCCGTTTCCGTTGACGCAAAGGTTTCGATCGATGTTACAACGCGGGATAGATTTGCAGAGTTTAGACGTGACGTACGTGTCGTCTTTGTCGTGGTACTTTTTGAATTTTTTCGGCCTCGGTGGGGTGTTCGGTTTAGTTCTAGGGAACAACACGTTGAACGACACGCAACAGATGAGGCAGATGTCGATGATGGGGATGGATACCGGGAAGGCGTTTAAATCGGTCAAGGAGAACTTGGAGATGATTGCGCACGAGAGCGCGATCGAGGAGGTGGCGGAGAAAAGAGCGACGGTTATTCTGAGAGAGTTGAACGGAGGGAGTTCGTTTATGAAAGCCAGGAAAGCGGCGCTGCTGAGTAAATAGACGAGAGTTCTTCTTCGACGTAGAACAAACGAAACTAAAGTTATAATAGGCTCTTAAAGCGTTGTGTATAACTACTACTACCGGTACCTGTACTACTACTATTACTACTACTACAACTACTACTAAATGCTAAAGGATCCCGCCTTCTTTTGCCATCCTGTACCGCTTCTCGCCCAATTTCCTCCGCGTGATCCACGGCGGTTCAAACGGCGGCGCGTTCTTCCCTTCCTGTCCAACCTTCGCCCTTTCCTCGTCGTTTGGGTCAAACACCCGCATCCTCTTCCCCGCCTCCTGTTCTTTCACTTCCACTCGAATATGTGTTCTCGCTCGGTGCATAGTCCCAGCCTGCCCTTTCGCTTTCACGTACATCCTTTTCAAATACTGTCCTTTCGTCGCCGTCGCTTTCGAAATCACGCAATTCGCGTCCACGTACCCGTCCTCCGGTTCTCTCCCGAGACCGACTATCGCGTTAAACTTTGCCGAATTAATAATCTGGTACAACTCGTTCGCCACTTTCTTCTTCGGCGACAGTTTGCACTGAATCAACGCCTCTTCCACGGTTATCCCGCCTCTTAAAATTTTCAGAAACGCTTGGAACCTTTTCGTCGACCCTTTCGCGTTCTTCTTCAAAGCGTAGAATATTTCCTCGGATTTTTCTTTCCCTTCTCGAGTCACCGATGGGTGGAGTTTCAGATTCCCGAGTTGATCCGATAAAACAGAAGAAGAAGAAGAAGACGTTTGCTTGTTTAACTGGTTCTTCTTCATCGGTGCGCGCTGTAAAGGCGACGGTAAAGCTTCCTCGTCGGCTGCGTTTTCTTTCATGGCGGTAGTATTCTTAGGAGTATTCATAGGATTCTCGTCGTCGTTCTCGTTGTCATTCTTCGCCGCAAAACGCATCCCGCTCGAGGAGGAGAAATTGGATCGAAAATCGATCGTCTTCCTCGCGTTCACTTTATCGGTGGTATCATCATCACCACGAAAGAAGAAGGCAGCGTTATTCGCACGTTTTATTAAAAACGGTACTAACGGTCGTCCCCCTGTTGTTCCTCGTCCTCGTCTGAGCAGCGAGAGCAAAGAAGTCGCGCGCATTTTTCGTTCTCGAGAGCGGCGGCTTTGTGTGAGGTTTTTCACACACGAAAACACAAGAAAGAAAGAAAGAAAGAAAATAATACGACGAATACGAGGAATGGAGACGATATTTATGACTCGCTTTGAAGAAGCGCCGCGTGCGCTTTTACTATTTCTAGAAACTCCTTTCTACTTTCTACGACTCTATGCGACGAAGAGACTCCTTTCTACATTCTACGACTATACACGACGACTCTATGCGACGAAACGACTATACGCTACACGTACCAAAAGGAACAAGCGAAGCGTTTTCTCCCCTCGCTCGGTTCAACCGCGTGGTACATCGTATCGGACCAAAAGAGCACTAACCGGTCTCGAATCGGGTTCACGCGAACGGGGGTCGAATCCTCTCCTCCTTCCGGGTACAAGAGTAAAGCGCCGCGATTTTCGTTTTCGTTCCATTGAGAGTTGAGATAGTACACCGCGCTAATTTTACGAGGGTCGCTCGCGTCGTCGTGATCTAAATGCTTCACGAAACCGCCACGATTGGACGAATAGACGGAGAGCATGACATCTGAATGGTAATCTGTCGGAGAGAGAAGAAGATGTTTATTACTTCCATCCTTCTTTTCGTTGAAGACGTTGCAGAGAATGTCACCGAGCGTGTCGCGAAGAAATTGACTGAGCGCGCCCAAAGCTACCGGGCGTTCGTCTCCAGTCAACCAAGCGATTTCGTCGTCGCGATACTTTCCTTCTTTCTTTTGCGTCGTTGCGTCGTTTTTCTCCTCATACGCGAGCTCTCCCGATTTGAATTTTCTTGTTCCCGGATCGCTTTCGTAAAATTTCATCGCCGCTTCTTCGCAAATCTTTGAGTTTTTCTCGCCGAGCACGCCGTCGATAACTACGTAACCTTTCCGATGCATTTCGTTCCGAATCTCTTCCCTGCTCAAGACTATCTTTTCGCTCGGAACCGTAATCGACCACAAAATATCGTTCTCGTACCTCCGTACCTCCGGCCGCATCAACTTCTCTCCGATTAATGATTTTTCCACCGCTCGCGCCGGAACGTTCGCTTTCAACACCTCAAACGCCAACGCCCTCGCGAAGTGCGCAGACGACGCTCCCGCATCCGCCAGTCTCTTCGCCAAGTTCAACACTCTCGTCACTTCGTCCTCGTTCTGCGCGACATTCAGTTCCGCCATCAACATCTCTCGACTGGCGAGAGACGACAGCGCAAACGTAATCGCTTTAAACTTCATCTCTTCTTTCTTCGTTTCTTTTTCCAACGCCTCTTTCACTTCCAAAACCGCTCTCAGCGCCGGCTCCTCTTCGCATTTAGACGTCTTCGCCTGAAAAGCGTCTCGAACGGCCACCGCGTATGCCACCGTCCACCTTTCTCGTAACCACTGTTCATCAAAGCCTCGAAAGAGAGAGCTGTGATGATGATGAGAGGGAGATTTTGATCTTCTCGTTGTCGTCGTCGTCGTCGTCGTCGTAAATCTCTTCTTCGCAACAACAACAGACCGACGATGATGATGATGATGATGATGATGATGATGATGATGAGAATAATAATTCGCGAACGATGATGATTTCAACGACGACGTAAACGACGAGGCAACGACATAACTCGTTTTTCCTCCACTCAATAACCCCCACCCGTTGTCAAAGCGAGGAAAAAGAAGAATCGCTTTATTACGCAAAGACGACGAAATCGCAGAAAAAGTGTTCCTCCTCATCCTCGCGCACACGAAACCCGAAAGAGAGAGATTTTGATTGGAGACTTTATTCTTAACGAGAGACTTTTTCTCGCGTACGCGAACGCTTTTTTTTTTGTCCACGAGGAGCTTCTGCTATGATTAATTTCTGAGAGCACACACAGACACAGAAGAGAAAGACAGTCGAACTTTTTCGGGCAGAGAAGGAGCTCTCTCTCTTTATTGACTTGCTCTCTTATAAAAACACAAAGAGAGAAGAGAGAGTTTTGACAGAATTCCCGTCACTAAGCTCTCTCGCTTCTTAGCAACACGTTAGTATATTATTATTAGTAGCAGAGAGAGTTTATAGTATCACGTGGTGTAAGAATCACGGCGATGGCATTAGCAAATGCGCTTCTTCGCGTGTTGTCCTCTCACTCGTCGGCGTGCTCGAGTTCTTCTTCCTCTTTGTCTTCTTCTCGAAAGAAAAAAGCTTCGATTGCGACGAAGCACTCTTCACCCCGTTTGGGAAGAAGAGTAATCGCCTCGTCGTCGTCTTCATCGTCGTCGTCTTCGTCTCCCGAAAGTACGAACAGAAGTCCTCGTCGTCGTAAAAAAGGGCGCGAGCCTTTGATGAGAGCGATTCTTGAACCGTGCGTGCTCGAACCACGGTCGATGGACGAGAGCGACGACAACGGCGAGACAGAAAAGATGATCACGAAGAAGACTCGAAAGAGGACGACGATGACGTCCAAAGACCGCGAGGACGAACACAGATCGGCGGCGACGATCGTCGAGACGGATTTCTTGGTACGTTTTATATTAAGTAGTATTTAGAAGAGAGGTGTACGACGACGACGACGACGAAAAGAAGAAGAACGACAAAACACCGTCCGTTCTTCTTTACCCGTCGTCGTCGAGGAGTACACGCGCACCTGTCGTCGCGTAGCAAATCTTCTTCGTCGTCTTCTCTGCGTTATCGTCTCACTAAAGCGTTTTTTCCTCTCTGATCTGATTCTTCCGCGAAGGAGAAGAAGAAGACGAAAGAGACGACGACGGAGTGTTCATTTCTTTTTGCATCGTCACTCTTTCATAACTCACAAATCTTCTCTCTCTGTGTCTCTCGAAACGCCTCGTTATGTGACAGGTGATTGGCTCCGGCATCGCCGGGTTATCGTACGCGTTGGAAGCGGCGGAGCACGGGAAAGTCGCCGTGGTGACGAAATCCGTCGCGCACGAAGCGTCGACGGCGTACGCGCAAGGCGGGATTAGCGCGGTTATTTCGCATTTAGATACGATCGATGAACACGTGAACGATACCGTCGTGGCTGGGGATTATTTGTGCGACGAGAAAGCGGTGAGAGCGTTGTGCGCGGACGGGAAGTCTGCGATTGAAAAGTTGGTGGAGATTGGGACGAGGTTTACCAAGGCGGAGGAGCTGGAGGAGAAGAATAAAGAAAAAGAAAAAGAAGAAGAACAAAATATTCAAACGGGAGCGTATCAAGGGTTACACTTGTGCCGCGAAGGAGGACACGGGAAACCGAGGATTGTGCACTGCGACGATATGACGGGGAAAGAGGTTGAGAGAGCGTTGGTGGAAGCGACGAGAAAGCATCCAAACGTGACGTTTTACGAACATCACGCTTGCGTAGATTTGATGACTTCTTCCTCCTCCTCCTCTAACACGGAGAGACGATGCGTTGGCGCCGTTGCCGTTTCGAGCGGCGGCAAAAACGACGACGACTCACATCAAGAAGAAGCATCAAAAATTGTGCGCTTTTACGCCTCCACTACCCTTTTGGCGTGCGGAGGTGCCGGTCAACTCTTCCCTTCCACGACGAATCCGGTCGTGTGTACCGGCGACGGTATCGGCATGGCTGCTCGCGCGAACGTCGTGTGTGAAAATCTTGAGTTTGTGCAGTTTCACCCGACCGCTTTGTACGCCGATAACGACAGCTCGAAATCGCCGGCGAAGAAACTCGACGAGAATGAAAACGCATTTTTGATCACGGAAGCCGTTCGCGGTCACGGCGGCGAGTTATGGACGCACTTCGAACGCGGCGAGAGGTTCATGCCGAACTACGACATTCGAAACGAACTCGCGCCCAGAGATGTCGTCGCGCGAGCTATTCACGCGGAGATGCGCAAAAATAACTCGCCGTGCGTCTATCTCGACATCACGAAAAAAGACGCCGAGGACGTCGCAAAAAATTTTCCCGGCATTTATAAAGAATTGAAAAAACGCAACTTGGACATGACGAAACAAAGAATTCCAGTGAGACCAGCCGCACATTACCTCTGCGGCGGCGTCAAGACGAACATAGACGGCGAGACGAGTCTTTCGGGCTTGTTCGCGTGTGGCGAAGTCGCGTGCACGGGCGTGCACGGTGCCAACCGCTTAGCTTCGAACTCGCTTCTCGAAGGCGTCGTATTTGCGCGACGCGCGGTTAAAACTGCCACGCGAAAATCAAAAGAAAGTTTGAAGCAGTTGTTGGAAGATGAATTCGAGGATATTGTGGACGAGGACGACTATTTGAAATGCAACTACGATGTTTTCAATTCCTCGCGCAAAACGAAATCGAACAAACGTCGCGGTCAAATGGTCAAGAAGGACTTCTTATCTGGCGACGCGTTTGCGCAAAGTTTGAGAAAAGAAGTGCAACTCTCCATGTGGCGCGCGTGCGGCATCGTTCGACGAACGGAGGACATGCGCGAAACTTTGGTCAAATTCAAAGCGTTGCAACGTTTGATTGACGATGAAGAGGAAGAAGCGGCGTTGCTGAATAGTGGCAACGACGACGGTACGGTTACTTTAGCTCTAGTTGAGGCGAAGAATTTATTAGCGGTTGGCACTTTAGTTTTACGATCGGCTTTGAAGAGGAAAGAAAGTCGCGGGTTACACTACGTCGTCGAGTACCCGGATAGAGTCGAAGGAGAACGAGTGTCTACAGTGTTAGCTCCGATTGAGAACGACGACGACGACGAAACGAGAAGCAACATTTCGTCTCGCTCTGCGATTAAAATGGAGGGCGAGGAAGAAGAGGAGCTGTTTGTAGTCGAGCAAAACAAAGTCGTCGCGCGAGGTCCGCGCTGATTTGTTCAAAAACGAGAAACAATTAGAAACTTAGAAGAGAGAAGTTAATATTTATTTATTACAATCGCGCGTTCGGCATGTGTTTCATGGCTTGCCTTATACCTAAATCAGCCATAATCTCCTCCGAGCCACCTAGAATAGCCGCGAACTTATTGGATTTCTGAAACGCTTCGATGATGCGTCCCATCCCAGTTCTCGTAATCGCGCGTCCGCCAAAGATTTGGCACGCCTCGTCCGAGACCAAATTCGCCACGCGCGTGCAAAAGAATTTCAGAAGCGCTATGGGACCCGCCAACACTACGGATTGTTCTTCGTGCGACAAGACGTTCATTTGGTGCGTGATTTGTTCCGTCCACGCCTGCACTGCTTCAATCTGCGCGGCCATGATGGCCAATTTCCCTCGAATCACCGGCTGTTCGATCAACTTCTTCCCGAACACGATGCGTTGATTGGCCCATTTGAAACACTCGGCTAAAACCAATCTATTCGCGGCGTTTGTGCCGGCGACGATATACCATCTCTCGTGATTGAAATTGAACATGACGTACATGAAACCTTTCCCTTCTTTCCCGAGTAAATATTCCTTGGGCACGCGAACGTTTTCGTACGTCACGTATGCAGTCCCCGCTGACGGTGAATACGACGTTTTAATCGGTTTCGTGTCCACGCCGCCCCACGCTCGATCTATGAGCAACAACGAAAACGTCCCGTCTTGCATTTTCACCGCGGTGGTGAAATAATCAGAAAATTGTCCGTTCGTGATCCACTTCTTGACGCCGTTGACGATATAATCCCCAGTCGACGGATCTTTCGTCGCGATGGTTTGTAAACCGGCGACGTCAGAGCCAGCCGCCGGTTCCGAAATCGCCAAGCATATCCTCTTCTTTCCTAACAAAACCTCCCTCCCGACTGTCCTGGCGACGTCCGGTCTCCCAAACTGCAACACCGGCGGAAGGCCGATGACGAGTCCAGCGCCTAAGCCATCGACGTACCCAGGCACGCCTAACCGGCACGTCTCTTCGTGCGCAATCAGCTCGTGAAACGAATCGAACTCGTTCACGTGTACTCCGCCTAACAACTCTACGCCGCAGTTTTCAACGACGTCGCGCATCCACGGTCCTTTCGGCATCCGCGCGACGAGCAAACCGTTTTTACCGAGCAACTCGTACACTTCTTTCGTCGGATGTTCACCATTCTCGTCCGCTTTGACGCACGTAGGCGCGACGTGCGTATCAAAAAACAACCTGCACGCTTTCCGAAACTTCACGTGCGTTTCGTTGTAATACAAACTCGTGGGTTTGCCCGAGACCGACGGCGCGAACGCCGCCGGCTCCGCGTACGGCACCAACTCCAAGTCGCCTTTTTTCTTCTCCAAAGTTCTCTCTTTCCCTTTCCTTCTTTCTTCTTCTCTGATGCATCCGATTCGAAACTTCTTCGCCACGGTCTCTAAGACATCCCGTCGGTGATACTTATAAAACGCGTTCGTGGAATCCGAGCCGGCGACGCGATCGATGAACTGTTTCCCGCCCGGATGAAACTTTGCGAATTTTGTCACGTCGTAGACGAAATCGTCCACGACGATCCAATTCGATTCGTGCGAGTTATGTTTCGAAACTTCCGCTCGCGAGTACGAAGGAAGTTCTCTCTTCTCTGCATCCTCCATTTCTTCTTCTTGGTTA
>Ga0181598_1004421_pt1 | contig 11648 bp, 9 predicted proteins | sample 041ome_4_FD_153295 | JGI IMG/M metagenome (GOLD analysis project Ga0181598, IMG submission 153295) | Coastal salt marsh microbial communities from the Groves Creek Marsh, Skidaway Island, Georgia - 041404US metaG (spades assembly) | ecosystem: Environmental > Aquatic > Marine > Intertidal zone >...
AAGACATCGGTAAATAGAAAAGTGATTAGTGATCTGATTTTAATAGATAAATTTTAAAGCTGATTGAGAAAGGTGAAGACACCCAATCAATCAGAATTCTGGATAAACTGAACCAGAGTTCATAATCTTTAAAAGGAAATAGGCGCGCCCCCGAAATACATGGGTCTGTTTTTACTTAACTGGTACATGATGATCATACTTTATATATGATGTACATGTAGTAAATTTATAAGCAATTGAAAATAAGAATAAAAACGAATTAAACAAACGCTTCTTTAATGAGAAAAAATTTTGATGGACGGTTTGGTTAATAGGATTTTTGGTTTTTTATTACCTTCAAGCATTTTTTTGAAGACTGAAAAACTGTTAAAGAATATCGCTCTTCTACTCGGGTTATTAAGCGCTGTAGCCATCATTTTTGACTGGTATCCGCTCATGATGTTTTTGTCTTTTCCTTTTTGTCTGATTTGGATTTACTGTGCGTGGTTGCACACTGAACCACAATTGAAATGGATCAATTTGATTTTTCTTTTCATCTATTCCTACGGAATTTTACGGTATTTTTTGGAACGTTAGAGGTAACAAAAACGCACAATATTTTGTGAGCACTATCTGTCACAAAGATAGCGAGAAAAGTTGGAGTTTTTATTTCATCGGTTAAATCTATTCCACTGTAACCGATTTTGCTAAATTGCGGGGCTGGTCTACGTCTGTGCCTTTTTCCACGGCGGTCAGATAAGCCAGAATCTGTGCCGGCACTGCCAGCAAAATAGGCGCCAGCAGGGAATCGACATTTGGCACAGTGATGACGGCATCGGCGAAATCAACCTCATGCACCGCCCGTTCTTCAGTGATCAGAATAATCTGCCCGCCACGCGCCGCCGCCTCGCGCAAATTACTACTGGCTTTGGCCATCACCTCGTCCGCAGCAAGCAAGGCCACCACCGGCAACCCTTCCTCAATCAGCGCAATCGGCCCATGTTTCATCTCGCCAGAGGCAAAGCCTTCAGCATGAATATAGCTGAGCTCTTTCAGTTTTAAGGCCCCCTCAAGTGCCAGCGGGTATAAGGTGCCACGCCCCAGATAAAGCGCCGAACGGGCCTGACTGAGCGCATGCGCAATCGGGCGGATCGGGTCAAACAGGGTCAGCGCACGACCAACAAGCCCGGGCAGACTTTGAATCTGCTGATGAATTTGTGCAGCGCGTTCCGCGTCGATGCTGCCTTTGGCTTTTGCAAGGGCAACGGCAAAGCTCAGTAAAACGGTTAATTGCGCGGTAAAAGCCTTGGTGCTGGCCACACCAATTTCCGGCCCGGCGCGGGTTGGCAAAACAAAGTCAGTTTCGCGGGCAATGGTGCTGCCCGGCACATTGACAAGACCAATTGTATGCAGCCCGCTGCTGGCCGCATGGCGCATCGCCATCAAGGTATCCAGACTTTCGCCCGATTGCGAAATCGCCAGCGCTGTCGAATAGGCACTGGTCACCGGATGACGATAGCGATATTCGGATGCCACTTCGCAGACAACAGGCACTTTTGCCAATGTTTCAATCCAGTAGCGTGCAATTTGCGTTGCATAATGGCTGGTGCCGGCGGCCAGCATGACGATGCCGGTAATCGCCCGCAAATCCTCGGTTGACATGGTCGCTGTCAGCTGCCCGTCAGCATCGGTCATCGCCGCAAGTGAATGCGCAATGGCATCCGGCTGTTCATGGATTTCCTTTTCCATAAAATGCCGGTAGCCGCCCTTATCAACCATGCCCGGGCTGGCAGCCACAATCACCGCCTCACGATTAGCCGGGGTGCCGTCGGCCTGATAGACCGCGACATGATCGGCCGAAATCAGCGCAAAATCGTGATCTTTCAGATAAATCACCTTGCGGGTCAAATGCGCCAGAGCAATGGCATCTGAACCGATATAGCATGCCCCTTCACCGATACCGACGGCAAGTGGTGACGCATTACGCGCCACAATCAACTGCTCTGGATAATCTGTTGCCATCGCAGCAAACGCATAGGCACCCTCAATTTCAGCGAGGATTTTCTGGGTGGCGGCAACCGCATCCAGCCCCGCATCAAAGGCCTCGACAAACAGATGCGCCAGCACCTCGGAATCCGTATCACTGGCAAATTTATGACCCGCCGATTCTAACCGCGCCCGGATCGTCCGGTGATTTTCAATAATCCCGTTATGCACAATCGACACACGGTCGCTGGCAACATGCGGATGGGCATTATCTTCCGACACCCCGCCATGTGTTGCCCATCTTGTATGGCCGATGCCAATCGAGCCGGGCAATGCCTGATCCGCCAGCGCCGTCTCCAGATTGACCAGTTTGCCAACCGCCCGCCGCAAATCGATCTGCCCCTCATGCAGGGTGACGATGCCAGAACTATCATAGCCGCGATATTCCAGGCGCTTTAACGCATCAAGCAATACAGGCCCGCACCGATCATGCCCAACAGCCCCAACAATTCCGCACATACACTTCTCCTTGCCGGACGGTCGCTATCACAAGCTGACCGCCCTTGTTTCTATCACCGTGATAAATGTTTTTGCGACGAAATGAAAGCCGCTTGTCAGCTTGCTCATCGGCTGTACCGGTTGATCTTGCATCTGCCATCCGGTGATGCGCAAATGTTTGGCATTATCCGATGAAAATGCGTATAAAAAGAACATGGACATTGCTGCAATCATTCTTGCTGCCGGGCAAGGCACCCGCCTGAAGTCAGCATTACCAAAGCCGCTGCACCGGATTGGTGGACGGCCGATGCTGGCATGGTCACTCGATGCGGCCACCGCCGCCAATGCCGCGCGCATTGTGACCATCTTGCCGCGTGCCTCTGAACAAATCCAAAACTGGCTTGATGGCGTTGAATTCTGCATTCAGGATGAACCGCGCGGCACCGGGCATGCGGCGCTGGCCGCGGCGCCTGCGCTAAAAGATTTTGATGGTGTCGCGGTGATCATGTTTGCCGATACGCCGCTGGTGACAGCCAGCACATTAAGCCGCCTCGCCGCATCTGTTGATGATCATACAAGCCTTGCTGTTTTGGGCTTTGAAACGGCTGACCCAACTGGCTATGGCCGGCTCGTCACCGACAGCAAGGGCGATGTGACCCGCATTGTCGAGCATCGCGATGCGACAGCCGACGAGCAGCGTATCACCCTGGTCAATGGCGGTATTATGGCGGTGCGCTGCCCGCTGTTATTTTCATGGTTAGAACAGGTACAGGCCAACAACAAGAATGGCGAAATTTACCTGACAGACATCGTTGAACTGGCCACGCAAGCCGGCAGCAAAGTAGCATGTCAGATTGCTGATGAAGCCGAAATTGCCGGGGTCAATGATCGTGCTGATCTGGCGTATCTCGAGGCTGTTTTGCAGACCCGTTTACGCAATAGCGCGATGCAGCAGGGAGCCACATTGATTGCCCCGGAAACGGTGTTTTTGAGCGCCGACACAATCATTGGGCAGGATGTTATCATTGAGCCGCATGTGGTGATCGGGCCGGGTACGCAGATTGGTGAAGGCAGCATCATTAAATCTTTCAGCCATATTGAAGGCACCAAATTGGGTGCCTGCTGTGTGATCGGGCCGTATGCGCGGCTGCGTGCCGGAACCGATGCTGGCGATGGCGTCAAAATCGGCAATTTTGTCGAAACCAAAAAATCAACAATAGGCGCCGGCAGCAAGGCCAACCATCTGACCTATATCGGCGATAGCGTGATCGGTGCAGATGTGAATGTGGGTGCCGGCACAATCACCTGTAACTATGATGGATTTGGTAAATTCAAGACGATTATTGAAGATGGCGCCTCAATCGGATCAAATACCGCGCTGGTGGCGCCGGTGAAGATCGGTGCTGGCGCGATTATCGGCGCTGGCAGCACCATTACCGCTGATGTGCCGAATGATGCGATCGCAACAACCCGAAGCGCGCTTGACGTCCGCCAAAACGCCGCCATTAGGTATCGCAACCAACGCAACGAGCCAAGCTGATGCATCTCGATAGTTCGGTAGCTGCCCGCCTGATCAATGACATTCAGGACTGCCACATACTTGTGGTTGGTGATCTGATGCTGGATCGTTTTGTTGATGGCGCTGTCACCCGCATTTCCCCGGAAGCCCCGGTGCCGGTTCTCAGCCAGTCCACATCCCAGCAGATGCCGGGTGGAGCGGCCAATGTGGCGTGCAACCTGGCACAGCTTGGCGCACGGGTTACGCTGATTGGCGCTTGTGGCGATGATACAACAGCCGCAGATCTGGCTGCCGAATTGCAGCATTTTCCCAGAATCACATTTATCCCGGTGACTGTTGCCGGACGTCCGACCAGCCTCAAAACCCGCTACCGCGCATCAGGCCAGCAGATTTTACGCGTTGATGATGAAGTGAGCATACCCATCAGCGACAGCGCACAAGGTGAATTATCCGACCAGGTCAATGCCGTTCTCGATACAGCCGACATGCTAATTTTATCTGATTATGCCAAGGGCTGTCTGCCGCTGACGCTGATCAGGTCTTTGATTGACGCTGCCCGGGCTGCGAAAAAGCTGATTGTCGCCGACCCAAAACTGGCCGATCTGTCGGTGTATCGTGATGTCGATGTGCTGACACCCAATCTTCAGGAACTTGCAAACGCTGCCGGTACCAGCCCGACGGAACTTGATGCCATCGGGGCGACCGCGGCCAGACTGGCAAAGACACATAATATCGGCACCATTATGACCACCCTGAGTGCCCGCGGTATATTGGCGTCGCAGGGTGACGGCACACAATTTCATGACCCGGCACGAACCCGCGATGTTTTCGATGTGTCCGGTGCCGGCGACACTGTGGTCGCGGTGATCAGCGCCGCCATCGCCTCTGGCGCGCAGCTTGAATTGGCGGTAGCGCTTGCCAACCACGCGGCCGGGGTTGCTGTTGGCAAGTCTGGCACGGCGATTGTCACAGCTGGCGAAATTCTGGCACATATGCCGCTGTCAAAGCCAGTGATTGAGGCAAGTGCGCTGGCCGGAATCTGTCAGGACTGGCGCGATGCCGGTGATAAGATTGCCTTTACCAATGGCTGTTTCGATTTGCTGCATCCCGGCCATCTCCACTTGCTGAGGCAAGCGGCAGCAACCGCAGACAGGCTGGTTGTCGGATTGAACAGCGACGCCTCTGTACGGCGCTTAAAAGGCGATACACGCCCACTGCAACGGGCAGAGCAGCGGGCCGCGGCGCTTGCTGCCTTTGATTTGGTCGATGCGGTCAGTATTTTTGAAGAAGATACACCACAAAATCTGATCAGCCTGCTGCAACCCGACGTTATCGTCAAAGGCGGTGATTACCAGCCAGCTGATGTGATTGGCGGTGATATCGTGAAAAAACGCGGCGGCAAGGTTGTTATCGTGCCAACCTATGCCGCCTATTCAACGTCAAAGCTGGTTACCAGCCGCTAGTTATTTTTGCGGTGCTTCCCAGTGTGGCATGGATTGATCGCGGATCGCCAGTTCGAATGATTGCAAACGTTTGTAGATTGAGATCAATTCAACGATCGTTGGCCAGCTCCTGACCAGAAACTGCAGTGATGATTCCACCCGGCTAAACGCCCGCACAATTTGCTGCATCACACCAAGTGTAATGCCTGCCGCGACGATCGTTGGTGCCAGCGCCACATAGGGCACCAGAACCCCGGCTTGCAGATAGGAAAATTTCGCAACATCGAAATACATATAGTGGAAAAACAGCCGAAAATAATTTTTCCGCACATTGCCAAAAAACTCACCCACAGTTGGCGGGGTCAGCCGTTCTGGCCGATCCTCGGCATATACCAGCTCTTTACGATAGGCGGCTTCGACAACCTGATTATTAAATTCAAGACCGGGCAGCTTGACGCCAACCGCCGCCAGAACAACCGTTCCGAACAAAGCAAAAATAATCGCCACATAGACAAGCGCATGATCAACTTGCCCAAAAAATGGTAGCTCGGTGATGTTTTTCGATAAGCCCCATAAAATCGGCAGAAACGCGATCAAAGTCATCACCGAGTCCAGCAATGCGGTGCCGAGCCCCTCCATGATGGCAGCGAACCGTTTGGTGTCTTCCTGAACACGCTGCGATGCGCCTTCTATCTTATGCAGCTTATCCCAGTTTCTGGTGTAAAAATCATTCATCGCTGTACGCCAGCGAAACACCCAATGTTTGATGAAAAATCCCAGAAAAACCGCAACGATGACATAAATACCGGCAATTTTGAAAAAGGATAACAGCTCGCCAAAAAATTCAGCTTGCGTCACCTCTCCCGGCGCGCCCAACGCCTTTTGCACCATGTCATAAAAACTGCCAAACCATTCATTAATGGCAACATCGACCTGCACCTGATACCAGGTGCCCAAGATAATGATCAGCGCACCGGGCCATGCCCACAACGCCCATTCCCGCGATCTAAAAAATGACGCAAACATTGCTTCGTGCCTTTTTGTTATGAGTTGTGACGCTGAAAGGACGCGCCAAACGGTTTATCTTTATTGCTTCAGTAGATGCTTATATAGTGTGTCGGAAGACAAATTTCTAATCTTCCTGTCGATCATGGATCAAGATACTTGTGACAATCCCCAAACCGATGAATACGGTTAGCATTGAGGTGCCGCCGTAAGAGATCAATGGCAATGGGGCACCAACCACTGGCAACATACCACTGACCATGGCGACATTCACAAATACATAGAAAAACAGCATCATGCTTAATCCCATGCAGGTCAGTTGTGAAAACCGGCTGCGCACCAGAAAGGACACGCGCAGGATCGACAAAGATAACGCCAGATATAATGCAAGAATGAACAGATTGCCGACCAGACCAAATTCTTCACCAATCATGGTGAAGACAAAATCGGTTTGTTTTTCCGGCAGGTAATTAAGCTGGCTTTGGCTTCCCATCAGAAACCCCTTGCCGAACAATCCACCGGATCCCAGCGCAATCTTGGATTGGATGATTTGATAGCCTGCCCCCAAAACATCTGATTCCGGGTTCAAAAATGTCATCACCCGCGATTTTTGATAGGCATGAAGTTGCGACCATAATACGGGCATGGCGACCAGCGCCGCAATGACCGCCCCGCCGACATAACGCCATGGCAGACCCGCCGCAAAAAGCACGCTTAGACCACCGAGCAATAGCATCAGCGCTGTGCCTAAATCAGGCTGTTTCATCACCAACAGAAACGGTATCGCGATCATTCCTATAGCCGGCAGATACACAATCAGTGATTGCATTCGGTCCTGTGGCTGACTGTCAAAATATCTGGCGAGCGCCAGAATAATGGCGATTTTTGCTGGTTCAGACGGCTGGAACGACACCCCGCCAATTGAAATCCAACGCGCTACATTCGGGCCAGACCCAATCACCAGCAAAGCCACCAGCACCGCAATCGCAGCAATCAGCATAAAATACGACAAGCGATGCAGAATTTTGAAATCGACAAAAGCCATCACCAACACCACACCAACACCAAAAGCGCCGCGCATGGCATGACGGCCAGCCCAAGGTTGCCATGACCCTTCAGATGCCGAATACAACGCCATGGCGCCAATCGCCACAAGCAAGAGTGACAAGACGATAATGTGCCAGGGAATGCGAAACAGGGTGCGCCACAAGCTCATGTCACACCTCTTTCAGCAATCGTTTTTGCCAGAATATCACGGGCCACCGGTGCCGCCGTTGAGGATCCGCTACCACCATGCTCGACAACCACCGAGATGGCATAGCGCGGGTTCTTAATCGGCGCATAAGCAACAAACAGCGCATGGTCACGTTCCGCCCAGGGGCGGTCGATATTTTTGACGATGCCTTTTTCGCGTTGGGCCAGCGAAATCCGTCTGACCTGAACCGTGCCGGTTTTGCCAGCCATGCCGCCATAATCTTTACTCAATTTATATTTATTCGCTGTCCCGGCCGCCCCATGCAGCACTTTGAACATGCCGCGGCGAATGATGGCGAGAGCCGATTCTGAAATGTTCAGCGGGGCAAAATCACTGCTGGCATCAGCGGATTTGGATAGTAATGACGGCGCCACAGCTTTGCTGCCATTGGCAATACGCGCTGTCATTACGGCAAGCTGCATCGGCGTTGTCAGCACATAGCCCTGGCCAATACTTGCCACCACTGTTTCACCCGGCGTCCACACCGAACCTTTGGTGGCTAATTTCCATTCATGATTGGGGATAATGCCACTTTTTTCATCGGGCAAATTGACACCTGTGGCCGCCCCTAACCCCAGACGCAGGGCCATATCGCGTATTTTCTGGATGCCGGTTTTGAGCGCAATCTCGTAAAAATAAACATCGCATGACTGTTCAAGCGCCGAGACAATATTCATCACGCCATGCCCACCTTTGCGCCAGCAGTGAAATACCGACGTACCAAGCTCGCGCTCGCCCTTGCAGAAAAATTCGGTGTTTTCAGATATCACGCCAGCTTCCAATGCCGCCAGCCCGACCACCATTTTAAACGTCGAGCCCGGCGCATACAGCCCCGAGGTCACCCGGTTGAGCAACGGTCGGCGCGGATGCTCGTTCAGCCGGCGCCAGTCACGGTTTAACAATCTGCCGGTAAATAAATTGGGATCAAACATCGGCGCTGATACCAGTGAGATAACTTCGCCGCTATGAATATCCATAACCACCGCGGCGCCGGACTCGGCAGGCACCAGCCGGTCATTGCCGTCACGCAAAATCATATTGTCACCGACTGCCAGATGCGCCTGTAATTCGGCATCCTGCGCGAGGGCTGCCTGTACCTCATGGCTGCCAAGCTCAACCGTATCCCAGCGCCCACGGCGCAATCTTTCGGCGGCGTGAAGCTGCACACCAATATCAATCGACAGCCGCAGATCATTACCCGCCGCCGACGGCACGTCGCTTAGCACTTTTATCGGCCTGCCAGTTGCGTTGACCTCAATCTTTTCGCGCCCCGGAAAACCCCGTAAATTGCGCTCGAATACAAGTTCAACCCCGGTTTTTCCCGTGCCTAATGTTGGCATTATTTCAAGTGTTTCATCTTTTTCAATTTCACGCTGGGTCACCGGCGACACATAGCCCGTGATATGGCAGGTGAGCGCACCTTGCGGATAAATTCGACGCAGGGATTTGCCAAAACTAACCCCGGGTAATAGGGCACTGCGCACGGCAAGGCGCGCAAGCTCGCGCTGTGACAGGTCATCACGCACCATGATTTCACGAAATGATGGCAAGGTTTTTGCCATGTCCAGAACATAGGCCTGACGCAATTCGGGCAAGTCAACAATCGTTGCCAGCAGTTTCAGTGTCTCTTGCAAATTATCCGCATAGAGCGGTGTGATGCGTAATTCAAACGACTCGGCGTTGCCAGCCACCAACCGCATTTTGCGATCGAACAACCTGCCGCGTACCGGTGGCACAACCCGCACATCAAACTGGTTTCGATCGGACAGCCGCCGGTAACGGCTGGTTTGTGCCACTTGCAGGTAATATAGCCGCGCTGCCAAAAACCCGGTCATACTGACTGTCGCACCAGCCAGTATAAAGCCGCGCCGCGACATCACCCGGCGCAGATCTTTTTCCTTGCCGCGCCTCATCGCATCACCTGCAAGGTTTGCAGCAAACGCTGGATCGAGAACATCATCACAAAGCCAATGGGAAACAAAATCAGGGTAAAGCCAAGCTGAAATAGCAAGGGACTGAGCGACGGCACGGCAAAATGCACCACCGTAAACACAATAAGCTGGAACAGCATGACCGCTGTGCAAGACACCGCAAATCCGACCCATAAATCCATAAAATCACTTTGCTGCAAGCGCAAAACCCCGACGCGCATCGCATAGGACAACAACATCAACGCCGTTGCCCGGCCGCCCAGAATGTCTGACATCAAAAAATCAGCAATCAACCCCATGATAAACACCGTCATAATCGGCATCAACTCATCATGGTAAATCATAATAAAATACATAAAAATCAGCGATAACAATGGTGAAGCGCCATAGAAAAATGGCCATTGCGCCAATCCAACTTCAAGCAAAACCAACAGCACCGCGACAAACATCACCAAAAACTGTTTTGGCAAATTCGACTGAAAATCGGCTTTTTCGAAATAGGATTGTTGATCTTTCATTGCCGTGTTCCTGACGCATTCACCCCTTCTAAAAGCCGTTTATCGTCATCAATGGGAAGCGGTGTAAAAAAGCTGCCTTGTGACAAGTCAGAGCGATCAACACCCTCGGTGCCGCCGATTAACACTGAGACATAACCAAGATTGCGAAACTCTACAGCCGGACGTACCCGGATATCGTCACCATCCACCCGGTCGACACGGCCAACCGCCAGACCAGCTGGCAGAATGCCGCCATGCCCCGACGTTAACACCAATTCGCCAACCTCTGGCCGCGCTTCAGCCGGCAAAAATGCCAGCTCCAGATATTCATCATTGCGGCCAATCGTCAGCCCCGGCCATGAAGACGACGCCAACATCACCGGAATCCGCGCATTGATATCGCTGATCATCAATACCCGGGCATAGGCGCGGCCAACCTCATAAACAATGCCCACAAGGCCATTCGACGTGATCACCGGATCACCCGCCGCAATGCCGCTCTCATTGCCGATGGCAATAAGAATAGTGTGGGCAAAGCTGCCACCCGGCGCAGTCACCGCGCGCGCTGTGATCAGGCTGCGGATTTCATCCGACACAGTGCCAGTCACGCTGCGCAATTGCTGATTTTCACTTTCCAGAATTTCGGCCCGCCGGCGCCAGCGCTGCAGCAGATCATTCTCGGCCTGCAACCGGACATTTTCAGCGCGCAGCGACGCCACTGTGCGAATGCCCTCAGCCATTGTTTCGACACCGCGAATAGGCGCTGATACAAAATCTATAACAGGTGCCAGAAAATCATTGCTGCTCATCCGCAAGTCACGCATCGCAACCAGATCGGCCTTGCCGATAAACATCAAAGAAAAACTAAGCGCGATCAGGACTACATGAACAAGGCGGCGATGTCTGACTTTCGCTTTATCAGACGGTCGCATGATGCATTCCTACCCCTATTTCTGGCCTCAGGCACCGATCAGAACGTTGCGAAGCGTTTTCAATTCTTCAAGGCAACGCCCGGTGCCAAGCGCCACACAGCTCAACGGCTCTTCGGCAATAGAGATTGGCAGACCCGTTGCACTGCGCAGCACCCCGTCAATATCACGCAGCAATGCCCCACCACCGGTCATCACAATGCCTTTTTCAACGATATCGGCGGCAAGCTCGGGCGGCGCCTGTTCGAGTGCCATTTTCACACCCTCAACAATCTGTCGCACCGGATCGGAGATCGCTTCGGCAACTTGCGACTCGGATACCGAAATTTCTTTCGGCACACCATTTACCAGGTCACGGCCACGCACATCGATTTTGTTACCGCTGCTTTTTTCCGGCTTGCGTGCCACACCAATGGTTTTCTTGATACGCTCGGCCGTGGCCTCACCAATCAACAGATTATGCGTACGCCGCATATAGGCGATGATGGATTCGTCGATTTTGTCGCCACCAACCCGCACCGAATGCGCAAACACAATATTGCCAAGCGACAGAATGGCCACCTCGGTTGTGCCCCCGCCAATATCCACCACCATCGACCCTGATGGC